>Ga0209631_10004924_pt1 | contig 14452 bp, 32 predicted proteins | sample COG_08_FD_184752 | JGI IMG/M metagenome (GOLD analysis project Ga0209631, IMG submission 184752) | Pelagic Microbial community sample from North Sea - COGITO 998_met_08 (SPAdes) (version 2) | ecosystem: Environmental > Aquatic > Marine > Neritic zone/Coastal water | place: Helgoland, sampling... | reverse complement strand
ATGTTGCCTGTAATCAATGCGCGTGTACCTTCTTTCCATTCTTTGAAGAGAGATAGCTTGGCACCTTCTCTGTTGTAGCAGAGGATTCGAAGCTGGACCTCTGAAGCACCACTACCAGCGGGCACAACAGCGTTAGCCCCGCAATAGTCAAGCCCATAAGCATTGATTGGATCTGAAATGAAGGATCGTAATTCAATCGTTGCAGCGATAAAGTTCATTATGACTATATGTTTTTCCAGTCTTCATCTTAGAACTCATCCCCACATTGCGCGAGATATTAGTGGAAGTTCTGTATCAAGTATTTCACCAACACTGCGTGCAATAGACATATGCTCTTTTTGAGTACCGTTATCACCACGCAAAGCAACGTAGTGTAGCCAACTACGAATAGTACCTGACATATACAGTTTAGTTACCGTATTGATTGGAAGAACAGAGCGAGCACACTCTTTAGCTACACCAGAGTGAAGCAGTGATTCATATAATCGAACTGATTCTCTGAAGTGATCATCAATACGCTGCTGATAATACTCTTGTGTTTCTTCTTCTAAATCATCAATAGAGTTTTGACGATTGTCGTAGTCTTGACGACGTAATTCTGGAAGAACTGTAGCAAAGGTATCAGTAGGGATTGCGTATCGTTGACTAAATTCTTGAAAAGTAAAAGAACGGTGGCGAAGGATTTGAGGGGAGATTGCTCTAGTAGTGTTTATTTGTACACACATAGATGCCATTTCAAATGGACTCCAATGCTTGTGCTTGATTAGATACCTGATTAGTTTTTCAACTTCAGGATTATCTTCATTGGTTGGATTGGATACACGAGCAATTTTGCCAATTAAAGCTTCTGCATTTGGTGTGATCCAAACGAGTTTTGCTGAATGCATGGTTAACTAGGAAAGTGTTTTGCGTGGAGTGCTTTTAATTGTTTAATAGTTAGTTTATTTATTTTATCTTCTATTCGTGCGAGTAGCTCTTCAACATGTTCACACTTAGTCTTAGCTTTTGATTTTGCCATATAAAATAGGTTTAATTCTTCCAAGGCCAGATTTAATATCTGTTATGGTTCCAATACTCTTAAGTTTATCGTAGTAAGCATCGAAGATATCTACTTTTGTATAAGCTCGTACAGCATCGTAATATGTTTCTCCAGCTACTGTGTAAGTAACAATATGAACATCTGTAGGGAGCTCTTTATCGTTAAAAGTCGCAGGACAAATTTCTTGTTCAAGTATTTGAACTTTAAGTTTATCTGCAGGTAGAAATGTTAATTGTGTATCCATAGTGTTGCTTGACAATCAAGCGTATTGAGGCAGGTTTTGATTTGCAGTTTCAAAAAACGCAGGCATTCTTGAGGCGCGAGTTTCGGCTAACCCTTCAGCTTTACCTCGGGTATATAAAGTATCTGAACTTTTAAGCCAGAAGTTGCTGGATAGATGTCTATGTTCAGCTTTTCCTTCGAGTGATTGAAGACACCAAGCAACCGTAGCTCTCCTAAGGTTATTGAGCGTCTTGTCTGACTTAAGACCAAGCGATTCACAGACAAGTGTGTTAGCCGCGACGTGGGTTTGTTCGTCTCGGCTGATATCGGCACTTGTCGTGCGTAATCCTGTATCTCCCAGGAATCGGAAGATGGGCAGTAAGACGAAGAAGACTGATCTTTCAAGTACCACAGCTTTGAGAACAGGATGGCGGTCCAATTCCAGCCAGGTTTTACAAATGTGCGCAGCCTCTTTCTCAAACTGAGGGGAGACTCCATGTGCTTTAGCTGCAAAATTAAGGGCAATATCATGGTTTTCTTCATCTACGACATTGGAAGCAAGCAGCTCTTTACAGCCTTTAACGTCTGGCAAGTCACCTTTCATAGCATCGCTAATAAAATCACCAACTGGAATTTCAAGGCAACGGAGTGCTAGAGCACGTTGGATAACTTCTTCACCACCAGTCAGTAGCTGACCAGCAGATACTTGAACTGGTGTCCAGGTACGCTTGCGTTCGTGAAGATGAATGTAAGGAGTTTCGGCTTTCATTGGTATAAATAATTAGGTTTACTCGGCGCACCCTACGCAAGATGCAGGATCATTAAAGACATCAAAAAGATCATCCAGGTTGTCATCATCGTTGAAACCAAACATTTCACCGAAGTCTCCATCTAAAGCAGCAAGAGCATCATCTTTTGCTTGAGTGTTCTGCATAACCTGCAATGAATAATACATAGACGTTTGTGGTGAACTCAGCCAGGATTCAATGAAGTCATCGTCGTATTGAAGAACGTCTGACCAACTGTTGAAACTATATCCATGGTTGAGGCCAGTCTTTGACAACATTGTCATGATGCCATTTACTACTAGGTAGTATGTTTCCCATCCAACGGATTCAGCTGTTTCAACCTCTCCGTAGTCGAATGTTTCGACACCGAATGTAGAGCTGTCCCTATCAACTGTACGCCCGATTGGCGGTGCAAGTTCGGGGGTAGTTGTATAGCCTGCTCTGTCTTTGTAGCGATAGGAACAGGACGCCGTAGGTGCAATAGCAAAGCAACGATCCATATTGGCTCGGCTAGCAATGGCAGCAGCGGAATCAATTCCTAATTGAAGTGCTTTAACTATATTACGTGCTTCAGGAGTCACGATGTAATCACCTAGTGGATATAGATGTTCATTCAATGCTTCTCCGAATTGAGCGTACGTAACTCCTTCCAGTGCGAGCAAATTGGCGAGACCAAGCATTCCCAAACCGACTTGGCGATCTTCTTGTTGAGAAAGATACTCGCCTGTTTTCTCAACACCTGTTTTACCGTGCAAGTCGATGAGTTCTTCCATGCCACAGATAAATGCAGCAGGTAGATCTTCAGGTCGGCAAGCACCCAAATTTATATGCTCCAAAAGACAAGTGCCTCTGGATTTTAAAAACACTTCCAAGCACACGTTCGCGAAAATTCTTTCACCATGTTGATCATGTCTAATCTTGGCTAGCCAGATGTCACCACGGGCAATACCTTTGATAATTGCATCTTTAACTGCAGGAATAGCCATATCCCACATTACGTTTGACAGGTTGACGCAACGCTTTGCCCACGGAATTTCATGCCGAGGCATGTTTACAAACTCAAGAATGTCTTTGTGATTTAAGTCAAGATGAAGTACAACAGCACCATTTTTGTATACACCACCTCTACGTAGCTGTTCATTTAAACAACTATAGATTTTGCCAAACGAACAGGGTCCAGAACTTACTAGCCCTTTACCGTTGTCATGGCCTGCAGGACGCAGATTGGATAGGTGTACAGCAACGCCTGCCCCGAATCTCAATCCGTGACTCACGTAGCGCCAGCTGGCTTCAATTCCGTTTGGTCCTTCCATGCTGTCATCAACTACAAAAACTGTGCAGCTGACAGGAAGGCGACTAGTAGGATCGTCAATCCAATTTTGCACTCGACCCGTGCGAGCAATAACGTTATTTTCCATTTGTATCGTAGTAGTTAAGTTGTGGACGTGGTAGACAATCGGCTAAGTTAGGTGGCACATAGTTAGGTCCCTTAAGTACCTTGCCATCTTCACGATAAATTGGCTTTCCTTGTTCATCTAGTTTACTGAGATTAGATTCAAATACGAAGGTCATCGCTTTATCTAAATCAATACCATAAGTAGCAGCAAACTGATAACAAACAAAGACAAGATCTGATAATTCTTTGACAACTTCTTCACGTGCTATAGGGTTTTCGGGATCGGCGAAACACTCGTCAGCAGCAATCAGAAACTCATTAGATTCTTCTCTAATGAGACGAGTTTGCATGTCCCATAATTTCTTTTTAATGAAACCATAACGTGAGATATTTGGCAAAATTTCTTGATCAAAGATTTCACGAAATTTACATGCTTGTTCTAGTAATGTCATTTATTTTTCTCTAAGTGTAATGCGTCCACGACTTAGGTCATATGGACTTAGTTCAACATGCACACGATCACCAACAAGAAGTTGGATTTTCCGTGTAATTAATTTACCAGAAGCACGGCACAGACATTGATGTTCTGGTGGCTCATCTAATTCAACATTAAAATAACCATTCCCACTTTCTTTGAAGATTACACCTTTGGCTTCAACAATATTCGTTTTTTTGCTCATGTGCTTTAACCGTTTTGAAATATAATTTGTTGTACTTGACAATCATTTCTTGAATGACTTCACGATCGCTAGTTTGACCAACAGTTTGTAGGTGTTGAGAACAACCGTGAAGTTCACCTATAAGTAATAGATACATCTCAGGGGGCATTAAAATCCTTTAACTTTTTTGTGTTTCTCTTTGTCTTTCTTGTAAAGATTGGGAGGACCAATTTTACAAAGCTGCTCATCACTTTCTCTAGCAAGTATAGTGCACATTTGGTCTACAGCCATAGCAAATATACCAGCATGGGAGAGTTTGCTAACCATGTGATTAGAGAGATCAAAGATAAATTCTTCGCGCTCGTTTTCTGTCATTTTGAAATAACTTTAACGTGTAAAAATAATTTGCAGCTCATTCTGGATGGGCGTAAGTGTAGGCGTCTAGTGTTGCCTCAAGGTTTTCAATGATTGAATTGGCACCTACAAAACGTTCTACTGATTGTTCGACATAGTCGCAATCTTCATCCCCATCACTATCTAGTTGACAGGAGACTTCCTCGTGGACGACAACGAGCGTTGGTGACAGTTCTACCGATAGCTCCTCTGCCAGCGCTGTACGACTGCCTGAGGGTGCTTTAAGAGGGACAAAGTCCAACTCAGCTGCTTCGTCTTCCGTGAGAGTTTTGACGTGGTCCTTGAGACGATCGCAAGGAGCACACCCGTCTTGGGTAAAAACATAAAGCTTGTAGTTTTTCATCGTTGATTAGCAAGGTAAGCAGCAAGTAAACGATCAATCTGTTCGTACATTTCTGAACAGTCGTAAGCTTGCCAGATGTATTCAGTTGCTTCGTCGATTTGATTTTCAGTCAAACCAGTTTTAGCAAAGTCGTCATCTACTACATCTACTAGATAGGAAGTAATGAAATCTTTCAAGCTTCCCTCCCGTCGGTGTAATAAAAACCGCCGATGCAATTCTCATTATTAGATATTACTAAATGTCTTGCATGTTGATAACATCGCATTCCCATATGATAGGAAATCATGACAGGGTTGCCAGGAACAACTGTATCTAATCGATCACAAAGAATCAAACGCGCAGCAGGAGCCTTACGTTTGTATTGAATCTCAGCCATGTAGGCATAATGAGGATCTTGTTCCTGTGTATCAGGATTGAAAACCGTCATCATTGTGGGAGCAGTCTCGACGATTGCTTCCATTTCAGACATCATTTTGAACATTAGTCGTTAAACATGGATTTGGGTGCACAGCGAATGACACGACGACAATCAGGACAAAGCTCAATTGTGTTTGCAATCGCTGTGTTTACGTCAATAGCAGTAACTACAAAGTCTTGTTTGTCACCTATTTTGTCTATATAAACAACGTCGTAGTCTTTCATCAAGTGTTAGGTAGGTGTAGTTTCAAAGGTGGCAGATACTTTTTTTCAGCAAGGTACACTTCGACTTCCTTGCGCTGATCGCTAGTGAGATAACCAAACATGATGTTGAGTATCTGGTTGAGATAGACCGTAGGAAATTCTGGTGAGTCTTGGGCCAGTGCTGCGTGACACAGCAATACGACATCGAGGACGTCATAATCAGGAAGTTTTTCTAGTTGAGACTTGGTTGTCATTGAGAAGCTCTAAATATTCATCGGGGTAAGCAGAAAAATGATCAAGCATCACAAGTAAAGTTGCAACGCTTGTTTCAGTAGGTTGGATTGGAAGGTTAAGCATCATTGAAGTAATGTACCTACGAGTTGCTCTTAGATGAGCAATTGAATCCATTGTCATTCAGTAGTTTGTTCTTCAGAGCTTTCATCAAGTTCATCATCATATTGTCCATCATTGTAGTTAGATACAATTTGATCAATTTGATCATAAACATTTGAATAGTCAAACTTATAAGTAATTAGTTCAACCATATAAGCCATTTCTTCTTCATCGATTTCATCATAATTGTCTTGAAGATATTCTTCTACGTCTACATAAACAATGGATTCAAAGTCTTCGTCTTCGTCTTCGTCTTCGTCTTCTACACTTGAGTCTAATTCGTGTTCAGCATTTTCATCTGCAACAGATTCATCTTCTAATATGACATCTGGATTGTCATCCGCGAATTTAAAAACCCAATCATCAATTTGATCATGAATTGAATCATAGTCAAAGTCATCATCATTTTGGCAAAGATGCCAAACTGATTGACGATTTTTAGCAGTTAAAGTTGGATAATGTTCAATCAAATATTCGTTGACATCTACTGTCAGAAATGGATCATAATCGTCATTTGCTTCTAATAGCAAGGCACGGCGTTCAGATGCAGCACTCATTAGAAGTCACCTCCAACAGTCTCTTTAACTTGAACATCAACTGTTTCAACGGAAGTGTCTTCTTGAGTTGTAGTATTTAATGCTTCTTTCAATGTAGTCACAATGCTAGACATAGATAACTCATATGATTCCCATGCTTTTTCCTTGCGGTCAGCATTGAGAATTGCATAGAGTTCTTTGTCAGAGTAAACATCTCCACATCGAATAGAAGCAAAGATTGGCTTGCGACCTATGTTGCCACGATAAGAATCAAGGTTGAATGACTCAGTGATCATTCCGTTTTGGAACAATCCATACAAACCTGAGATGACACACATAGACCACCAAGTTTGAATACCCGAGGTAACCAAAATTTTGTTGCCACTGTGTAATTCAAGAATGACATTGAGCTTTGTGGCATTTTCTGTACCAATTCCAGTGACAATATCAACATCAACAAGTTTTACATTGCCAAGACGAGTCAATGGCTTTCCAGCTTTTGTCATTAAAGCAGCTGGCTTTTCATCATTTCCGATGTAATGAAATAGTACTGCTTCGCTCTCTTTTACTACTCCGATGCCAATCATCATGTTGATCTCAGGTGCTTCACCTCCTGATACGAGATCAGCAACAATTGCGGAACTATCTACGAGCATGGTCATGTGATTTAGTTAGTAAGTGAACGCCCAAAAGGGCATAGAAAAGTACAGCCGCTGATAAGCGGCAGTATTGTTATTTGTTTCGTGCTGGATTTAAAGAATCAAGCCTATTAGCACTGCGTTGACATAAGTCAGCACAAGTTTGATAAACAGCTTGTGGATCTTCAGCTTCATGTTGAGTTATTAGCTGTTCAAGGAAATGCATAAAGAGCCCTGAAAGCACTTTTGTATCATTCATTAAACAGGTGCAAGTTCGCCTTTTAGTTCAGCAATCTTTGCTGTAGCTAGACATTCGATAATTATCCATGCCATCTCGCCGGACAAAGTGTGATGATCACAGAAGTACTGAATAGCATCTTCAATGACTTCTTGGATCTCTTGGTTTTGTTCTCTGGATATTTCCATTGATAGATATATAAACTACGGAGCTCTGCTCCATTCCATAAATATAGCCGCCAATCGGCGGCTATGGGTTATTTGATTAGATTTGTTTAACTAATAAAAGGTAATCACCGCCTCATTCGACGACCACCTCGACGTGAACGCATTGGACGAGCTCGCATTGGAGCTCGCATTGGACGAGGACGTCGAGCTCTCATTGGAGCAGGACGACGCCTAGCTCTCATAGGTGCTCGCATTGGAGCTCTCATAGGTGCTCGCATTGGACGAGGACGTCGAGCTTTCATAGGTGCAGGACGTCGAGCTTTCATAGGTGCAGGACGCCTAGCTTTCATAGGTGCAGGACGCCTAGCTCGCATTGGAGCTCGCATTGGACGAGCTCTCATAGGCGCTCTCATTGGACGAGGACCCCTATTCATCATTGGCTTTACCCGAAGACGCATTGGCCGCATTTTTTGCGGCCTGTTGTTCATCTTCGGGTTAACGTCGCCCCCGCATCATCATCATCACACGGCGCATCATGCGGACAGGGCGCCTATTCATCATTGGACGAGCTCGCATTGGTGCTCGCATTCGAACTCTCATTGGAGCACGCCTTTGAGTCATCATCCGACGAACTCTCATTGGAGCACGCCTTTGAGTCATCATTCGACGAACTCTCATTGGAGCACGCTTTTGAGTCATCATTCGACGAACTCTTGACATACGCATAGCAATTGCTTTACGCGTCATCATTATTTTTGCGCGAATAATTTTTTTCTCTTTTTTCTTTTTAGCTGAACGCAACGCTTTTCTAAGCATCATGACTCTCATCATGAGCATAGGTTTAGGTTTAGCTGCTTCGGGCTTTTTACTACCTGGCTTTGTAGTCTTAGTAGGCTTTGTAGTTTCTGTAGGCTTTGCAGCCTTCGGTTTGGAAGTATTTGGTTTTTTAGTTTCTGTTTTAGTTTTTTCAGGCTTTTTAGTATCAGTCTTTTTAGTGTCTGTCTTTTTAGCAGTAGCTGCAGCTTTAGCTTTAGCATCTTTACCTGCAGCTGAAGAGCTAGAACTAGTGCTAGTAGATTTGGACTGATTATTAGAAGTGTTTCCTGAACTAGAAGATTTATTATTAGAAGTATTTCCTGAGCTCTTTGAACTAGAACTAGAATTTCCAACATTACTAATAGTAATGCTATTTTTATTTACGGTACCCTTTTTTGCGACGCCTCGCATACCTCGGGTGTTTTCTTCTGCGGCTGACATAGTGCAATATAAATACTACACTTAGTTTAACAATGAAATATTCAGCTTTCTTTAGATGCTGGAGCTGCATCTTCTACTTTTGCTGGTGGAGTAGGATTTTGTACAGGTTTTACTTCTCTACGATCTCCGCGTGTGTTACGAGCTGCTGCTTCATCACCTAATGCCATTTTATTTTCCTTGTAAGAGTGTATTTAATAATAATAATAATTATAAGTTAATTACCAAATGCCTGGGATGATTTGGCCGGTAAGAGCATATGCGCCAATAGCAGCAATTACCCCTAACATTGCAATTCGTCCATTTAACATTTCAGCTTTTTCGTTGTGTGTCACAGTGATCTCCATTACGTTGATTGGTGGTTCTTTAGCAAAGACGTTTTGACGTCCATGATCTTCATTAGTTACGGTCATTTTATTAATATTCCTTAATAAAGTTTACACTATTGCACTTAATTTGTGCGATATCTTGTTCAAAGATTTCTAATCCAGCATCAGTAAGAATATGCTTGTACATATCCTCAAATACTGATGGTGGCATAGTCACAATATCAGCTCCGTTATAGAAAGATCTGACTGCTCTATGCACACTACGAATTGAAGCAGCTAGTACTTGTGTTTCCACATGTTTTGCCGCATACAATCCTTTGATGCCTCTTACAACTTCAAGACCAGACACTTGTTGGTCATCTAGTCTTCCAACAAATGGTGATACGTATGTTGCTCCAGCTTTGGCTGCAAGGATTGCCTGAGGGATAGTGAACACTAACGTTACATTAGTTCTGATGTGATCATTTGATAGCTCCTTACATGCAAGCAAACCACATCTGGTCATAGGTAGTTTGATTGTGGCAACGCCATTGAATTCATGAGAAAGCTGTTTACCTGTCTCATACATTTCATGTGCACTGCCATACACTTCCATGCTGATGTCGCGCACGCCTATGTCAGATAACTCTTTGTAAACATCAGTAGGCTCTTTACCTGACTTTCGGATCAATGTTGGATTAGTGGTTACACCATCAATTAATCCAGTAATAAAGTGTTTGGCTACATCTTCGATGTTTGCGGTATCAAGAAAGATTCGCATTATGTTTTTCTTTGGCTAGTAGCTTTAATATATTTGAATATTCCTCATGTCGAGGATTGTTAATGCTCACGTGATGGTATTGATAATACCTAACAGCATGCATCACATCTTGTAGTTGTTCAACTGACAAGTCCATTATTAAGATCCTGTTGATGCATATTTTTCTGTTGCAACTTTAACAAAAGCTTTGATGAAATTACAGACGGATCTTTGGTTAATGCGCGTAAACGCATATGAACAGATCTAGTCTTCCACATGCCAAGTGACATGGCAAGGCATTTGACTTCTGTCATAGATTAGATAATTACGATTGTGTTTGTTGAATTGATTCAACGGTGCTTGTTAATTTACTAATGTCTCTCATTCCTTCTACAGAGAACCATGGTGCATTAGCCCAGCTAAAGCCTTCACCCATAGTGCTATCAGGTGCAGTGATATACCAGTGACAAGCTACGTCTGGTACATCCACAGCACATTTACTCCAGTCATCACTCCACTGTGGGACTTGCACCCACATAAGTGCAGCGAACATAACACTGAAGAAGGCTTTAATCATTTGTGTTTGAGAATGTAAGTAATCATGCGTCCTAAATGTTCAGGACTATCTTTGATGATACCGAGAACTAGGTTGCAATCGTTGCAGAGAAGTTCTCTGACTTTGCCTGTTACGTGATCATGGTCAACGCACCAGTTTGATTGTGCATGTCTACCACCAGGTGTAGTAGCAGGACATAGAGCGCACTTGCCTCCTTGAAGCTCAACCATTTGGTCATACTCTTCAAGTGAGATGTCGTATTTACGACGTAAGTCACGCCGTCGTTGAAGTGAAGGATCTGCTTTGTAAGCAGCAGCTACACGAGCTTTCGTGCAGTCTTTACAGGTGTAATGCCTATTATTTTTATTCTTATCAGTTTTGCGTCCAGTCTTGTAGAAGTCTGTTTCAAGATCTTTTACTTGATGACACTTATTGCATGTTCTTTCCATATATACATGATACTAAAAAAGGCCCTCGTGTGAGAGCCTTGATGTTATTTAGTTTCTTTGAGATCAGCCTACAGCAGGGGCTTTAAGAGCAACCTGTGAGGTAGAGGCAGAAGCCAGATCTAATGGGAAATTATGAGCATTTCTCTCATGCATCACCTCCATTCCGAGACCTGCGCGGTTCAGAATGTCAGCCCAGGTATTGATGACGTGACCGTCAGCAGAGTTGATGGACTGGTTGAAGTTGAAGCCATTCAAGTTGAAGGCCATGGTTGACACGCCAAGGGCAGTGAACCAAATACCGACGACCGGCCACGCTGCTAAAAAGAAGTGCAGTGAACGGCTGTTATTGAAGCTTGCATATTGGAAGATCAGGCGACCGAAGTAGCCGTGCGCAGCAACAATGTTGTACGTCTCTTCTTCTTGTCCAAACTTATAACCTTGGTTTTGGCTGACTTGCTCAGTAGTCTCTCGGACGAGAGATGATGTAACAAGAGAACCATGCATAGCAGAGAATAAACTTCCACCGAAGACACCAGCCACACCAAGCATGTGGAACGGATGCATGAGGATATTATGCTCTGCCTGGAACACCAACATATAGTTGAATGTACCGGAGATACCCAAGGGCATTGCGTCAGAGAAGGATCCTTGTCCAAAGGGATAGACAAGAAACACGGCAGATGCTGCTGCTACAGGTGCGCTATATGCGACGAAAATCCATGGGCGCATACCTAGCCGGTAGCTAAGTTCCCATTCGCGTCCCATGTAAGCGTAGATACCGATAAGGAAGTGGAACACAACGAGCTGGAAAGGTCCGCCGTTGTAGAGCCATTCGTCAAGTGAAGCTGCTTCCCAGATTGGGTAGAAGTGGAGTCCGATAGCGTTTGAAGATGGGACAACTGCTCCTGAAATAATGTTATTTCCGTAGAGGAGCGATCCAGCAACTGGTTCACGAATGCCATCGATATCAACAGGGGGTGCGCCTACGAAGGCGATAATGAAACAAATAGTCGCTGCGAGGAGCGTCGGGATCATGAGAATTCCAAACCAACCGACATAGAGACGGTTGTTGGTGCTCGTAACCCACTGACAAAACTCCTCCCAGTTACTGCGAACGCCAGTTCCGGCATTCGACATAATTGATTGGGCCATTTTTAAAAGTGCGGTGTTATATGTGGGTATTACTCAGCTTTAAAAAGCCTACCCTTATATGTTAAGTTATGAAACCAACATATGGGTAGGTAATGTTACTTAATATTCTTGAGCTGGAATAAAAGCTTTTCCAGTAAGAGTTTCAATGTCATTCAACATTTGTGCTTTGTTAGTACGAATTTCTTTGCGAAGTTTTCTAAGCTTGCTGATGTTATCAAGGAAGCCGTGAGTCTTTTCTTGCTTAATTGATCTAGACATAGTTTCTCCTATTAATTGGCAGGCAAAGTTAATCATCTTTGTCTTGAGTTAAATATATAAGGATTTTTATGACTATGGGTTAGATATACGTAACACTTACATAATCTACACCTGGATTAACTAATCCAATGGCGCTTGCTGCCCCATAAGATAAATCAAGCTCGCGAGCCCCAATGAAAGGACCACGATCGTTAATACGTACGTTGACACATCCGTCGTAACAAACGCGTAACTTCGTACCGAAAGGTAGCGTTTTATGTGCGGCGGTATGTCCGTACATATCGTAAGTTTCACCGTTCGCTGTTGTCCTACCGTGGAAATATCCACCGTACCAGGAAGATAGCATTGGACTTTCTGCCTGGGCGGATGTGCTAATGCTGAGGCAGAGAGCAGCAGCAATAGTAGTGATTGATTTAAAAAACATAAGATTATATTTATATTTTGCATGAAACTAAACGATAACAATTAAGGGGCACTCATGCGTACCCCCAATGTTAACGATCACTCAATCGGAAGTTTATATTCCTGATTGATTTGAGCACATTCGTCTTGTACAGCAGGGTGCCAGACACCACTGATAGGTTCTAGAGGGACATAGTTATCCCTTGCCCACTGACGGAACTTGTGTTCTTCAGTTGAATCTAGTTGAAGGAATAAATCCATATCAAACACCTACCAGTTCTGAAGCAAGAGCGAATGCCTTCTTGCTTATCTGGGCACCGAGACCGAAAGTGCCTCTTGCAAACTGTGCACGAGACTTAGCAGCAGTTTGATTACGAGTGCTTGTTTCTAGCTGCGTAATGGCATTGAAACCATTCCATAAGCTGAAAGAAGCGTACTCAGAACCGTATCCAACACGGAATGCTTGCTCTAGCTTTTGACGTTTACGAAGGATGTCCCCTTCTTTGACTTCATACACTTGATCGACGTAATCGTTGAAAGCACTCATGCTCATGGCTGTACGTGAGAACTCACGCATTAGCTCGCATTCAGTGACAAAGTCCTGACGGGATACGTCAATACTGCTGATAAGAGCATCGAAGTTAGCGTTGGCGGTACCTTTATGAGTAATGCTCGATGAAGCACCAGTACCAGATAGGGCTGCAGTCAAAGTGTTTTGGCAAACCACACGGATGTTTGTGAACTTTGCTCCACAGCCGGTTTTACCGTCGTGTCCCAAGTAACCCACAATTCGTCGTTTGACTGTGTCTCCAGGGACGATGTCCGTCTCCGCACCACGGAGTGTGGCGGTAAAACAGACTTTGGCTCCGTCTGATAGAACGATGACGCAGTCCATGTCTGCCTCGTCGCGGATGAACTCCGCCATGCGTAGGAGCGATTCGTTTTGAACGATCTCGTATTGCTTGGTGACAACACCGAGCAAGGCTTGGGTGTCAGTTCGGACAATTCCGAATGAACCTGATGGCAACATAAGTTGTTGACCTTCGTCGTCAAAGTCTCCTGCTGGTCCAGTGACTGGATACTGAAGCTCTCGCTTTTCGACAGTAAATAAAGCGTCTGCTGTTTCAAACGCTTCTCGCGCTGGGAGTGTGCCAGGGGTGACAACCCCTTGCCCGTGCCATGCACGTTCTCCATTGCCGAGCCAGCCAGATGTGAAATTTGAGGGCATTTGGTTGTAGCCATGTATTGGACACCAGTTGTGAAAGTCGCTGCTAAGCGACCACTACATGATGATCAATTAAGCTCTGTTGTATTATTCAGGTTCAATTGTTGGAGACAATAAATGTTTGTAACGTTCAGCGCACTCCCACAAACCTTCATGTAATCCAATCCGACATGCCTTGTCATTCTTACAAATACGACATGCGTATCCGTAGCACTCTTTGTGTGCTCGATTGTCTAATTTGATATCATGTATATGAAGGAGGTTTAACGTCCCTTTGCATCCACTCTTTGCTTGAGCATGAATGTGATGACGGCTACATTCATACAGAACATCACTTTGAGTCATACCCCATTGTGCTGCGTAACTCTTTAGCAGAGCTGCACATCTGTCAGACATAGCGACCATGATACGTTTCAACTAGGCCTCTTGAGAATTGTCTTATATGGTACTAAAAGAGCACAATTTTTTCAAAAACAATAAATTTTTGTATCTATAATTGTCTATTTTTTCATAATTCTTGTATCAAATGATATAGAAACTTAACTCTTTAAATCTTTTGTAGTCGATTTTAAAAAGGGTTTTTTTGCTCGAATGTCCTTGCGCCGCAATTAAAAACGCCCTTTTTGGGGTACAG
>Ga0209631_10004921_pt1 | contig 14462 bp, 9 predicted proteins | sample COG_08_FD_184752 | JGI IMG/M metagenome (GOLD analysis project Ga0209631, IMG submission 184752) | Pelagic Microbial community sample from North Sea - COGITO 998_met_08 (SPAdes) (version 2) | ecosystem: Environmental > Aquatic > Marine > Neritic zone/Coastal water | place: Helgoland, sampling... | reverse complement strand
CGGGTACGTTGTAGTTGCCACCACGCGTCCTGAAACCATGCTGGGAGATGTTGCCGTTGCTGTTCATCCAGACGATGATCGATACGCTCACCTGGTTGGCCAGCGTGTTTGCCTTCCGCTAACCGATCGTAAAATACCCGTGATTGCAGACGACTACGTCGATCCAGATTTTGGCACGGGCTGTTTAAAAATCACGCCGGCTCATGATTTCAACGACTATGAAGTCGGTAACCGTCATGAATTTGAACCGATCAATATTCTCAGCCCAAGCGCTGCCATCGACCTTCCACAATCCCGTTATCATGGATTAGACCGTTTCGAAGCACGTCAAAAAATCATTGACGACCTTCAGGCCGAAAATCTCATCGAAAAAATAGAGGATCACACGCTTATGGTTCCCAGGGGTGATAGAACCCACGCCGTCGTGGAACCGTACCTGACCGATCAGTGGTTTGTAAAAACCAAACCCCTCGCTAAACCTGCCATCCAGGCAGTCGAGGATGGACGTATAAAGTTTGTACCGGAAAACTGGAGTCGCACTTATTTTGACTGGATGCACAATATTCAAGATTGGTGTATTTCACGGCAGATCTGGTGGGGACACCGAATTCCAGCCTGGTACGACGAGGAAGGAAATATGTTTGTTGCCATGACCGCCTCGGAAGCTAATGCAAAAGCTATAGAACACCATGGCAAAGAAGTTAATCTACATCAGGATGACGATGTACTGGATACCTGGTTCTCATCAGCTCTTTGGCCTTTTTCCACTTTGGGGTGGCCCAACTCGACAGAAGAATACAAGACGTTCTATCCCACTAGTGTTTTAGTAACAGGTTTTGACATTATCTTTTTCTGGGTCGCCCGGATGATCATGTTTGGCCTGAAATTTACCGGTGACGTTCCTTTTCATCAGGTCTATGTGCACGGACTGGTTCGCGACTCTGATGGCCAGAAAATGTCCAAATCGAAGGGGAATGTTCTCGACCCACTGGACCTGATCGACGGGATTGATCTTGAAGCGCTGATTGAGAAACGGACCGCTGGCTTAATGCAGCCAAAGATGGCAAAACAGATTGCACAGGCGACCCGAAAACAATTTCCCAATGGCATCCCCTCTTTCGGTACTGACGCCTTGAGATTCACATTTGCCAGTCTGGCAACACAAGGACGTGATATCCGATTTGACTTAGGTCGAATCGAGGGTTTTCGAAATTTTTGCAACAAACTCTGGAACGCCGCACGCTTTGTTGAGATGAATACATCATCTGTTTCAAAGAATTCTGAATCAAACGCGTCCAAAGGGGTCGCAGAAAAATGGATCGAATCCAAATTATCTGAGGTTTGCAAGTCTGTTGAAAAATCGATGAGCATCTATCGATTTGATCAAGTCGCTCAAACCCTCCATACGTTTATCTGGGATGAGTACTGTAGCTGGTATCTTGAAATTGCCAAGATTCAGCTGGCGAGTCCTGAATTGTCGCCGGAGCAAAAAAACGCGGTGCGTCACACCCTAACGACCATATTAGATAATTCACTGCGCCTTCTACACCCCTTAATGCCCTTTATTTCAGAGACCTTATGGCAGCGAGTCGCACAACCAGATGATGAGACAAATAGCAGTGTCATCAATCAGAAGTACCCGGGCAGTGGCGACTTTACCGTTGATGAGGAAGCGGAAACCGACATCGAGTGGTTGAAATCGGTTATCGGCGGGGTCCGAAACATACGCGGTGAAATGAATATTGATCCACGGCAAGCGCTGCCCGTCCTGCTTCAAACTAATAATGAACAAGACCAGCGACGAATTAAGCAATTTGAATGGATGTTAGTCCCCCTCGCAAGACTTGAGAAACTGAGCCTGATTAACGATGACATTGAGCCAGATGGAGACCACGCCACCGCGCTCACCGGCGCATTAAAGATCCTGGTCCCAATGGGATCTCTTATTGATCGTGACGCCGAGCTGACCCGATTGACCCGCGAGATTGAAAAATTATCGACCGATCTCGCGAAGTGTCAGGCAAAACTTGAAAATCCCCAATTTGTTGAGCGAGCACCGGCCGACGTTGTCCAAAAAGAAACCGATCGAGTTGAACAACTTAATCGTGACCTCGATGAATTTCGGGCCCGACAACAGCGAATCTCAGATATGCCTTAAGGGAGTTCAATCATCCCGCATCACTGAGGACGGCCTCGCGAGTCCCATTATTGACGCGACAAGCGAGACCGCGGCCGTCTCAGTTCGAAGAATACCATCGCCGACCGATAACATTTTAAAACCGGCATGCTTCTGGAGCTGGCGCTCAAAAACGGTAAATCCGCCCTCTGGGCCAATAACGAGATATACTTTTTCCAGTTCTTTTAGAGACATGTTTGAGAAGCTTCCCAGTGTGTCGCCGTCACTATCTCCGACAAAAACCGTAGCGCCTTCATCAATATCCCTTATAAACGTTTCTAGCGAAGACTCTTCTGCAAGCGTAGGCAGCCAGGGGCGGTGACTCTGCTTGCACGCCTCAATCGCTATCCGATCCCAACGATCCCGGTTACCCTTTCGAGACACACTGACACTTCTCTCGCATATCAATGGCGTTAACACGTCCACTCCAAGTTGCGTCGCCATATCGATCATCGTATTCTGGCGATCCCCTTTAGGGAGTGCTGAAACTAAATGAACACTTGGCTTTTTTTTGGGAGACCAGTCTCTCTCGCCGATATGCAAACGGACGCTTAATGGACGCTGGGATATTTCTATAATCCGAGCCGCTGCCGATTGCCCCTTGCCGTCAAAAATAACCAAGGGGTCGTCGATACGAAGCCTCCTCGTCCGAACGGCATGACTTGCCTCGGCGTCTGACAATACTGTCTCGATACCGTTCTTCGGAATGTGTTCCGCGAAAAACCAGTGTTCTTTTGTCACGATGTCCTCGAAAAATATACGTCATAGCGAATCGATTTACCCCTAAAGCAATGATCTGGCTCTACCCCTAACGACGACGAAAGGCGTGGTCTTTTCACAACCACTCTTTGCTTTGCATGCTGGCGGGCAACTTCCAGCAGACTATCTGAATCTGAGCTTGGACCCGCAATCAAACGCAATAATTGTTGAGCTTTACGAGGTTTCGCACTTCTTTTCTCAACATCTTCGAACATTGGATCCAAAAAAATAACATCACAGGAAGGCAGGCTTGGAATAATATCTTGAGCCGCAGCTTCAAGCACACTGATTCGTTTCCGTTCATCAGAATCCTCAATTTTTGCTACCGCATCCTTCAACAAAAAAACGATCAAGCTGATTCTCTCAACGGCAAAAACCCGCTTACCCCGACGCAAAAAATCAAAAGAATCGCCCCCAAATCCAGCTGTTGCATCAATGATCGTGGTTGATTTCGGGCCAAGGGCGCGGCCGAGAAGATCTCGAGAGCTAACAACCCTCCTCTGAATCTGGGAATCGACAAAGAATGAACGGGTGCGAGGCCGGTCATAATCGCGCAAAGCAAGTTTTGCCTCCCCGACCTCTAATACTAACCCTGATAGCCCACTTTCCGAGGTCTCTAGTGTTGCACCAAGTTGATGTGCAATCTGAGCTGCCTGATCATCAGCGTTTCGCGATACGGCAAAGACAGAAAGTTGCTTCTTAATTGAGTGCATTACGAAATTTTGACTCTTTATGCCGGTTCGGATAAAACGTTCATTCTAGTGATTTTAACCAAGGACAAAGCGAGACATGGGATTCCTAAAAGGTAAACGAGCGCTCATTACCGGGGTAGCGTCAAATCGCTCCATTGCATGGGGCATTGCGCAGTCTATGGCCCGCGAAGGGGCTGAACTGGTACTGACCTATGAAAACGATAAATTAGGTGGAAGAGCAGAAAAATTTGCGGCGGAACTCGGATCTGCCAAAACTATCCTTTGTGATGTCTCGCAAGATAGCAATATCGCAGAAATGAAAGATGAACTCGCTAAACACTGGGATCATCTTGATATTCTCGTTCACTCGATAGCCTATGCACCTCGCGAGGAATTAGAAGGCATGTATCTCGATGCGGTTACTCGAGAGGGATTTAGAACAGCACATGAAATCAGCTCTTATAGTTTTGCAGCACTTGCTAAGTCATTGAGAAGCATGATGGCTGAAGGGGGCGCAATGCTGACCCTTAGTTATATTGGTGCTGAACGATCAATGCCTGGATACAACGTAATGGGCCTAGCCAAAGCAAGCCTCGAAGCCAATGTCCGATATCTTGCCCAATCTTTAGGAGGCGAAGGTATTCGGGTTAATGGAATTTCAGCCGGACCAATCAAAACGCTCGCTGCTGCAGGAATTAAAGGCCTTAAGCAGATGCTGCAATTCTACGAAGTCACCGCTCCGCTCGGTCGAGGCGTCACAACAGAAGAAGTTGGCAACACGGCGGCGTTCTTGTGTTCAGATTTAGCATCAGGCATCACGGGCGAGATTACTTATGTCGACGGCGGATTTAACACCGTCGGCATTAGTCCTCGGATTGCAGAGGAGACATGACTTGAAGATAAAAAAATAGATACGGTAGAGGTGCTAAAGCGCTTCTTCAAAGATCTGGACATCGGCAGCGGTTCGAAGCGCCCGGCCAATTCCAGCATGAAGTTCTTCGCCGACCCGGGATTCAACTAAATCCTCAACCTCGCTAACTTGATCACCCGAGATCTGTGAAATATCGCCCGCGACTACCTCATCAAGCTTATATATGAGGTAGTCTGTAGCGCTCAACCGGGCGCTACCGAACACCGGCGTCCCTGGATTAGGCGCGCCCACCGAGTAAACAACTCTCGCCACTGCTCTCGCGACATCATCAGTCGTGCTTTCCAGATCTTCAGGCAAGTCCGCGGAAGATAATCCTTCCACAGTAAGTAAATTGTCCCAATCCGCACCAGATTCCAACGTTGCAACAAGCTTTGTTGCAAACTTCTCCTGCGCTTCAGCCGCAACCCGTGCTGCTAAGACACGCTCGATCTGATCTTTAACTTCATTAAAATCTTTTTGTCGTTTTTCACGAAAATCTGCGAACCGAACAGCGACGAGTGTATCACTGCCTATCTCAAGCATCTCGCTATTCAAACGATCAACCAACACCTCTGGGCTAAAAGCCGTATCCCGAACAAGATCGTTTGAGGCAATCCCGTCTCCCGTTGTCCGAGAGAACCAGTCGCTGCGCTCGATTGGTGTACCGAGAAAATCAGACGCTGCATTCAGGGAATCCGGCTGCTCAAAAATCAAATTCTGAAAATCTTCCGCCATCGTGATGAACTGGTTTTCGGCCCACTCCCGCTCAAGGATCGTCTTAATTTCACTCATGACCTCATCGAAAGGACGGACATTACTCTCACGAATGTTGGTAACTTTGATAATGTGCCAGCCATAAGCGGTACGCACAGGATCGCTAATCTGACCCTCTTTTAAATCAAAAACAACTGTCTCAAACGACGGTGCCATCGCGCCTGGTCGAATGATGCCAAGATCTCCACCCCGAGATGCCGAACCAGGATCCTTGGAATACGTTTCGGCAAGTTTTGCAAAATCTTCACCAGACCTTGCTCTTGCGGCAATACCTTTTGCTTCCTGCTCCCGTGTATCGACCACATCTTCAGCGTCGTCCTCAGCTAATGACAATAAAATATGGCTGGCGCTTCGACTCTCCGGTTGCGTGAATCGCTCGACATTGTTGTCATAAAACGCCCTCTGCTCGAGCTCACTCACATTCGCTTGTTTTCCAAGCTCGTCGACCGATAGTCGAATAAACTCGACCTGCATCTGTTCCGGCTGTACATACTGCGCTTTATTAGCATCAAACTCATCGCGTAAAGCTTCCGACCCCACAACCAGGCTGTCTTCGAAAGCGGCAATATCGACCACCGTGAACTGTGCCACACGACGCTGATATAACAATTCAATTGCACGATCGGTCATCGAAGATACAACCAGCGAACTTCCTCTCAGACCGGCTCTCAGCTGATCAATGGCTCCCTGTTGCCGCTGCTGGCGTTCGAACCCTTCAACGCTTAAACCCGCATTCCGCACGAGCTGCTCATAACGAGTGGGATCAAATTGGCCGTCTACCTGAAAAGCCGAAAACGAAGAGATTTTTTTCGAAAGTTGTTCATCGGTCACCCGAAAACCCCGATCACGTAAGTATTCTGCCTGAAGGCGCGAATCGATTAATGTCTCTAAGACCTGTAACTTAAAAGCCCGGCTTGCAAAATAGTCAGCGTCAACGTTTTGCCCCATCATTTGAACAAGCATCCGACGTTGATCAGATAGCGAATTCTGATAGTCAGTTTTTTCAATTTCGACACCATTGACTGTCGCTACCACAATTTTAGAAGCGCCCTCGAAATAGGAATTGATTCCCCATAGCGCAAAAGGAATAGAAATTAGTGCGACCAGAGTCCAGGCAATCCAGCCTGAGGCGCGTTCTTTAATAGCTGTTAGCATGTCCTACCTTAAAAATATGAATCAACTGAATAAGTAGAGTAGTCACCTTTGATTGACTATTTTTCATCTTCCTGAATATACCCCAAAGCGTTTAAAACTCGAGGGTCGGGGAAGTATAAAACGAGGGACAAGGAGATGGCGGAGCGGACGGGACTCGAACCCGCGACCCCCGGCGTGACAGGCCGGTATTCTAACCAACTGAACTACCGCTCCAAATAATTTCCCTGACTCGAGCGCGTTTATCAAACCTGGTGGGTGCTGCGGGGTTCGAACCTGCGACCTTCGCCTTGTAAGGGCGACGCTCTGCCAACTGAGCTAAGCACCCGAAGGGCGCGCTAGTTTACGGCATCCTTGAGACCTTTACCAGCCTTGAACTTAGGTGCCCGAGCCGGAGGGATCTCGATACTCTCTCCGGTCCTCGGATTTCGCCCCACTCGCGCGGCCCGTTCGCTCACCGAAAACACGCCAAAACCAACGAGTGAAACAGAGGTCCCCTGACTCAACGCATCGGACACAGTGCTGAGAACGGCTTCCACCGCGTTTGAAGCTTGATGCTTATCTAAACCCGTTTTGGCAGAAACCGCATCAACCAGATCAGCTTTATTCATCCTCTACCCCTTTGCTCCGTTAACAAACCCGCATTATGACATTCAGTCTTATCAATGTGTCCGCGCAGAACTACCGGAAGCTTCCTCTTCCTCGGCCGCCGCCCCGGTCGCTACATCCTCTACCGCTGCCGAACTGGCCTCTGGCGCTCGCTCTAAAGCGACCGAAATCACCTCATCAATCCACCGCACCGGCACAATTTCTAACCCACTCTTGATGTTTTTAGGGATTTCGGTGAGGTCTTTCTCATTCTCGCTGGGGATAATGACAGTTGTAATCCCACCACGATGGGCCGCTAGCAATTTCTCCTTCAACCCGCCAATCGGTAATACTTCCCCGCGAAGCGTGATTTCCCCTGTCATTGCGACATCAGAGCGAACCGGAATTGTTGTAATGGCTGAAATCAAGGCGGTGCACATCCCGATCCCTGCACTGGGTCCGTCCTTGGGGGTTGCGCCCTCAGGCACGTGAATATGGAAGTCTTTATTCTGGAAAAACTCCGTGTCGATCCCAAACTGACTCGCTCGGGTTCGGACGACCGACATCGCGGCCTGAATAGATTCCTGCATCACGTCACCAAGTTTACCGGTAAAGCTCTGCTTGCCCTTACCCGGCATCACAGCAGTTTCGATCGTCAGCAATTCGCCGCCCACTTCCGTCCAGGCAAGGCCTGTCACTTGTCCAACTCGATTACTATCCTCGGCTCGCCCGTACCGATGACGACGCACCCCTAAATACTTGGAAAGGTTACGGCTCGAAACTTGCGCCTTACTCTTTTTCGGGTCAAGCAATAACTCCTTCGTCACCTTGCGTGAAATCTTGGCTATTTCGCGGTCCAAGGATCGAACGCCGGCCTCCCTCGTGTAGTAACGAACAATATCGGTCAGTGCCTGATGATTAATAGTGAGCTCTTCTTGTTTTAAACCATTATTTTTTTTCTGTTTCTCAATCAGATAGTTGGTCGCGATATTTATCTTTTCATCCTCGGTGTATCCAGAGATACGAATCACTTCCATACGGTCGAGTAAAGGACCGGGAATATTCAGCGAGTTTGCGGTTGCGACAAACATGACCTCTGAAAGGTCGTAATCAACTTCAAGATAGTGATCCCCAAATTTATGGTTCTGCTCCGGATCAAGAACTTCCAGAAGTGCAGAAGAAGGATCGCCCCTGAAATCCATCGACATTTTGTCGACTTCATCCAGCATGAAAAGTGGATTACGAGTGCCCGCCTTTGACATATTCTGAATAATCTTGCCCGGCATCGAACCGATATAGGTTCGACGATGGCCTCTGATTTCTGCTTCATCTCGAACACCGCCAAGAGACATCCGCATAAACTTGCGATTGGTTGCGCGCGCGATCGATTCACCGAGTGATGTCTTCCCAACCCCTGGCGGGCCGACCAAGCACAGGATTGGTCCCTTGACCTTATTAATCCGCTGCTGAACAGCCAGATACTCGAGAATTCGCTCCTTCACTTTGTCAAGACCGTAATGATCAGCCTCAAGGATCGCCTCTGCTTTCGTTAAATCCTTCAGCACCCGACTGCGTTTCTTCCAGGGCACCTGGGTTAATGTTTCAATAAAGTTCCTCACCACAGTCGCTTCGGCCGACATCGGAGACATCATCTTTAATTTCTTTAATTCTGACTCGGCTTTTTCTCGCGCCTCAGTCGGCATACCCGCTTGTTCCACCTTCTGCTGAAGCTCTTCCATTTCATTCGGCGCTTCATCCATATCCCCTAACTCTTTCTGGATCGCCTTCATCTGCTCGTTTAGGTAATATTCTCGCTGGCTTTTTTCCATCTGCTTTTTGACACGGCCGCGCAAGCGTTTTTCAACCTGCAGAAGATCGATTTCCCCCTCCATGATGCCGAGGATATGCTCAAGCCGTTCCCCCACATCACCAAGCTCAAGAATTTTTTGCTTTTCGTCATTTCGCAAAGTGAGATGGGCAGCGATCGTATCAGCGAGACGCCCGGGATCTTCAACGCCAGATAAAGAGGTTAAAACTTCAGGGGGAATTTTGGAGTTCAGTTTGACATACTGCTCAAATTCGGAGGTCACCGTTCGCATCAGGACTTCTCCTTCCTGCTCATCGAACTCGCCCTCGGCGACCGTTGTCGCATCGACAACAAAACTCTCTTCAGTCTCGACATAATCAACAATTGTCGCCCGAGAAATTCCCTCTACTAATACCTTAACGGTCCCGTCCGGCAATTTGAGCAATTGCAGGATGTTGGCAACGGTGCCTGAACTAAAAATCTGTTCAGGGTTTGGGTCATCGTCAGCGGCATCATGCTGAGCGGCGAGAAATATTTGCTTTCCACCCTGAACTGCTTCCTCAAGCGAACGAATCGACTTTTCTCGGCCGACAAATAAGGGAAGCACCATATGGGGAAACACAACAACATCGCGCAGTGGCAGCATGTGATACCGCGTTCGCGGACTGATAGGGTCGACTAATTTCTCTTCGCTCATTTCAATTTCCGTCACATCATGGTTAAAGGAGTTAACGCTCTCAGGGAATAGTTGCGTTTTCGGCGCACTTTTTAACTATGGGGTCGAGACAACCGGTTTTCAAGGAATTCATCAGAATTCCCCTAGATCACTCATCAAAGGTAAGGGTAATACGGACGATTATCCTGAAGCGTTCCGCTGAGCGTCTTCATACATGAACAACGGCTGTGACCCTTCCTCAATAACATTCGCGTCGACGGTCACTTGAGTCACATTCTCCATCGAGGGCAACTCGAACATCGTCTCAAGAAGTGCTTTTTCCAGGATCGACCGAAGACCGCGCGCGCCGGTTTTACGACTCAGTGCGCGACGTGCGGTAGCCCTGAGGGCGTCATGGCGAATCTCAAGATCTACCCCTTCGAGATCAAAGAGCTTTTGGTATTGTTTCACAAGCGCGTTTCTGGGCTCGGTCAATATCGTAACGAGCGCATCTTCATCCAATTCTTCCAACGTAGCAACAACTGGCATTCTGCCCACAAACTCCGGAATCAGACCGTATTTAACTAAATCTTCCGGTTCGAGGTTCTTCAAGAATTCACTCACTCGATCATCGTCGGTCTTACTTTTAACATTAGCGCCAAAACCAATGCCCGACTTTTCTGAACGTTCTTGAATGACTCGATCGAGGCCTGCGAACGCGCCGCCGCAAATGAACAGAACATTTCTCGTATCCACCTGAAGAAACTCTTGCTGAGGATGCTTTCTGCCACCCTGCGGAGGAACAGAGGCGACTGTCCCTTCAATAAGCTTCAACAGTGCTTGCTGAACTCCTTCTCCCGACACGTCACGCGTAATAGAAGGGTTGTCGGATTTTCGAGAAATCTTGTCGATCTCATCAATGTAAACGATACCCACCTGGGCTTTTTCGACATCGTAATCACACTTCTGGAGCAGCTTCTGAATAATATTTTCGACATCTTCTCCGACATAACCCGCTTCTGTGAGCGTTGTTGCGTCCGCAATCGTAAAAGGTACATTAAGCTCTTGCGCCAGCGTTTCAGCCAGCAAGGTTTTTCCAGACCCTGTCGGACCAATCAGCAAGATGTTGCTTTTTGAGATGTCGACCTCGCCGGATCCCGCAGCCTCTTCATGCTCAATTCGCTTGTAATGGTTATAAACCGCAACGGAAAGCACTTTCTTCGCTTCGGCCTGCCCGATAACATGCTCATCGAGCCGCTCACAAATTTCTTTGGGCGTGGGATAGCGCGTGCTTGAAGATTCGGCGTCTTCGGCGTCTTCCGCCTCTTCTCGAATAATTTCGTTACACAGCTCGACACATTCATCGCAGACAAACACAGAGGGTCCTGCAATCAACTTTCGAACTTCATGCTGGCTCTTACCGCAAAAAGAGCAGTAGAGTAATTTGTCGCCTTTCTTGTCGCCTTCGCCGTCAGCCATTTAGGTGCCTCTACAATTAAATCTCAAAAATGGAGTGTATCCCTGATCTGTGAAGGCTAACCTTGCAACCATTAACGAAAAAAAGCAAGTATCACCCCAAAAACCAATAAATTTATCGCTTACCCGTCCTCTCGAGACTTTAAAACTCGGTCGACAATACCGTATTCCAGGGCCTCATTTTCATCCATAAAATTATCGCGTTCTGTATCTGCCGTGACAGATTCAACGTCTTTACCGGTATGAAAAGCGAGTACCTGATTGAGCCTTTCACGAAGTCTTAAAATTTCTCGGGCGTGAATGTCAATATCGGTTGCCTGGCCTTGAAAGCCCCCCCACGGCTGATGGATCATGATCCTGGAATGCGGCAAAGTAAAACGTTTACCCGCAGCCCCACCCGCAAGGATGACAGCGCCCATACTGGCTGCCTGGCCGATACAAACCGTGCTGACATTGGGTCGGATAAACTGCATCGTGTCATAGATCGCCATCCCCGCATTTACCGCACCACCGGGTGAATTGACATACAGATTAATATCCTTATCCGGATTTTCAGACTCCAGAAACAGAAGTTGCGCGACAATGAGATTAGCCATGTGATCCTCAACCGCGCCAACCATAAAAATAACACGCTCTTTAAGCAGTCGTGAATAGATATCGTAGGCGCGCTCACCGCGTCCGGTGGTCTCGATCACCATCGGAACCATTCCAAGATTTTGAGCATCGGGCGCCGACGCACCCCCAAAAAATTCGGTCATCAGTAATTCCCAGTCTTATAAGTAAATTTTCCGCCTAGCCTTGAACACTCTCGACAGCTTCCGTATTTGGTTCAGGTCGCATAAATTCTTCAAAACTAACGGTCGTATCCGACACATTTGCTTCTTGTAACAACGCATCGATCGCCTGTTCTTCAACAACGACCGATTCAATCTGTGCGAGTCGACTTTTATCTTCGTAATACCATTTTAGAAATTGATCGGGATCGCTATAGCTCGACCCCATTTCTGTAATGCGCTCTCGAACAAGGTCTTGATCCGGCTTAATCTCTAGCCGCTTAACGACGCCATGCATTGCGAGCCCTAATCGGACTCGGCGGTAGGCTTCGTCCAAATAATTGGCGCGATCAATTGGCGCGTCGTGCGGCAACCCCTGTTGCTGTAATTGTTGGCGAACAGCCGCGATTGAACGATTAATCTCTTCATCAACCAACGCCGACGGCGCCTCAAACTCGTTATCCTTCATCAGCGCCTCGAGAACTGACTGTCTAATCTTTGCTCGGCTACGCTGATCACGCTCACGCTCCAGACTGGTTTGAATCTCTTTGCGAAAAGATTCAACAGAGCCATCCTCAATTCCAAAAGTTTTTATGAATTCTTCGTCGACTTCAGGCATCTCGGGCACGCCAACTTCCTTCAATTTCACCTCGAACTCTGCTTCTTTTCCGGCGACTTCAGTGCCTGGATAATCCTCTGGGAAAGTCAGTTTGATGGTCAGGTCGTCACCCGCCGTTGCACCCATTAACCCGTCTTCAAATTCTTTTAAAAGCGATCCCTTACCGAGAACAATCGCGTAGTCGTTCGCTTCACCGCCTTGAAAAATCTCCCCGTCGACTCGACCTTTAAAATCAACGGTGACTTGATCACCTATTTCTGCGCTTTTTTCAGTGGTTGTAAAGTTTGTCCGCTGCGAACGCAAAGTATCAATCGTTCGATCAATATCATCATCTCCCACTTCACAGCTTTGACGCTCAATCGACATTCCAGTCAGTTCAGTTTTTGACACCTCAGGAAAGATTTCAAAATTAGCAACAAATTCCAGATCTTCTCCACGGGTCAGCGATTTAGGTTCAATTGCGGGAGGGCCTGCAGGCTCAAGCGATTGGTCGGATAGCGCCGCAAAATAATTTGAGCTAATCAACTCATCAGCCGCTTCTGCCAATGCTTGATCTGCAAAGCGTGACTCGATAACTTTCATCGGCACTTTACCCGGTCGAAAACCCGCGATTTTTGCGGTTCGCGCGAGACGCTTCAATCGCGTCGTTACGGCGCCGGCTAATTCGTCGGCGGGAACCTTGACGGTCATTCGGCGGCCAATCGCGCCGGTATTCTCGATCGATACATCCATATCTCAATGAACCTCAGTATTTATCTTTATGGTGATGAAGCTTTTTCAATTTAAGCGCAGTTTTCTCATAAATTGGTGCGAAAGGGGAGACTCGAACTCCCACGGGTTTCCCCACTGGCACCTAAAGCCAGCGCGTCTACCAATTCCGCCACTTTCGCAATAATTTAACGATAAAACTTTACTTAATAAGAGTTTTATTAGGCGAGCAAGTTAAGAACACTCGACCATACCCGGACCTTCTACTGATCGAATTCGACAAGCGATTCTAGAAATCCCGATCCAGTGATTTTACAGCCAAAATGTACTTTTCTCCCACTGTATCGTCTATTACTTGACGCTCACCTCGCGATTAGGCGCCCCAAGGTAGGATCTTTTGCTTTAATTCTTCGTAGCCCCCTAAAAACCCCGGTCGATCGCCGGCATAAACTTCATCGAATTTCGCCAAGGCATCATCAAGCCATCGCGCCAGTTTTGTATTTCCCGGGTTGGCATCAATATAAGCGTCCCGAATCAGAATAAAGTGAATCCGTGGATCATAAGGCTGCTTTGTGCCTCCCATCGATTCATCGCCATCCAGCAAACGAAGCAACATGGCGTCAGCAGATCCTAGAGTCTGTTCATGAATCGCAGGACCTTTCATGCGATGCATCACTGAAGTCATATCCCGACCATTACCCGTGGTGTAACCCATGTCCGACCACATTTGGCTTGAATCAATCTCTTGTCCCAGATGATTCGCCACACGACTACCAAACGCTCTCAAAGGATCAGATACATCCGCTAAAAGATCTGTTAATCGATCTCCATCGAGATCAGTCGACAGGACGATGCAATCGCGTTTCTCGATAAGATCCCACAAAAGCAGGCCGTAGTTCGTATCTGCAATATGCTGTTCGATACGGCCACCCCAGTTTTCCATCCCGTCCTTAAAGTCTTTTGGCAGCAACGCCACGATCGCGTCGATGGCTTTCTGATGCTCAATGTATGGATTAACCGCATACTGACGCCCCACTTCAAACTTCGTGCCCTGGATCATCCAGCTGTGGAGTCCTGCATTAATACCATCCTCCATCGCCTGAGTGGGTTTCATAGCGACGCGACCGAGCTTACCTGTCTCATGTACCAGCTTAAGGAAAAGTCGATTGGCATAAGCCATCTGAATAGCAGGCGTATTCATCTCCGAATGCACAATGCCGGTTTGATTACTGACGCTAAATTTGGGTTTATCTTGAGAATACGGAAGGCACGGCATGCATCTGACAACCGTAATCGGTCCATACGGACGAACGTTACAGTAAACACCGGCTTGGGTTCGCAACGTCGCATTACCTGATTTCCCCATTACCACG
>Ga0209631_10004918_pt1 | contig 14471 bp, 20 predicted proteins | sample COG_08_FD_184752 | JGI IMG/M metagenome (GOLD analysis project Ga0209631, IMG submission 184752) | Pelagic Microbial community sample from North Sea - COGITO 998_met_08 (SPAdes) (version 2) | ecosystem: Environmental > Aquatic > Marine > Neritic zone/Coastal water | place: Helgoland, sampling... | reverse complement strand
TCTGGCCCGTAACTAAAACAGTTACTCCATTTCAATTTTTGAAGCGTAATCATTAAATATACCTACTATTTCTGGTATTTTTGTTTCAGATATTTCCAATATGTAAGTTAAATACTCTATTAACTCATCTTGAATACTCATGTCTTTATCAATAACTAAACTTGCTTCTGTACTTCTTTTTATTACTTTTTTATCAAGCAACTCAGTATTTTGTACATTAGCTAGTTCTTGCATATCCCCCTCTATTTCATATATAGTATGATGATACTCTGTAGAAAGCATTTCAGAGGGATCTGAAACTGTTTTGCGCAGCAACTGAGGAAGCTCAAAAGGCTCCCATATCCAGCTCCAGTTGCTTGAATTTATTAAAAGGTACCCTGTTTGTACCTCATTTCTATGAAACGAAGTTGTCATAGGAGACCCGGGATATACAATATTTCGTTGTGTATTGCTATGAGCATGTAGATCGCCTGCAAAAACAACTGGAAAGTCCTCAAACCTGTCTAAGTCCACCTCTGGCTTGACATGGGGAGGAATTTCGCCACGAACATGAGTGAACAAAGGCTTGCTTTGGTCAAACATTTCAATTGAATTTTTACGGTGAAGATCCGCATAGGGCAGTATTCCGAACCCAAAGTCATTATCTACATACGAAATATCTAGTACCTGTACAAGAGGGTTAATATCTCTAGATACTTGCTTTAACTGTGTAAAAAATGTTTTGTTCTTTTTTGTTGCTTCATGGTTACCGTCATAGATAACAGTTGGAATCTGTACTTTCCGAATAAACGAAAAATACAGCTCCAACTCCTCCATATTCGGTAGACGGTCAAAAAGGTCGCCTCCTATAACGTGCATGTTACACTGTTTTTCTAAAGAATGTATCTGTTCAAAAAACAATTTATAGCGATTTAATGCCCACTCTCGTGGTACATTTTTTTGACCCAGCTTTAAGTGCCAGTCTGCCGTAAATAAAATCATGGGTTAAACCTTATGACATTTTAAACTCAGCTTCAAGAGCCTCATCCATATCACCAGAAGTCTCTACTCGAATTTCATCAAGAAGAGTTTTTTGAGCATCGGGGGTTGGGCGAGGCATAACATCATCCATAGACTTTAGATCGGCAATTGCTGCCATTTCATCTTCGCTCAAAGTTCGTTGCTTGCACTTCAATACCTGGAGCTGGTACTCTACATTATAAGGCAGAGGCCCAGTCTTGACGCGCTTGAACTTAACATCCCAGCCAGTCTCGGGATCTGTAGGATCTCCCAAGTCTTCTGCAGCAGTAAGAATAGCCTCAAAGAGCTTCTTCTTAAGATTAATAATCTTAACTTCTCCTTGATCCACACACTGCATAGCGTAGCTCCAGCCACACTTGAGATCGGGGTAATACTCACGAACCCAATCTTTTTCTTTATTATTAAATCGCTCTTCGTTGCGATCAAATGAAAGACACTCAAAAGGAATGTTCTTTCCGTTTTTGCCCTCTAGCCAGTATACATACCGTGCAAGTACATCTCCTACGAGACGAACTTCATTATCGCCGTCACGATAAGAGTATGATGTGATGCTAGACTTCTTTGCGCCGCCAGCGGCTTTGTTAAAACTTAGTGCCATTTTTCTTTCTCCTGTGGGGCTTCTTCATATAAAAAGACAACATTATCGTCTTCAATATCAAGTAGACTGTTTTCATAAATATAAGTGGGCTCGATTTCAAGTCTTCGAATGTCGAGCACTGTGTTCCCAGTTGCCAAGTAGTCCGTTATCGAACGTAAAGAAGCCGTAGCGAGGTACTGGGCTACCTCGACGTGGCTGTGTTTGTATGAATTATATAGCAAGACGTCGGGGTGTACTAAGAAAGACTCCCCTAAAAAATTCAAGTGACTAAATCTATAAATGTTATCATACTTATTAGTAGGAAGCTGATCCGTCACCATCATTTTAAAGATACGAAAAACATCCGAAGCGTCTCCATCTGCCTCTTCAAATATCTTTTTCCAATTATACAATAACATACTATTATACATTAAATTAGAGCTCATGTCAAGAATTATTTTTCTATGTTATAACTGATTAATCTCGTAGCCCTGTTTCATATAGTAGCCCATACGATTTGAAGCCTGACGAGTTGCAGTTTTGCCTTTAAGATGAATATCTACTATTACGGGAGAGGGCTTTCCTTCTTGTTCTCGGATGACTCTTCCGATAAGTTGAGTGAGTAGGGGCTCATTATTAATGGGCGTACCGAGTATAAGGACAGAGAGGGAATTGACTGATATCCCCTCACTAAATATTGCTTGAGTACCAAAAAGTACTTCTTTATTTCCATACATAATTTCATCTATTAATTCCTCCCTTTTTTCGTGCGGCACATCTCCCGTTACACAAATTGCTTTTTCTCCTACTAATACTGCGCAGGTCTTTAGAAAGTGTACACGATCTGATACTACAAGTACTTTATGCCCTCTTGCTGCGTAGTAAGAAGCAAGTAGGGATACGCTATGTGCGTACTCTTCGTTATTTACTAAATTGTTTACTCGGTTTGCCCACGGAATATTTGCACCGTCCATAAAGCGTACTTCGGAGCGATAGATAGCAATGCTTGGAGTCATAAAATTTTCTTTGGGAGGCTGAAATAATTTACTCCCAAAGTAATCACGAAAGACTATATGTTTTCCGTCTTTTCGCTCGATTGTGCCACTGAGTCCAATTTTGTATCTCGCATGGTTACTGTCGATAATTTTTGCAAACGTTGGCGAAGATACATGATGCATTTCGTCCAAGATAATTGTTCCGAAATCTTTTCGGATTTTGTCAATATTTCTGTAGAGTGTTTGGGTATTACCAACCACAATACAAGAATCGGTATTGAAATTACCAGACCCAATAATTCCAGGGGTGATACCATATACTTTTTCAACCTCTTTTGCCCATTGATTTCGTAAAGCTACTGTATGAGTAACTACTAATGTTTTTTGTCCTAATTTTCCTGCGATTGCTAGCCCTGTAAATGTTTTTCCCCAGCTTACCCACGCATTGATGATACTGCTATCGTCGAGTTCGTCATAGACGGCTTGTTGAGATTCGCGGAGTACAAACTGAAACTCAGGAAAATCAACAGGAACCATAACCCTCTTGTCCACCATTTCATAGTCATTTGGTATTAGATCCCCTCGTCCGATTGGTATAGATACCAGATTTTCGCGCACCCGCTGCAGATTCTTAATAATGATCGGAGGATCATTAGGATTCTGAGGTGCGATTTTATATGTTAATTCTTTTGAAAGCTGCTCCCTAAGCTCAGGGGGCGCTTCCATAAATATACGATTACTAAAAACAGCTTTCATACTTTCTTTCTCGTATCTTTAAGTCTATCTTCCGCATAGTCATATAATACCCAAGGAAGCCCCTCCCAATGAACGACTCCTGCATATTTTATATCCATGTCAGGAGGTCTAGGAATAACAAACGAATTCTTTACTCCATGTAGTTTCAGCAAACAGCAAGATCCTCTTAAAACTACGTCTTTTATTTTATAATATTTTAACTTACAAAACTTTGTTTTTTCATAAATAAAAGAAACTCCGTTAGTATCAATAAAGTACTTATTATTACTTTTTATTATACCCCTAAATGTATCTATCTGATGCTTTAGCGGTAATACATTCTCGTAGGGAGTCTGAAGCCTTCGTACTCCTAGAGTGTCTCCTAGCATATTTTTATCATCTACTATTTGTCCGTCTAAGAATAATAAGCCATCTTGTCTATCCCAGTTTCCACTGGGAAGCTCATAAACAGGAAACTTAATTTTATTAATGCTCTTGTAGTATATCACCATATAGCTTCGTAAATTTACCCATTGAATAGTCTTCTCCGACTTCAAAATCACAACCAATCGGAGCACCTGGAATATAAATACCTCTATTTTTTTGTACAAACTTTTGCAGCATTTCAGAGTAAAAGTCAATTTCATCTTCAGGCACTTCTGCCAAGACTGAATCGTGCACTAAAGCAAAGATTCGAGATTTAAGTTTTTGTGATTTAATAAAATCACCCATGTCTATAGCCCCAAGCAAGTTAATATCACTAGCAGCAGACTGTACCAGAAAATTAAGACCAGACCGAATGCTATGAGATTTGATGCCTTTATCGGAACTTTGAACATTTGGTAGTCTCCTTTTTCTTCCAAAGAAGCTGTAAACAAACCCATTTTGTTCAATAAACTTCTGCCTGTCTTCAATCCAAGATTTTAAGTTGTAAAATGCTTCAAAGTATTCATTAATAACTTCTGTAGCCTCATGCTTTGAGAAATATTTTCCACTGTCTTTTGTTACTTGCTCACTAATTTTTGCCGGCCCCGCCCCGTACATGATGCCAAAAGTAACAGCTTTTGCTGCTTGTCTTCTATCAGAGTACAGCTCTGCTACTTCTTCAACAGCACATGGAAGCCTAAAAACTTTATGGGCAATAGTACTGTGAAAGTTTCCTCCAGAACTAAAAACTTCCATGAGTGCTTTATCTTCTGCGAGCACTGCGGCCACATATACCTCTGCGGTAGTTAAATCCATTGCAACAATCTTATGTCCTGGAGCAGCCTTGATACAGCCTTTTACAGTAGGGTTATCCCTAGGAAGTTGCTGCATATTAAGTTTACCACTAGAGCTAAGACGACCACTAGTAGTACTGTGAAGGTTAAACCCAGTACGAAGACGAGAGTCTCTGTCCAGCTGAGGTATGATTTTGTCAAGATAAGTATTTTTGATTTTAGATTTTTGTCGTATATCCAAGATGAGTTTAGGTACATCGCTTTGAAGTGAGAGTTCGTTGAGCACTTCCGCGTCAGTAGAATCTGCGCCCGTGCCTGTTTTCTTTCCAGTTGGTTTAAGGCCCAAGTGGTCAAATAATAAAGTACGCAACTGCACAGTGCTATTTGGATTAAAAGGTTTTCCATTTAATTCTTCAAATCTCCGTATTTTACTGTTTTTGTATAGGTCTGCTATGGCATTATCAATGTCTGTTTGCATTGCATCCTGCGCTAGATAAAGTCTTTTCTTATCAAAAGGTACTCCATTGTCCTGAATATCTGTAAGAAACCTAGTTCCAGGAATTAAAATATTTTCGTAGACTGAAAGCAGCTTTGTATTCTTTTTAATCTTAATAAATTTTTCATATAATAAAAAAGTACATACAGCATCCATCGCAGCATATGTTTTCATTACCTCAAAAGGAATACTGCTCCACTGGAAATCTGCTTTAAGTATGCCGTGCTCTTTTCGATACTCATCAATCCAATCGTACATTGGCTTTTCGTAGTCCCCATAAGGAGTAAACTTTAGTGATAAAGGCTTTAGTCCGTGACCCCCGGGGTTCTCATCTATAAGATAATGCAGCAGCATAGTGTCTTCGAACTGCGGAAATCTAAATCCAAAATGATACTCAAAGAAAGCCATATCGAATTTAGCATTATGAAATACTACTATTTTCTTGTCGAAAAGTATTTGTAGTAATCGCTCAGTTTCATCATCAAAACAATCGGTGTCAATATAAGCGCCGAACTTACCACAGTAACTAAGACTAATCCCAAGCATATAACCGTCACGAGGGTATAGCCCAGTTGTCTCAGAATCGAGCGCAATGTATCCACATTCTTCTGCAATGGCAGCCCGAATAAAATCATTAGCCTTCTCCGTCTCTTGGATTCCCCAAGCAATTTGCTCATCTATTACTACATCTTCGATTTCTCCTGAGATGTATTTTTTAATACTTTCTTTAGAATCTTCCCACGTTTTTTTAGCCTCCGGCTTAAACGTAAGCATTGCAGGATTAATTACCGGCAAGTATTTACCTTCTACTTTCTTTCCAGAATACTCTGTTACTGAATTAATTTTTGTAAAGTATTTTAGAGCATCCGACCCTACAAGCACTACCCAATCATATTGAGCAGGGTCCATGTCTATATCGCAATCACGCTTTAATACTTTTTTAATTGAAGGATCAGAACATAACTGATACTGATCAAACTCAAAAGCTCCATCGAACTCTTGAGAAAAATTTGTTTTACTGGGTTTGGTTTCTACTAATGCAACCTTAGGCATATAATTTACTCCATAACTTATCAACTTGAGATTGAGACAGTGCTCCTGCATCTAAATACTTATCACCAAACTTTATGATACGGGTAGTGAGACTAAATTTCTCGCACAGCTCTTTTATCTTTTCGGCCCCTTGCTGGCCTGCTTCATCATTGTCCAAGAATATGTCAATGTTTGTAACTCCTTGAACAATTAATACTTCTAACTTTTCTTCATTAAAGTTTTTTACGCCAAAACAACATATAGCATTTGAAACGCCTTTGTCATGTAAATTAAGCACATCAAATATGCCCTCAACCAAAACCACACTATTTTGTATTGGTGTGACTATAGGATAAAGAGGCATTTTAGCCCCGAGCGGAGCATTGTAATACTTCGGTATTTGACTTGTCTGTGTTCTGGCTTGAATTGCTACTACTTTATCTGTTCTATCTTTTATGGGAAAACATACTCTACCTGTAAACTCTTTTGCAGAGCTAAGAAACGCCCCGAATTTTTTATACGTTTCTGGTCGAATATCTCTCCAGCCACCTATGTAAGGCACGGCGTCTTTAGGCATTTCTATCCCTGTAGATTCTTCCCGTACTTTTTTGATTTTTTTCTTGAGTACCTGTCTTTGTATTTCCATACGATTGGCTTTTTCACCAAAATGAGTAAACAGATTTCCTTTATACTCACAGGAAAAACAATTAAATATACCAGTTACTTGGTCTATTCGCATACTAGGATTACGGTCAGGGTGCTCAGGATTTAAACAACTTACCTCAAAATCTTTGCCTCTAGGCAAGTAAGGTATATTTCTGGTCTTGAGAATATCTTCTACATTCATCTAACAGTCCGAGTCGAAAGAGGCCCACTCATCCATTTCGGTAGGCTCATCATAATTATCTTCATCAATACTACATAGCCACGGCCCGCTATCTGGTTCGCTATACCACCAGTCTTCTTCTAAAGCTTCGGGGCATCTTATAGGGTCTCCATTAGAGTACCCATCTCCTATTAAGTATTCGCCACAGTTTGGGCAAGTATCTCTAGTATTCCAATGTTCCATAAGTGCGTCGTGCATTACCGTCTCATCCTTGCTAAATCTTTCATTTCTTCTTCGTTAATAACGGGGACTGCATTTGACTTGTGCATGGTTCCGATACCTTTAACAAGGGTTCCTGTGTAACGTGGTGGGTCCACTCTAGCGGCAACTCCAGCTGTGTCGGGACGCGAAGGGTAGTCATCGGTACACCGGCGGAAACTATGTCGCTCAGATGCATGTATATCCCCAACTTTGATAGCCTTAGCTTTTCTTCTAATACTTTTTTTCTTTCTACCGCTGGTAGTGTGGCGTAAAGATCCATAAATCATCCCCATAAATAAAAACTCCCATGATTAAGCATATATTATACACGAAATCGATGGGAGTGTCAAGCATTATTTTTATCAGAGGTCGTGAATTTCTTCGTCTGATTTGTGGGAAGACTCCTCACGCTCTTTAGGAGTTAGAGCCGTTTCCGGTCCTATCTTCAAGGTCTCCCAATTCATAGTGGAAGTAAAATGTTTCATACTCGCTGAGCGCATCTTAACACAATTAAACGTAATACACTGATCCTCTTGATCCCAGGTCTCAAGAGAGTAAGCTGCATCTGCGGCATCCAAGATACCTTTAGCAAATCTAGCTTCTCCTGTTGCGTCTGTTTGATACGGAGAAAAAACAGCACAATCATACTCTTGAGCCATGGACTTTAAAGCTTTACTAACTTCAATCTGCTCCGTCCAGTCATACTGGCCTCCTCTGGAAGGAATATTAGAGCGTTTAACTTGGTTTATATAGTCTACAATAATGACACTTGCACCAATTTTAGAGACTTTCTTATCTAGCTCTGCACGTATCTTTGCGATAGTAAGGCTAGGGTCGTAGACAACATCCAACTGCTGAGTCGGGAGAAGCTCATGCTGTGTAGTTAGACTACGGTGAAACTCATTATAATCTCGGCTAGTGCTTTTCTTGTATTCTAGAAGACGCTCTTGTCCGTTGACAAAACGACTTGCTTGCCACCAAGCTACTTTTTCCCACTCCATATTCGTCAAGTTTCCGTTGCGAATGCTAGAAAAGGGAATTCCAGTTGAGATCGAACAACATCGTTGCAATATTGCTCGACTATCCATTTCAATAGTAAAATAAATAGCTGAACGGCCAGACTGAAATATATTGTTTGCAACATTGGCACAAGTAATAGACTTGCCTGAGCCACGTTTACCTCCCACAAGAATTAAATCTTTTGGACTAAACGTGATACCCTCGTCATAAATAGAATTTAATCCAAGGCCAATATGCTTGGCAAGCTCTTCTTCAGGCTCCATAAGATGTATGCGCTGCATACTTTCCTGGGGAAGCTCAAGATCAACTTTATCCTCAATATCCAGAACTATCTGATGTAGCTCTTGGACTGATTCATCTGCACTTGCAAACAATACAGAGTTGTCGATATACTTATCAAGAGAATTTAAAATCTCTTTCTGAGCATACTCATTTTTTAGATACTCAAGTAAAGTAGCAGGCTCAATGTCTACATCAATAGACTCTACTGCATACACCTTATCTTTAGTAGAAGGGTGTCTTATACTTAACTTTAAATCATTAAATGAAGGGAACTCATGAAATTTCTCACAATGATTATCAATGGCCTCAAAGAGCAGATGATATTCGCCAGGAAGGTACTCTTTACGCAGATAGCTCCACGTTTCAAAGTCCCCCACAGCAATACATTGCTTTATTAAAGCACTGGAAATATTCAATTGTTCCCCCGAACATAAAAAGACTGGCCCCGAACAGAGGCCAGCCGCCTACAGCATAAAAAGATTACTAAGACTTAGCAGCTTTAGCAGCACCATCGTAATCAGACGCAGTTAAACCGCGACGAGTAAGCATGGTTTTAACACCACGTGCAGTTTTGCCAATAGCTTCAGCAATAGCCTCTACAGTCATAGACGCTACGTCTACTCCTGCCAAGGGGTCAGCATTAGCGGGGCCTTTTGTAGTCTCTTGCCGAGGAATAGCAGCAATATCACCAGAGCGGAGAAGGCTCAGGGCCTTACCACGAATACTGTTGACAGTACGGCCCAGTGCATCGGCGATAGCCTCAACAAAAGCACCGTCATTTACCATAGAGATAAATGTGCTCTCTTCTTCAGGGGTGTAGGTGCGAACACTCTCTACCTTGGGAGCAGGCTTAACATGGTCAGTAAGCTCCATACTCAGGATTTTGCCCTGAATAGATTTAGGTGAGAAGTTTCCGCCTTCAAAATGCTCAGCAATTTGAGCATAGGTATACTCTCCTGAGTTATCAGTAACAAAGGAGCGCAGAGTAGCTTCTTGGTCTTCAGAAAAAGACTTGCCTGCAGCAGCAGAAGCAAGCTCTACATCAAATCCCATCTTTCGCAGTTTGCTAGAGACAGAACGTGCAGAGGTGTCAAGCTCGTCTGCTGCTTCTGCAACAGTAGCCTGGGATACGGGGCTTTCAGCTCCGACAAAATTTGTGAGCGCTTCGGTACGCTCATCAGTCCACTTAGGAAGTGCCATATTTTTTCTCCAAATAGGATTGTAAATCCGTAATTATTTCAACGCCAGATTCTCTGGCCTGTTTAGTTTTTGCTGATTCAATACCGCTTTCATTAACGAGAATTGTTACATCTTTAGTTAGACTCGTTTTTACTTTATAACCAAGATTAACGAGTGCTGTGCCTGCTTGGGCCTTGGTCTTAAAACTCTTAAGCTTTCCGGTTATACAGACAACGCCTCTATCCATGGATACCGGCGATGCGCCAAGAGGTGTAAACTTCATATCAAATGGAAGACACCCATCGTAAAAACAATAGAACTCCTCATTCAACCAGTCACATAGATTCTCGGTTGCTTTTGGGCCTAATCCGGCACGCTCACAAGTGTCTGTAGTAATTTCAGTAATATCTTTAACAGTCTCAGACAGCTTCTTCGTTGCCGTTTTTCCGATCAGTGGAATACCAAAAGCAGGTAATACCAAATCAAGAGGAGCAGAAATAGAGTTTTGAATCTCTGCGTGTAGCTTTTTACCGAGCTTCTCGCCCAGCTTTTCACAGAGTAAAAACTCATCATATAGATAGACTTGATCGAAGTCCTCTATTTCTAGCTTCTCTATTGTTGCGGGGCCAAGCCCTTTAATCTTCAGAGTCTTTGCAAAATGCTCGATTTTCTTCTGAGACTGTGCTGAACAGCTAGTACTGTAACAGTAGAACAAATCATTGACAGCAGTAAGCTCAGTACCACAGGAAGGACATTCCGTTGGTGGCACGATTTCTCTTAGCATTTAAACTTCTCCGAAAATGTAAAATATATTATACGAAAAACTGAGGTAAAAGTCAAGAACTATTTTTTGGGATGTCTACTCTGCGAACGATTCGCGGAATAATATCCCCACTACGTATTACCTCTACTTTGCAACCAATTTCCAGGTCCAAAGAGCGAATGTACTCGATATTGTGTAGAGTAGCCCTGCCCACAGTGGCTCCTTCTACTTCGACTGGACAAAGAATAGCAACCGGACTGACTACGCCCGACTTACCAACTTGCCACACAACATCGAGCAATTCTGTGATGCTCCCCTCTTTCTGCTCCTTGAGAGCAAAAGCGCCGCGAGGGTGGTGAGCTGTATGTCCCATTTTTTTAAAGGCTCTCTGATCGCGCAGGCGATATACTAAACCGTCCGTAGGATAGTTAGTAGCGTCGAAGTCTGTCACGACATTGAAGCCTTCATGGGCCAATGCAAACATTGCTGCTTTATAGTCTGAGTAGTCACCCTCATACTGGAGGTCATAAGCTACAAAGATCAAGTCTTGAGATCGCTCTCGAAACTCTTTTATGTCTTTGACGTTTAATAACCCCGCTGCAACATTGCGAGCATTGGTGACGGACGAGGGCAAAACTATTTCACCAGTAATCTGTATCTGACCTTCCATAGGAATAGTCTGAGGTACTAGTTCTTCTAGTTTTATGGTGATATCTCGGCCTAGATTACCATCGCCTCGTGTCAATCCAAGTGCGAAGTGTCCGTTTACATATAGTAAAGACACCGCCGCCCCGTCTAGCTTCGGAGTGCATACGTACTCCGTAGTATTGGGGGCGTCAGCTAATTCAAAATATTTTTGTAGTGAATACATCTTATATAAGTGAGGCACACCGTCGGTAACGATATGGCCTACTGCTTGATGTTTCCACTTTGATACAAGCGCATCATACTCTTCGTCCGAGATTATCGGGTAGCCAGAGAAGTAAGTCGCTTCGCATTTCTCAAAAAAATCTTTCATATATTTCCTCACTCAGACCATATATTATACAGATAAAAGAAAGAAAAGTCAAGAACTATTTTATATAGAGGTCCTTTAAAAGGTCAGAAAAGTGCTCTTCTATAATTTCTTTACTTTCTGCAAGACTTAGTATCTCAACTAAGCCCGCAAAGAGCTCTCGACTATTATTAAAATCAAGAGGAAAAGCAAGACCATCAGGGGTGGGGCACCATTCTTCATCAAAACTTAAAAAGTACTTACGAAGATGTAAGTATTCTATTCCTCTAAAGGTGCTAACAGTTAAACGTACTTGTAGCTCTTTAGCTTCGTCATGATGAATAATTCGTTGGTATTCTGGAGGAGATGCATATAGTTCCATGCTAGCCCCCGTTTTTTAAAATAGAAGCTAAGGGAACCACACTCGTTACATTTTTTGGCTTTAGTAGCCTAAAAGAGTCTGTGTCCCAACAAAATAGCAATAAAGTCTCAGGGGTTGGTTTTGCACGGTTCTTTTTACCCTGAATATAAGGCGTAGAAAAGTCCAACGTGCAAACATTGTACTTTAATTTATTACTATTTTCACTTCTGTAGGTAATTACGGCATCACCGTATAAATTCACAAGGTCTGCTAGTTCTTCTTTTTTCACACATACTCCTTAGGTTAGCAGGTTAGTAAAATCTTTTACTGTCCAACATCTAAGGAAGGGGAGAAGGGGCAATAAGCCCCTGGAATTAGCTATTTACTGCTGTGAGTACTCCTGTGAAGTACATTGCTGCTTTACCTGTCAGTTTGTCAAGAATCTCTTGGTCAACTTCCTGACCTGCATCAGAGATTGCAGCAGATAAACTTTCAATAGCAGCAGCTTTTGATACTCGCCCGCCGCTACCACCACTCGGCGTAGCTTTGCTGCCACCAGAAGCGGGGGCTTTCTTTACATAGACACCGGCTTTTGTCAAGATCATACGAACACCGTTAGGAGATTCTTCATGCTCTTCTGCAATGTCTTTGACGATTTCCATACTGTTTTCGGGGGTAGGGTCAGCGGCTTCGTAAGCTTCAATTACTGCTGCTTTCTTTTCATCATCCCATGCCATTTTTCTTTTCCTTCTTTGTTGTGATTGAGTAGCCCCAGGACAGTTTCCTGTGGCCGTTAGTTGTTGTTGATAAAATCTTTGGCCCATTAAAGCTCTTTTACCATGCCGATATAAACTACAGTAATTGCGGCAATGGTACAGAACAAGAACCATCCTGCTAAAAATTCCATTTATAACTCTCCTATCAATTTATACAGATATTATACTACCATGAGAAGTAAAAGTCAAGAAGTATTTTTAGATACGTGATAAGTCCACACCATACTCTTGAAGGTGGGTGAGCTTGCCTAAATCATATGCAAGCTGTGTAGCCGTAAAACCAGCGCCTTGTGCAGTAGTCCATCGATCGCTGTAATCATCAGTAATTTTCTCAATTACCCAGATATTGTATGCTTTAGTACCGTACTTCTTTTCATAGTTTATGTCGGACATTCCAGCTTTCTCAGCTTGATAATCTACTGATAGTTCCTGTTTAATTATGGCAGGGCCATGGTATTTAGCCGACCATACTATCTCTCCATTAACAAAATCTTCAGCAACGCACTCCTCCGGGAGATAGTCGTATGTTCCTTCTCCTTTTTGGGGAACTCCTGTACGCTCGATGATGGACTTAACAAATCCAGATGACCTGTATAACCCCGCTGCGATTTCTGAGATTGTGTCGCCGGATAAGAATCGAGTAACCGCATCTGCCACTTCGTCTCTTGTAGCGGCTTTGCCTTTGTTCTGACTTTTTCTTTTTGAACGATACGCCTGCGTCTCTTCAAAGTCATCAATTATTCTCTGAAGCCTGGTTGTATTGTATGCTATATTCAGGATACCACAGGCTTCCTTCTTTGTTATAGGACTGTTGCCACTCAGAAGATCTATTACTTTCCGTATATTCGTATCGGATAAGTTCTCTGACTCTTTTTTCTTGATTCTTCTCAATTTTTGTTATCTCCCTGTTTAAATACCATACAGCTTTACTTAAGTCTTCTACTGGGTCTTGACTTTTTACCCCAGCTCTCCAAATATACTTCATTGCATTTCCGAGACAAAAACTCATGTGCTCTGTAATTTGAATACACTCTACCCCGCTAGCATGAGCACGGTAGTGGGGAGGAAAATTTACTTTATCTATCATTGATTATGCTCCGGTGCTTGCTGTTGTGTGCGCGCATCTATGTAGTATTGAGCTTTCTCTCTACTAGTAAGTCGTGCTACATCTTGAATTTTTCCGTCGGGTCTTTGCTCTACTACTCTGTACTCTCTTTCGTTTTGAGCATAAAATACTTCTACAATCTTAAAAGTACTCACGCTTCGCTCTCCAGATCCCACACACCTCTCCTGTTCTCTACTGGGGTAGGCTTGACTCGCTGTACCCAAAAGCCTATTTTTTTCATTTAAAAAGCTCCTGTAGCTCTTCTTCTCGCTCTTCGCCCGAGAGTTTACGGTAAGTATGATACTCTTTACAAACGTCTTCAAAGGTATGCCACATATTTTCAAACTTGATTTCGTACAATTCCTTTATAGCAAAATACTTGTTCATAAGGGCATCCGCTAATGCAGGCTCCATACTTTCCCATCTAGCATCTTCTATAAAATATTTGGTTACTCTCTCAACATCATCGGTAACATTTGCAAACTGTAGCATCTCTTGTTCTAAATCTAATATTTTCATTTTGCTACTCCAAAATAACTTAGTGTAGTTCTAAATGCATCTAGGTACTTCGTAATTTCCGCCAAATCTTCCTCTTTATTGGTAGAAAATATAGCTGTACCAACGCCCTCTTTGTTGCGTTTTAACTCGTTTTCCATATCAGCAATTGCTTGCCTTAGTTTTTCTACAATTAAAAAATCAGCAGTATCAGAATTAATATCAATTTCAACTTTCATTTCGCAGTGATCCTCGTTTCGTAATCTGCGAGAGAATCATCCCACCATGAGGGGGCAGATCTCCCAGTCCAACTGGCAAAAGTAGCCTTGTCGAG
>Ga0209631_10004911_pt1 | contig 14478 bp, 9 predicted proteins | sample COG_08_FD_184752 | JGI IMG/M metagenome (GOLD analysis project Ga0209631, IMG submission 184752) | Pelagic Microbial community sample from North Sea - COGITO 998_met_08 (SPAdes) (version 2) | ecosystem: Environmental > Aquatic > Marine > Neritic zone/Coastal water | place: Helgoland, sampling... | reverse complement strand
GAAGTGCGACGAAGGGCACGACTTCACGCAGCTCTTCCTGGAGGATGGGTCGCGGAACGCGGGCAACAGGCGGACGACGCCGCTGGAGGTTGACCACCCAAAGGACGTCGCCACGTTTCACGCGCGAAGCACCAACTGCCCGTGGGCCAAGCCCAACCTCCAGGTGACCCTCGAACGGGCGTCCGATCCCATGGCGCTCCACGCGCTGCTCGACGATGTCGCGCCCAAGAGACCCCTCAAGGTGAAGCGCGTGGACGGACAGTGCGAGGCTTGCTACGCCGCGCACGTGGCGTTGGCCGCGAGGCTCCGGGCTTTGAAAAATCCAAAGGCGAAGGGCGCGGCGGGGGGCGACGTGGACGCGTAGACGCGAAGGGCGGAGACGACACGACACGACACGACGGGGACGATTGTTGCGCACTTAAAGACGCGCTCTGTTCGACGACATTGTAAACGAGCAAACACGCTACATTTATGAGCGCCGCGGAGGCTACTACTCCATCTGGCCTAATCATCTCGGTGTTCACTCTTATCTATTTTAGCCCGTCCGCCACCTTCTTCACGTCTTCCTCCGTCTTGACGCTGTTGATGATCGGGCCGTCGTCTCCGTTGATCTGCACGTTGGGCCCCATTCCGCACTCGTCCAGGCACAGAATCTCCACGATGTCCACGTCCTCGAGTCCGAGCGCCTGAAACATGGCGAGGGTCTTCTTCGACCCCATCCGTTTGCACTCCTTGTTCACGCAAACCTTGACCTCCTTGGCCTCCGCCCGGACGACAGCCACGGAGGTACCGCGGGAGGTACCGTGCGTGCGCGGCCGCGTGAGGGACGGGCGGCTGGCGACCCGGGACACGAACGCGAGCGACGACATCGCGGCCTGAAGTGCGGAGGGTGTCGCGGGAAAGTCTCGGGTGCTTTGCGCTCGGGGCGGACAAAAATGCAGCCGACCTTTTTTTTTTGAATCTTGCTTTTGAAGTGTGCCAACCGATCGCGCACGACACTTCGGAGTAGAGCGCACACCTTCGCGCGACACCAGGTGACCGACGGTAAGATGTTCGCGGTCGGTTTAGGAAAGAAGGACCAGCAGAGGGCGCGGGAGGCCAAGGCGGAGAAGGAGAACACCTCCGTCTTCGCCAACTCCGGCCTCTCCACCTCGATCTCGATGTATGCCAACGCGCCCGCTGACGACGTCGAGCTCGAGGAGTTCGAGCTCTTCGCGCTGGACCGCATCAAGCTCCTCAAGGCCATCGACGACGGCTTGAGCACCGGCAAGAAGGGCGTCGAGATGAAGACGGTCATCGACGCCAAGATGCGCGAGTGCGGCCTCCAGACCGGGCGCGACTACGACGTCAGGAAGGACGAGGTGAGCCACTTCGCGCTCCGAATGGCGTACTGCCGCACCGACGAGCTCCGCCGCTGGTTCCTCCAGAACGAGTGCACCTTGTTCAAGCACAAGTTCGACATGATGGCGCCCAACCAGAAGGCTGACTTCCTCAAGACCCACGACATGGGCTACCAGCCCGTCACCGTTGAGGAGTTCACACCCGCCATCAAAGAGGGAATCCGCGACACCATCAAGACCTTCGCCAACAAAGAAGCGGACGACATCATGGCAAAGGGCGCCAACGGCTTTTACAAGGTACCCTTCGAGGAGGTGTTCGATCTCGTCAGGTCCCGCCGCGTCTACCTCTCAGGAGGGTCCGCGTACGTGCCCCAGAAGGATCTCACGTCGCTCGTCGTCGGCGTGTTCCGCTCGCGTCTCTCAAAGGCGACGGCGATGACGAGCCGGCGGTGGGCGCAGCACGTCGCGGGCGAGGAGAAGGACCGCCTCGCGCCCGTGATCATGTCCCTGTCCAAGCGGTACATCGGTCGCGACTACGGCAAGCAGGGCGCCAACGGCGAGGTCAGCGAGGTGATCACCCTCAAGGACCTCAACAAAGCCGCCGCCGAGTCGTTCCCGCTCTGCGCCAAGCACCTCTTCAGGAAGATGAAGGAGGATCACCACCTTCGCCACGAGGGCCGGCGGCAGCTGCAGCTGTACCTCAAGGGCATCGGCCTGGCGCTGGAGGAGGCGATGCTCTTCTGGAAGACTGAGTTTTGCAAGAAGATCCCGGCGGAGAAGTTTGAGAAGGAGTACGCCTACGCGGTGCGGCACGCGTACGGCAAGGAGGGCAAACGGGTCGATTACACCCCGCACACGTGCATGAAGTGCATCGCCGCGAACCCAGGCGGCGGCGAGAACCACGGATGTCCGTTCAAGACCTTCGGCGAGGAAGGCTTAAGGGCGGCGCTGAGCGGGATGCAGATCAAGCCTAACAAGGTCAACGAGATCGTGGACAAGGCCAAGGGGCAGCACTACCAGCTCGCGTGCGGGATGACCTTCGAGGCGACGCACGAGGGTAAGACCATCGACGCGGGGGTCCAGCACCCGAACCAGTACTTCTCGGAGTCGCGCAAGGCGCTGGGGTACTCCAAGGGTGAGGAGGGCGAAGGGATCGTGAGCCCGGAGAAGGTGCCGGTGACGCCCGGGCAGAAAGCCGTCGGCGTCAACTGATACAGTAATCCACACGCGCATGTCCACAGACGTCCGTTGAAATGCTACACATTCTAAGATTACATCCAATTTAAACGACGACACCGCTATGATAACTCACGTCCTCGCGCTCTTCTCGAACCTGCCCTGAACGAACGACCGCGTGATGCGCACGTCTAGCTTTCGGTTCACCACCTCGTGCGTCACGACCCGGCACTTTCCATTCAAGCCCGCTTCGCGAAACGAAGCCTCCACGCGCGCCTCGTCCAGGAACACCGCGAGGGTGCCGTCCGGGCGAACGTACGTCCCGTCCCCGATCTTCTTCCCGGGTTCGAACCCACGACCGTCGCTTTCGTCCCCAGAGCCCTTACCGTTCTTGTTCTTGACGTCGTCCAGGCAGTAGTCGCGGAACAGGACGCACCCGCCGGGCTTGAGCACCCGTTCGCACTCCGCGGCGACCGCACCGAACGTCTTCGCATCGAGCGCGGAGAAGAAGAACACGCCCGTGACCGCATCGCACGTGCCGTCGGCTATCCGGTGCGACAGCGGTGACGCACCGGCGGCGAGGTCCGCGACGAACGCTTCGCATCGGCGCTCGTCGTACTCGGGCGATGCCATCAGATTGGCGACGGCCGTCTCGGAGCAATCGCACGCGTGCACGAACATGTCGTGGTTGGCGCGCATCATCGGGAACGCGCTGTTCCCCACGCCGCATCCCAGCTCCAGCACCACCTTGTGGTTCGGTGAATCAACGTCCGGCGGTGGGAGCGCGGTTGGGTCCAAGGGCGGGGTGTGCGCCTTGGGATCCGCCCGTATCGCCGGCGGCATGAGCTCCGCGAACTCGCGTCGGAGGTAGTGCCTGTCCTTGAACGCGCGTATGGGTTTCGCGTTCGGGTCATTCGCCTTGCCGACGTGCGAGCGGTAGAAGCGCTCCCACGATCGCGCGCCCTCGCCGGAGCTCACGCGATCCGCGGCGGGGGAGGACGACGTGGACGGTCCATCGTCGGCGGCGGTGAAGCGCGCCGTGGACGGGCACCGCGCGACGCGACGACGCCCCGCGAATCCCCGTGGCGCTCGATGCGTCGATACCGACGCTACACGCGCCGAGGGTGACGCGATGGGCGCGTGCATGACACTCGCGCCGACGCCGCTCACCGCCGTCCGCGCCTTGTCCTATGCCACGAAGATGCTGAGTCTACTTCCTGTCGGTTTACAAGTATTGAACATCGCTATTGAACATCGCTACACGCCCGGGCCGGTCTACTAAGGGAGCGTGCGCGCGAGACGATTGTACAGCAGTATCATCGTCGCGATGCACGACAACAACGACAGCCCCACGATGACCGTCCGAGGGTCCGTCCGCCGGTGCCGCTTGCCGTCGCCGAAACCCGCGCCCCGCCGCCGTCCGCTCTTCGTCGGCGTCCGCCCGTCTCCGTGATGATCCTTCCCGCCGCCACCCTTGCGACCGCTCTCCATCGCGTCCAGGGTGTCCGCGCGCTGCCCAATCTTAGCCGTCAACCCCGGCGCGATCTGCTGCATGAGCTGCACGTGCAGCGGCGCCTTCTTGCGGTACTTGTCCTCGCCGTCCTCGTCCCTGGTCACCCGTGGGCCCGGCGCCAGACCGATGCTCCGCCCGCTTCCCGCGGCGGCGCCGCTTCCGTCGGGTGCGGCGCCCACTCGCGCGCCGGCGATCTCGTCGCCCTCGACCACCAGATCCTCGATGTCCTGGAGCGCGTCCATGGAGGTCAGCGGCGACATCGTGGACGCGTGGTACACCGCGCGGACCCTCGACAGCTGCAGGCGGGTGCAGATGAGAGCGCAGAATTCGTCCCACGTCGCGCTCTCCGACACGCTGTTTAGTTGGATGACGTTCGGGTTTGAGGCGGCGAGTGGTCAGCGTCGGTCCGCGAGCGCGCGTGCGATGTGTCCGGGCCGCGCGGGTACGAACGGACGGGCGACGGGGACCCGCCGCGGTCGGTCGGGGGTTGGGGAAACTTTTCGTTTGGCTGCCGGGAAGAAGCGGTGGAAAGAAGGAAAGGCCCGTTGGCGTGGGGGAGACGCGGCGGGGTTCGGGGGACACGGCGGGAATGGGAACGCACCCTAACGCGCGTTTCCGACGCGTGCGTTGCCGTCCATCCTCCTTGCCCCGGAGGGACACGAACACGACCCTCTTGGACGCCTCCATGGCGCACCTCGAGCCGCGACGTCGACTGTGGGAATTCCGCTTCGCCAGTTCAGTTGTTGGCCTCGGAACAGTCGAGACGAGCTCGATTTCAAAATTGGCACCCGGCCGAACTCTCAGTGCGAGGCGCGCTCTTCCGGACGGCACGATGAGCGAGGCCGGCGACGCGTTCGGCGAGGTGGAGGACGGTTTCGCCTCCGATCTCGCCGGTTCCGATGATAACCTCGAATCCGTTCACGACGAGGAGGAAGAGGAGGATGGCGAGGATCTCATGGACAACGTCCTCGAGTGCGTGCCCTCCCATCCGACAAAGAATCTCATCTCTGCGCCCCCGATCGCCCGATGCGAAAAACCAAAACCCAAACCCGACCCCATCCCTAAACCCCGCATCCATCCCCGGACCCCGCATCCATCGCTGACCACCACGCCCCCCACCCATCCCCGATGACCACGCAGGGATTACCGCGTCATGCCCCACCTGGACAGGTACGAGGACGACGGATTGGACGCCGAGCCCGACGACTACGACGAAGAGGCTGAGCTCGAGGCGAGGCTGCGCGCGGAGGCTGCGCTCGACGATCGCGACGACGAGGAACGCGGCGGGCGAATCGACCCGGCGACCGGCCGCGTCCGCCCCCGCGCCCTGGAGGTGGACGAGGAGGACGACGTGTGGCACAGGCAGCAGCGCAGGCGACGCGCGGCGGACCGCGACGAAGATGACGAAGAGGAGGAAGAGTTCGAGGTGGACATCGAAAACTACGACGGACCCCTGCGCGAATGGATCAACCGCGACAGGACCAAGCTCGAGATCAAGCGCAAGTTCGCCAGGTTCCTCCGCAAGTACACCGCGGAGGACGAGCCGGGTAACTTGGTGTACAGGAAACGCATTCGGGACATGTGCGTCAACAACAGGCAATCGCTGGAAGTTTCGTACCTCCATCTCTCGAGGCTGGAGCCGACGCTCGCGATCTGGGTCGCCGACGCGCCCGCCGAGATGTTCGAGATGTTTCACGAGGCGGCCAAGACGGAGACGCTGAAGCTGTACCCGTCGTACGAGTCCATTCACAAGCAGGTGTTCGTGCGTCTGGAGGACCTGCCGATCAAGGACCAGATCCGCGATATCCGGCAGTCGCACCTCGAGCAGCTCATCAAGGTGGAGGGCGTGGTGACCAAGCGCACGGGTGTTTTCCCGCAGCTGCAGGAGGCGTATTACACGTGCGGCCGGTGCGGGTTCCTCGCGGGGCCGATCTTGTGCAAGAACGGCGCCGAGGAGCAGAAGCCCGGGTCGTGCGTGGAGTGCCAGTCGAAAGGACCGTGGGCGGTGAGCCAGGAGAAGACGCTCTATCGCAACTACCAGCGGATCACGCTTCAGGAGTCCCCTGGGAACGTTCCCGCCGGTCGTCTACCCCGGAGCAAGATCGTCATCTTACTCAACGACCTGATCGATCAGACCAGGCCGGGTGACGAGGTGGAGGTCACCGGCGTCTTCACCACGAACTTTGAATCCGGCTTGAACATCCGAACCGGATTTCCCGTGTTCAACACCCACATCGTCGCCAACCACCTGCTGCGAAAGGGCGACAGGTACGCCACGCAGTCGCTGACGGACGAGGACAAAGAAGAGATCCGGCGCCTGTCGAGGGACCCGCGGATCTGCCAACGAATCATCAAGTCCATCGCGCCGTCCATTCACGGCCACGACGACATCAAAGCCGGCATCTCTCTCGCGCTCTTCAGCGGCCAGGAGAAGATCGTCAAGGGCAAGACCAGGCTCAGGGGAGACATCAACATGCTCCTGCTGGGAGACCCCGGCGTCGCCAAGTCGCAGTTCTTAAAGTACGTGGAGAAAACCGCCAACCGGGCGGTGTACGCCACGGGTAAGGGCGCGTCAGCCGTCGGTCTCACCGCGGCTGTCCAGAAGGACCCGGTGACGCGCGAGTGGGTTCTGCAGGGCGGTGCCCTGGTCATGGCCGACAGGGGCGTCTGCCTCATCGACGAGTTCGACAAGATGAACGACCAGGACCGCGTGTCCATCCACGAGGCGATGGAGCAGCAGTCCATCTCCATCTCCAAGGCGGGTATCGTGACGTCGCTGCAGGCGAGGTGTTCGGTCATCGCCGCGGCGAACCCGGTGGGCGGGAGGTACGATTCCTCCCGGACGTTCTCGGACAACGTCGAACTGACCGATCCCATCTTGTCGCGCTTCGATATCCTCTGCGTCGTCAAGGACACGATCGACAGCGTCCTCGACGAGAGACTGGCGAGATTCGTGGTTGGTTCGCACGTCAGGTCGCACAAAGATTTCGAACCCGAGGTTGACGACCCCGAAGGTAAGCTCTCCATCTCCATGACCGACGGCAGCGCCGACAACGACATCGAGACCATCCCCCAGGATATGCTCAAGAAGTACATCTCGTACAGCAAGCGGTTCATCAAGCCGAAGCTGAGCTCGGGAGACTTGCCGAAGATTTCGCAGGTTTACGCCGAGCTGCGAAGGGAGAGCGTGACCCGCGAGGGCATGCCGGTGGCTGTCCGTCACGTCGAGTCCATCATTCGCATGTCCGAGGCGAGGGCGTCCATGCGCCTCAGCGAGCACGTGGACAGCGAGGACATCGACGCCGCGATCGCCGTCATGCTCTCGTCCTTCATCGGCACGCAGAAGCTCTCGGTGCAAAAATCGCTGCAGAAGAAGTTTGCGCGGTACACGCATTTCCACCGCGATTACGACCAGCTCCTGCTCGAGATTCTGCGCGGGATCGTGCGCGAGATGAACTACTGGGAGAGCGTGGGCGGCCCGAACGGCGGCGGCGGCGGCGGGAGTCGGAACGAGAGCGAGCAGCGCGGGCGGACGACGGTGCGGTGCCGGATATTGGAGACGAAGGCGACGGAGTACGGAGTGACCAACTTGGTTCCGTTTTATTCATCCCCAGCCTTCGCGTCCGCCCGGTTCACGCACGACGCGGAGCGGGGTTTGATTTACCACGAGCCGTTGTGAGGGTGTTTGGAGTCCGGGGGAGAGTCGATGAGGTTCGGTGTTAAAAACAGAACGGTAGAGCGCGATGTACATTCTTAACACGAGTACGACGTCTGCTGATGACTCCTGAAAACTTATTTCGAGCAAACTTGCACGTCACCTCGTTCCCGACTTTCTTCTAACCCTCGATTGCGATCGGGACACTCTCGACCCGCACCGCGGACGTCGACCGATCGACCTTTTTCCGTAGAGATGGCGAGTAAGCTCGGCGACGAGATCAAGGACAACGCCCTGAGCGGCCTCAGCGAGCAGTACGACCTCGCGGGTTTCTCCCCAGCCTGGATCCAGGATCTGGTGACCGGGTGCCTGGGCCAGACCTTGTCCGCGAAGACGTACGTTGGGTGCAAGTTTGTAATCGGCGGCGGCAAGAAGGCGCGCGGTAAGTACGACCCCGACATGCTCAAGCACTTCACTGAGGCGCTGAGGGGCGCGGGGTTCGAGGATGACCGCGGCGCGAGCGCGTGCAAGGAGTGCATGGGCGCGTACAAGTACCAGCACGACACCGACCAGGATCTCAAGTACCTCCACGTCTTCCCGAAGGTGGACCTCAGCGCCGCGGCCGCGGAGGCTGCCGGAGACGGCGCGGGCGGCGCGGGCGGCGATGCCGGTCCCACCAGCCCGGAGTACCAGTGCGTCGCGTGCACGCTCGAGGAGTTCCAGGACCTCGTCGCGATGAACACGCCGTCCTTCTCGCAGAAGCGATCGCTGCTCAAACGAATGAAAGTCATGCAATCCGCGCTCGAGATGCTCGAGTCCATGCTGTGCGAGCAACAGACCCTGACGGAGCAGGAGCAGGAGATGTACGACAGCATGGTGGACGTGGAAGCCAAGATCGAACACCTCAACAAGGAGCTCGAGAAGATGGTCGCCAAAGGACGGCTCACGAAGGGTGAGCAGAAACAGATGGTGGACGACTTGGCGAAAAAGCTGGAAGAGATGGACGTCGCCATCGCGACCGCGGACGCGGAGGGCAAAGCCAAGAAACGCGACGCCCTCGAAGCTGCGAAGAAAAAGGCGGAGGATAAGGTGACACACATATCGGAGTTCAAGCCCATCGTCTACACCATGGCCAACGAGAAGGAGCTCAACGATCTGCGAAGGGAGCTCGCCGCGCTGGAGAAGATCGAGAACAAAAGCGGGCTGCTCAAGGGCGACGACCTGGCGAAGCTCGCGAAGAAGCCCAACGTCGAGAAGCGAATCGCGGACATGGAGGGTGAGGACAAGGGCTGGTTCGAGGACGAGTGCAGGGACGTGTTGTTCACGCCGGCGGCGGCCAAGCCCGCGGCGGTGAAGAAGAAACCAGCAGCGGCATCCGGCGGTAACGGGTGGCTCGTGAAGGCTGCGAAGGGCGGCGGGAGGCCGAGCGGTGGAGGCGGGGGTAAGGCGAAGGGTCCCGCGAACCCGTTCGCGCTCCTCGGGGATGATTGAGCGTTGGCCCATTCATTAATTAAACACTCTCACAACCTTCGATGGGGCTGATAAGAGTACTGCTACCTAGCTAGTCTGTTTGTCGATCCTCTCATAGCACGAGGGCGATCGTCACAAGCGCGCATATGAGCGCCAGACGCGAGGCTCCCTTGACCGAGACTGCGCCGTCGTCGTCGTCCTGGATGAGGCCAGGCACAGGCGGTTCGGGCGTAGGCGGGGAGATCGGCGGGGGCGGCGGCAAAGAACTGCTCGAGTTGCTCGAGTTGTTCGCGCTGCTCGAGTTGCTTGAGTTGCTTGAGTTGCTCGAGTTGCTCGCGCTGCTCGAGTTGCTTGAGTTGCTCGGGCTGCTCGAAGCCGGCGATGGGGATGGACTGCTCGCACTCACCCACGCACTTGGCGGCCCGTCGGTTGAAGTGCTCCCGTCGACGCGATTGAAGCCGGCGAGCCACGCGGTGGCACCATTAACCATACCGACGGAGGTGGTCAACAACGGGGTGCTCCAGCCGGTGATGTTTCGGTTGAACGCGGGAGCGTTCTCGAACATGTATGCCGTTACCGTGACCTTTGAGGTATCCCACGATCCGATATCCTGATTGAACGGAGCGCCATTGAACATGTACCCCATGGCTGTGACCTGAGAGGTATCCCACAAACTGATATCTTGGTTGAACGCAGCGGCGTCATAGAAAATGCCCCCCATGTTCGTCACCTGCGAGGTATTCCATGAGCCAATATCCTGGTTGAACTTGGATGCGCCATTGAACATGTACCCCATGTTCGTGACCGAGCTCACGTCCCACGCCGAGATATTTGCGTTGACCTCAGCCTTGGACAGAAACAGGTTAGACATATCCGTCACCTGTGACACGTCCCACTCAGCCATCTCGAAGCACTTCCCCGCGACGCCGCAGTCCACGTTCGGTCTGGAGCAGCACGCCACGCCGGTGGGATCGCCGTTGGTGGCATTCAGGCAGCTGTCCACCGCGGTCTTTAGCGCGGCTTTGTCCGCAAACGGCTCGGGTTTTGTCCACTTTCTCATCAGCTCGCAGGTGACGGTTTCGCGCTCCTCGTCCGTGAGCCCCTCGTCGAAGATGAGCACCTCGCCGATGTATTGTTCGGTGAAATGCGTCATCGGTCCGTGATCGGGATACCCGCCCAGGGCCACGCTCGAGAGAGATTGCGTCGAGTACTTGCCGCTGATGCCATACGTGTCCTTGGAGCTCTCGTCACCGTCGATCATAAAAAATCCATCTGGAGCGTTTTCACCATAGTAGGCATCCGCGACGTGCCATGAGCGATAAGGAGCATAAATCGACGTGTACATCGCCCCTGACGATTGCGACTGGCCGATGTAGTCAACCTCTTGCTGGTAGGTGCCGAAGCCATACCCGTTGTTTGTGTCCCCGAATGTCACGCCAGATTCCTTGCCGCAGTCTTTCGCACACGTCACTTGGTACGCCATGATCACCTCCGGGTTCCGAAACGATGCGGAGGTACTAAACTTCAGGCACCCCCACGTGTTTCTGTCGATAAACATCGCACCGAGACCGTTCTGGACGTCCGGGACGTATTACACGTTGCCAAGGATCGTGTGACTCGCGGAGTTGCCCAACTTGTCGCTGAAACTAGAGATTGTACTCTGCGCCGAGGTTCCGTAGACGCTCGAGTCGCTGAAGTCGAACCAGTGCTGCAGCTTGGACCCGCAACACCCGCTGAAGTCGTACGCGCTGACCCCTTGTGACTCACCGAGCGCCACGATGAGAAGGACGAGGACCGGCCACCGCGGGGGGTTCACCCGCGGAGCGTGCGAGATCAGCAACTTCATGAGGGATTGCAAAGCCACGCACGCGCACGGCGGTTGCAAAAGTCGCGCGTGGTGCCCTTCCCGCGACGGGGATGGCGGTTATCGGGCTCCGCGCTGCTCCCCGAGACGATACGAGCTCGCGCGGTGGCAATCGCGCGGGTTTTGTCGAACGCGATGTCGCGTGACACGCGGCCACCGGGCGGGGCGTTCTGGGGTGGCTCTCGATCAGTCCAGTCCCCCTTGGGGCGGCAACGGAAGATTTCACAAGATTCCGCAGCGATGAAAAATATCAAGGTGGTGGTGACAAAATCGAAGGGCGACACGGCTCATCAAGGCTCGGAGGCTTGGCGGGCGCGGGTGCACGGAAACGCCGACCCGACCCCAATACTGCTCGATGCCACTTGAGGAGATAGCCTCTGTTGCATAAAACACCCGCCCTTCGATGGGGCAAGCGTCGATCTTACAAGTAAACGTCAGTGCTAAGTCTTAACTGAAGGAAATAATTGTTCCGTGAATGAATTCTCCCGTCTGGGCGCCCTGACCCTCTCACCGCGCCCCGTCGTACCCGGCCCGCGACCCCCGCCCGTTGAACGACGGCCCACGCCTCCCACCGCCGCCCATGCTCCCCCCGCCGCCGTCCTGGTGATGCGGGGGCTTGAACGGAAGCGGCTCCATCTGCCAAACCTTCTCCGCGTACTCCTTGATCGTCCTGTCGCTCGAAAACTCCCACATGGAGCAAGCCGCGCGGATGGTCCGAGCCGTCCACGAGGGCTGGTGCAAATACGCCGCGTCCGCCGCGTCGAGTGCGTCGAGGTACCCGGGGAAATCGTGCGATAAGAGGTAGTAATCGTTCGCCGGCTCGATGTTGTCCATGAGCTGCGCGAAATCGTCGGGGTTTCCGAAGACGCCGCTCTTAATCATGCGAATGGACCGCTGGAGTCGCTCGTCGCCCGCGGGGAGCCGGCTCTTCATGGTGCTCCGCAGCGCCGCCACCTCGTCCGCGGTGGCGCCGAAGCAGAAGAGGTTATCCTCGCCCACCGCGCGCGCGATCTCGATGTTGGCGCCATCCGCGGTGCCCACGATGAGACCGCCGTTCATGACAAACTTCATGTTGCCGGTGCCCGACGCCTCCATGCCCGCGGTGGAGATGTGCTGGCTCACGTCGGACGCCGGGATGATGAGCTCGGCGAGTGAGACGTTGAAGTTGGGGATGAAGACAACCTGGAGCACCCCGGCGCACCGCACGTCGTTGTTCACCGCTTTGCTCACCGCGCACGCCAGCTGGATGATCTTCTTGGCAACTTCATATCCGGGCGCGGCTTTCCCGGCGACGACGCAGACTCGCGGGAGCATCCTCGCCCTCTGCTCCGGCGTCGAGCTGGCGATGACCGCGTACCTGTGTATGATACCGAGCACGTTCAGCAGCTGCCGCTTGTACTCGTGTATCCGCTTCACCTGCATGTCGTAGATGGCGTTGGTCATGAGGTCGACGCCCATGTTATCCTTGACCCACAGCGCCAGCCGCTCCTTGTTCAGCCGCTTAGCCTCGTTCCAGGAGTGCTGGAACGTGTCGTCGTGCGCGAAGGGCTTGAGGGTGGCGAGCCTGCGAAGGTCGTTGACCCACCCGGGGCCCAGGATGCTGGTGAATATGCCAGCCATCGCGGGGTTCGCCTGTAGGATCCACCGCCGCGGCGTCACCCCGTTGGTGACGTTTTTAATCCGACCCGGGAACATCTGGTCAAACTCGGGGAAGAGCCTGGACTTGACCAGCCTGGTGTGAATCTCCGCCACGCCGTTGACGACGTGCGAGCCCACGATCGCGAGGTGCGCCATCCGCACCATCTTCGGCGTGGACTCCTCGATGATGGACATGGCGCGCATCTTCTCGTTGTCCCCCGGCCACCGGTCCTCGACTTGCTGTAAGAACCTGTGGTTGATCTCGTAGATGATCTGCATGTGACGCGGCAGCAGCTCCTCCATCATCGGCACCTGCCACTTCTCCAGCGCCTCGGGTAAGATGGTGTGGTTGGTGTACCCGAAGGTTCGATTGCAGATGTCCCAGGCTTCGTCCCACGGTAACATCTCCTCGTCGAGTAACAGACGCATGAGCTCGGGGATGGAGATGGACGGATGCGTGTCGTTGAGCTGAATCGCAACCTTCTCCGGGAGGTTCTTCAGGGTCCGCCCGGGCACGATACGTTTCTTGTAACGCCTCAACACGTCCTGGAGCGTCGCGCTGACGAAGAAGAACTGCTGCTTAAGGCGGAGCACCTTACCGGAGTCGGTGTCGTCGCTCGGGTAGAGCACCGAGGTTATGCTCTCGCACCGCTCCTTCGCCTCAACCGCGCCGTAGTAGTCACCCGCGTTGAACGACGCGAGGTCAAACTCGTGCGACGGCTTGGACGACCACAGACGCATGTTGTTGGTGTTGTACGTGCCGTACCCGGGGATCGGTGTGTCGTAAGCAACCGCGACGACGACCTCGCCACCCTCCCAGCGAAACCGAGTCTCCCCCGTAGTCTCATCCGTGAACGTCTTCACCTCGCCGTACAGACGCACCAGGTACTTGACGTCCAAACGCTCAACCTCCCACGGGTTCCCGTACGTGAGCCAGTAGTCAGGGAACTCCACCTGCTTGCCGTTGACGAGCCTCTGCTCGAACATGCCGTATTTGTACCGGATGCCGTACCCCCACGCCGGGTAATTCAAAGTCGCGAGGGTGTCCAAGAAACAAGACGCGAGCCTGCCCAAGCCCCCGTTGCCGAGCGCGGGTTCCTTCTCCTGCGACATGATATCCTCCAGGTCGTACCCGAGCTGCCTCAGTGCCTCGGCGTACGCACCCCTTAACCCCAAATTGCTCACCGCGTTACCCATGGACCGGCCGACTAAAAACTCGAGCGAGAGGTAATACATTCGCTTACCATCCCTGGAGGCGTAGAACTGCTGCGTGTCGGTCCAGCGCTCGATGAGCCTGTCCCTGACGGAGTGCGCGGTGGCCTGGTAGAACGACCCGCGGTCGAACTTGTACCGCCGTCGTGCCAACGTGTACTCCACGTGCTGCACCAGCGACCGTTGGATGGATGGCACGTCGGATACCAGGTAGGAGGAAGACAGCCGCCACAGCTGGTCCTTGCGCGTGGCGATCTCGTCGTCGTGCGCCCTGAGGGACTGGGAGTCCTCGAGGTATCGCGAGCCCCCGTGCGTGGACTCGTCCATCTCCGCCTCGTCGATGTAGTCCTTCTGGCGCTCGGGGGGCGAATCGAGCTCCGCGGGTTCCATGACGCTGCCCACGGGGTCGAGCTTCCACGACAGCGCCGGTCCGTCCCTCGCGAGCGACTCCGCCGTGTCCGCCGGGTCCCCACGTCCGAGACCGAGCCGCGAGATGTCCTGGGACAGCGGGGACGGGTCTCCTACCGGTGCGTACTCGGAAACCTGCGACGCCATGGTGTCCCACATGCCTCCTCGGGCATCCCGGATGGGCGGCGGCTGTAAGATCCTG
>Ga0209631_10004909_pt1 | contig 14479 bp, 11 predicted proteins | sample COG_08_FD_184752 | JGI IMG/M metagenome (GOLD analysis project Ga0209631, IMG submission 184752) | Pelagic Microbial community sample from North Sea - COGITO 998_met_08 (SPAdes) (version 2) | ecosystem: Environmental > Aquatic > Marine > Neritic zone/Coastal water | place: Helgoland, sampling... | reverse complement strand
AAAGGTGATCAGGGTGAAGTTGGCGAAATTGGACCAGTTGGCGCAAAAGGTGAAAATGGAAAAGATGGAGAAAAAGGTGATCAAGGAGAAAAAGGTGATATTGGAGAACAAGGTCTTCAAGGATCAAAAGGAGAAAAAGGTGATCAAGGAGAAAATGGAAAAGATGGAGAAAAAGGTGATCAAGGAGAAAAAGGTGAAAAAGGTGATAGTGTAATGGGACCACAGGGTGATCAGGGTGAAATAGGTCCAGTTGGACCACAGGGTGATCCGGGTGAAGTTGGAGCACAAGGACCTAAAGGAGACCAAGGAGAAAAAGGAAACCAAGGAGAAAAAGGTGAAGTTGGAAAACAGGGTACCAAGGGAGATATGGGAAAAGGTATAGTAAATATTGAATTATTAAAAAATGATAATGTAATTGAAAATTCATTTCCATTAGAAGGAGTTGAAGATATAGAAGTTTTGGATAGAAGTGAATTACCAGATTGTGGTACAGGAACAGGTTATGAAAATGTTTGCAAAAATATGGATGGATGCAGATACGATGATGGCGAATGCTTACCAAATCAAGTATCAGATCAATTAAATGCTACAGAAACTGCTCCTACGGCTACTGGTGATGTTATAGAAGCTCCAACTTTAATGCCACAAACCGCACAGGAAGTTAATACAAATCAAGCAAATGATTTAAAACAAACTGGTGGTTATAGATATAGACAAAGAGGTGGAGAAGATGCATCTGAAGTCGATGAAGTATATACATTAAAAGTAAATTATTCAGATGGAACATATGAACTATTAGAAAATATTAAATTAAAAGGACCTCAAGGAGTTAAAGGTGATAGAGGTGCCTATGGTCCACAGGGAATTAAAGGTGATAAGGGTGATATTGGACCAGACGGACCACAGGGAGAACGTGGTGGAAAAGGTGATAAAGGTGAAAAGGGTGATATGGGACCTCAAGGAGTTGATGGTCCAGCTGGTGTTCAAGGAATTAAAGGTGATAAAGGAGTAAGTGGAGAGAAAGGAGTTAAAGGTGATAATGGTGAGCAGGGTCCAGAAGGTCCAATGGGACCCCAGGGTGAAAAAGGTGATACCGGTATAACGGGAGATCAAGGAGAAAAAGGTGAAAAAGGTGAAACTGGAACTGCTGGTCCTATTGGACCAATCGGTGAAAAAGGAGAACAAGGTGAAACTGGTGCTAGTTCTAAAATTATTACTGCTGAATTAACTGAAGCAGATGAACAAGGAGATACTATTTTAACATTAAAAATAAAAGATGGTGAAGAAACAAGAGATATTAATGTAAAATTACTAAATGTAAGAGGACCAAAGGGAGATAAAGGTGAAAAAGGTGATCAAGGCGCAAGTATTACAAATGCAGAATTAGATGCTGAATCTAATTTATTATTGACTACAGGTGAAGGTACTAAATTTATTGTAGCAGGTGTTAAAGGAGAACAAGGTCCAACAGGAGATATAATTACCTCAGCATCAGTAAATGATAAAAATGCAGAAATAATCTTAAAATTAACAGATAATACAGGTAAAGAAAAAGAAATACCAATTAAATTGGATTCTCTAATTCAAAAGAGTTCAGCAATGCAAGGAATGGAGACTAATGTTAGAAAAGTATCAGAAGTCGTAAATGAATATAAAACACTAGATGCTCCATATTTTAGACATAAAATAGGAAAAAATACAGATAATATCAAAGATTTAGATGCTAATTTAAATACTGTTATTTCACGCACTACCCGTGTCGCAAAGGGTGGTCCTGCTCATGCCGCACCACCACCACCACCTTCATCTAGTCCTTCTTTTAAATGTTCTGGTCCAAATCAGTGTAATAGCACCAAAGCACAAGAAAGTTCAGGAATGTGTTTATCATTAGAATATGATCCAACAACAAGAAAAAGTAAATGTAAGTGGGATGATACAAAACAAGGGGGAGCACTAATGAATTTACAAAAAGCAATTAAACAACAACAACAAATGTTAAGAAAAAATATAAAAAAAAAAAATCAACAAGGATCCTCACTAAAAAAAATTAATAAACAAAAAAAATTAAATTCTCAAAAAGGCGGTAGTAATGTTCCTTTTTATAATGATTTAATAGGTAAATGGATTCAATAAATATAAAATATTTTATAGAATAATAAATATTAATAAATATTAATAAAATATTTTAAAATCTTAATTTATATTATAATGTTTAATATAATAACAGATCCAATAACATATAAGAGCTATAATATAAATTCAAAAAAAGGTAAAAATATTATTAATAATTATTTAAATTTTGTTCAGAAAGGTGGTAATGGGGATGAAGAAAAACCAGTATCAACTAATGAAGTATATGGAACCTGTAGAAAAGCAGTCGATGGTGATAAAATTTATTGGTATAATGATAAAAATGAAACAACATTTGATAAAAATGATGGAACATGTGAGGATAAATTAGGTAAAATTAAAATAAATAATGAAATTATGAAATGCAGAAATATAGAAGATTTGGAAACATTTACTAATAAATGTAATAAATTATTATCTAATTCTGAAATCAATGAAGAACAAAAAAAAATATTGAAACAAAAATTAGATGATCTAAAACAAAAAGATTTAAATAATAATAAAGAAAAAAATAAAAAAGAAGCAGAATTATTTGAAAAATGTCAAAAAATAGAAGATTTAACTGAATTTAAAAATGAATGTGATTCTTTATTAAATTCTAAAAATGAAAAAATATCACAATTTTTAATAAAAAAATTAGAATTATTGAAAAAAAAAGAAAATGATAAACGTTCAAAAGATGCAAGTAGTAAAAAAAAATCACAAAATTTATTTTTAGAATGTGTTACTTCTGAAAAATTTAATCATGATTTATTTGAAAAACAAGAAATTAGTAAAACCGAAAATTTAGAATCAATAACATGCTCTTCTTTAATTACAGATGATAATCTTACAGAAAATGAAAAAAAATTATTAAATGAAAAGATGAATTTGTTAAAAAAAAGAGAAGAAGATGAAAAAAAAAAAGAGGAAGATGAAAAAAAAGAAGAGGATGAAAAAAAAAATCAAAATAAAGCAGATATAGATAAATGTGTAAATTCTGGTTCAGTTGCTGATTTTGATAATAATTGTAAAATATTATTAGCATCAATTGATTTGAGTGATAATGATAAAATTCGTTTAGGATCTACTTTATTAAAATTAAGAGAAAATGATAAAAATTCAAAAAAAAATGATAATCAAAATAAATTAAATGAATTATTAGTTTCTGAAATTTTAGATACTAAATCTTTAGAAGATTTTAAGCAATTAATTACTTCAAAAAATGATATATTTAATAATTTAGATGAAGAAAGTAAAAAAAAAATTGATGAAAAAAAAGAAGAATTAAAAAATGTTAATAAAAATAAAAATAAAATTAAAGATTGTTTAAAATGTGATAATTTATATGATTTCGAGAAAAAATGTAAATCATTTTTAGATGATACAAATCTTACAAATGAAGAAAAATTCAAATTAAATGAAAAATTTATAGATTTAAAAAAACAAAAAGAATTAGAAAAAACATACACATTAATGAATAAATGTTTGAGTGTAAATAGTTATGATAAATTTACAGAGGAATGTAAGTTAATACTTAATGATGATTTATTAGAAGAAAATAATCAAATTAGACTACAAGCTCATTATATGACATTATTAGATACAGTGAAGGAAAAAATGAAAGAAATAAAAAATTGTTTTAAAATAAAAAATCTAGAAGAATTTGAATTAAAAATTAAAAATTTAGATTTAAATGAAAAAGATAAGGAGTTTTTGCAAAATCACAGAGAACATTTACAAGATATAACGGAAATGAAAAAAAATAATCTAATTTTTAATAAATGTTATAATGAATATAGTTCAAAAAAGTTTGATTCTCAAGAATGTAAAAAATATATTACTTCTGAAAATTCAGGATTCGAAATATTGGAAGATCTTAGAAACTTTCCAGAATATGGATATCCTAATAATAATTAAATTATTAATTTAAATATTTATTTAAATTAATTATATGACATTAACATTTATCTATTATTCCATTTCTCCTGGATTAAATGATGACTTATCAGATTTATTAACAATTCTTACTTCATTAGCTGCATCTATAAAATGTTTTGAATATTTAAATTTTTCACCACTTTTAAATTCTTTTCTAACGGAAACCATATCATAATTATGATACACTATAGGTGGATATACATAATATGCATTTAATAGGTTACCATAATGTTCATTAATTTGAAAATCAATATATGTTTTTAGAGGATAAGTTAATTCAACTAATTTAATAGATCCTTTATAATTTATAATATACCCGAATAATCCACAATTTTGCCAATTATTAGTAAATTTAGCTTTAATAATATGTTTAGAAATTTTTTCACCATAAATTCTGCTACCACCTAAAAATATAATATCCCAATCTTTAGGAACTTCAGCTAAACATTCTCTAATTCTTCTATTAAAATAAGGAAATATAATACTATCATCTTCAAATATAATTGCATGTCTAGGTTTAATATTTTTACTTAATAAATATCTACATTCTCTTAAATATTTATACCATATAGTAATATGTGAAAGTGCACATGCTATACTACCTTTTAGGGATTTAATCTCTATCTTGTTTGGTCCAGACCAATTATGTCCCCAAAAAGATTTTTTATCTGTATTATCTTTAGGTAAATAAATATTACCATTATTTTGTAAAATATTTAAATCAATTTTTTTTTTATCAACTGCATTAAAACGTATTGCCTTTATATGACATTTTTCAAACTGATTTTCCATGAAATCTTTTCTGTCTCTATCTCTACCTAAATTTATATAATAAATATAATTTGTAGTTGATTCTTCAGGAATTTCCATATTTTCATGATAAAATTTTATGAATTTTGTTATAATAAGGTAAGTAATAGCGATAATAAAAAATATTGATATTAAAGTTTTATTGTTTATATTCATAATTACTATATAATAATAATTTTTTTTGATAACCAAAAATGATTATTTTATTTTCTTATATTTTAAAAATAAGCTGAATAATTAATTAATTTAATTATTTATTAAATTATTAAATTTATCTGATTGATGATAAAGGATGTGTATATGGATTTTTTCTAAATGCATTTAATAGATCCGGTTTAATTCTATCTCCCATCATATCCATATCATAATTATTTTTATCAGTAGTTAATGCACAACTATCTAAATGTTTTATTGAATTATATACTTTTGAACTCATTAATTCCCTTGTATTAATCACATCACCTTGTATTTTTTTAATTTCAACATTTAAAGTATCTTTTCCATTAAATTGTTTTGTGCCTTCTGGAGTAGGATGTCTTCCTACTAAAGTTCCTTCTTTAACTTCATTAACCCTTGCATTATAAGCAGTTGAATAAGTTGTTGGTCTTTTATACATACTTTTAGCAGTACCACCATATTCAGTTGAAGAAAATTGTCTGTTAGTATTTGGTGCTTCTTTTTCATTTGTTAAATATCCAGTTCCTCCTCCACCTATATCACCATCAGCAATACCGGTATAATGAACTGACGAGAATTGTCTGTTAGTATTAGGAGCGTCTGTTTCATTTGTTATGTATCCAGAACCTTTAGTAATTCCACCAATATTACCTGATCTATTATCATGAATGTTTGTTTCTTTAATAGTAGTTCTAGCTATATCATTTGGATCATACACTGCCAATTTAATAGGTCCAGCAATATTACCGGATCTATTATCATGAATATTTGTTTCTTTAATAGTAGTTCTTGCGATATCATTTGGATCTTTAACTGATAATTTCTCTAATACTTTCATATTTAGATTAATTTCTTCAGGAGGGATAGTTTCTCTAATTGTTGTTTTAAATTTCATATCTTTAGTATCTAAAACTGTTCCTTTTTTATTAGTAGTTGTTTGCATATTGCCAGTTCTATTATCATGAATATTTGTTTCCTTAATAGTGGTTTTAGTTATATCATTTGGATCCCATGCTACCCCCCTAGTATCCGAATTCATATTACCAGATCTATTATTATGTATATTAGTTTCCTTAATAGTAGTTCTAGTTATATCATTTGGATCCCATGCTACCCCCCTAGTATCCGAATTCATATTACCAGATCTATTGTTATGTATATTAGTTTCCTTAATAGTGGTTCTAGTTACATCATTTGGATCCCATGCTACTCCTTTGTTATCCGAATTCATATTACCAGATCTATTGTTATGTATATTAGTTTCCTTAATAGTAGTTCTAGTTACATCATTTGGATCCCATGCTACTCCTTTTGTATCAGCAGCCAAATTACCCGATCGGTTATCATGAATATTAGTTTCCTTAATAGTAGTTCTGGTTACATCATTTGGATCCCATGGAATATTTTTGGTAACTCCAGAGGTTCCAATATTACCAGTTTGTCTAATATTACCAACAGCATTTTCTTTTTTAGTAGTTTTTAATACGTCTAAAATTGGAGCAACTAATGCCTTAACAATTGTAGTTATATTACTAACTGATGTTCTAGAACCAGTAATATCTCTTTCTTGAGCTGGTAAATTAATTGATTTTTTACCATAATCACCAAAATTTTCATTTTCCCATCCTCCTTTATCAAATGCATTACGCGGACCTGATGTCTTATAAGTATTTTTTACATCTTTTTTATAAAGTGACCTTTTTGTATCCTTTTTAACTACAGCTGGTCCAGCAGTTCCATGATAACTTTTTGATTTCTTTCTATTTGTTTCAGGAACAATTATACATGACCTTTGTTTTGGTTTTAATACAGATCCTGTAGTTGTTAAATATCTATCAGGATTATTAATAAAAAAAGTATCAGGTCGATTTTTATTAACTTTACCTAATATAGAAGTTTTTCCAATAGGTGCTTTTCCAGGTATAACTCTTCCTTTATATGAAATTTGAGGATCTGATTTAGGTCTTAAATCATCTATATTTTTTGGTAAAATAAATGATCTGGTATTAGGATGAAATCCACCTACTGGGTTTGCACAATAACCCTGATCTAATCCGGGTCCTACATTAACTTTTGCAAATGGTAGTTCATTTGTTCTAAATTTTGATTTAACAATTCTATTTTTTACTTCATCATTTTTATTTTGTGTTCCAAATTTAATATTAATGTCTTTAGTAGGTTCAAATAAAGGTTTAGGGGCTGTTCTCCTTGTAGAAAATTCTTCTATACCAGTATGATTACCTAGAATATGAGAGTTACTTTTATCTGAAGTTATTTGTCTTACTTTAGATCCAAAGTAAGGTAACATATTATTATGATTAAAATGTTCTATATTATTTCCACTCAATTCTGATATTCTATTACAATCATTTGGATTTGATTGTAAATATTTTATAGATGTATTTTCTTTATTAATTATTTTAGAATTAAATTGTTGTGGTATAATATTTGTATCAATAGCATCAACTGCTTTTTTATAATTATTATTAACTAATGATTTCTCATATTCTCTTATATTGTCTATTTGATTACTAGTATAAATATTTAATTGCGAGGGTTCTTTAAATATATTATCTCCTGAATTTTGAATTCTATTATTTTTACCATTTAATAAATAACCTGCTCCTGTAACACCACCTGATAATAATCCTTCCATATTTATTTATATTATATTCTTATTTTTTTTTAATTTATCTTACTCTAAGTAATTAAACAAATATAAATTTTTTTACTTGTTTAATTATATTTTTATATTAAAAAAAATTTAATACTCCTTTATACATGAACCATTTTGCCAATGAACCGAATTTGGTTGAGTAAAAGCAGCACAAGTTAATGCAGTAGGTTCGCAAGGTAAATCACCACCTTTTGGTAATGTAGGTGTAGGGTCAATTGGATTAGGAATACATGGTCTATGATTATCCTTAACAATAATTCTATTAGATATATTATAATCAAATGGAACTTCAACTCTATCTTGTGGATTTAAACATAACCATTCCCATCTATTCCAACCAGTTCCTCTTAAATTACATGATGGATTAGATAATCTTGTATCTTCAGCTGGTAAAAAGCAATCTCTCCAATGTTTTAAATTATTATCACTATTTCTTTGTCCAGGTTTTCTATTTTTACAGTTTCCTACAACACCCTGACCACATACTTCACCAGTTGAACAAGAATTATCTTCACAACAAGGTTTATATTGTTTTTTAATATCTTTACTTAATTTTCTAGTTATACCCATCAATTCAGAATCTACATCAATTAATGGGAAATTTCTACTAATTGAATCTCCCTGTCTTTGAAGTCTGACACTTGGTGGATATGGGTAACATTGTTCGCAAGAAATAGGGGGTTCTCCAAGTCTATAAACTCCGGGACCAACACTTTGATTTAATACTTGGCGATAAGCTTCTTTATCATAATCTAATCTATTAAAACTCATAATATATAATATACTTAGACAATATTTTTTTTAAGAAATTTTCTAAAAAAAAGCATTTTTTAATAATAATTTTTTTAATTAATTTCACCTGGGTTTGAAGCTCCACATGAATAATCTCTAGGATTTTGACAAGGTTTTTTAGAATCGACACAAGGTGCTGGACATTGACCATAATCTTGTGCAGGTGGTAGAGGTGTTGTTGGATATCTAATTATTTGACACGATGGTAAATGAACTGGGGTAAGATCTACAGATCTTGGTTCATTACAGTGATTTCCTACAATTTCTATTGTATTAGAATTATTTGGTTTAAATTTTTTAGTAGGACATTTAGTTGCTGCTCTAGTTTGGCCTCTTAAATCATTTTCTAAATCAACTAAATTTCCCTTAATATGAGAAACAGCAGTTCCACCTAATAATCCAAATTCATGCCTGCATTTTGAACAATTTTCATATCTTCCTGGATACAACATATATGCTAGAGGTCCTACACTTTGATCTAATTCTTTTTTGTATGCGCATTGATCATATCTAAGTCTATTGTAACTCATTATTTATATTATACAAAGAGAATTTTTTTACTCCTAATTTATTACTTTTTAAAAAAAAATAATAAATTTCTATAATTTTATTTATTATTTTTTTTTCCAATATTTACCATTGTATTTAAATCCACATTTCTTAAGATAATCTTTATTTCTAATTATTTGTCTAGATGGTTGTCCTCCTCTAATCCATGAAGTTTCACTATCTTCTGGAATTATATTTTTAGGATTTTGAATATTTTGTCTAACACAAGGCAATTGAGGTGTAAAACGATCAATATTTATTCCTGCTAAATTATTACATTGTTTTTTTTGCATAGTTGCTTCACCTGGTCGTAAATTACTTTCTACATTAGTATTACCGGAACCTCTACCCATATATGGAACAGTTCCATAGGGTCTTGTAAATAATTGTTGTATAACGTTAGTGTTAGTTAGATTTCTAGCATTTCTCAATTTTGAATCATTATCAATATTACATCCATCCATTGATGTCCAACCAAAACCATCTCTATATCTGACAGCTGGTTGTTTTAAACTTAATTCTTTTGTATATGGTGCTTCACATGTGCAATCATGGAAATTTGATGAAGTATATACTCCTGGTTTTTGAGAAGTTCCTGCTCTTTTTTTTTTGTAACAACCATCTTCCCTTAATCTGGTCAATCCTTGTATATTCCAATTCTTGGATTTATATTGAATACAATTACCACTCATTTAATATATAAAAACAAAAAAAAGTTTTTTTTTTATATTTTAATTTAATCAATTAATCCATTTCGTATAGCACTACTTTGTTTTAAGTTTTCATACAAATTAGAAACACATTTAGATCCATTACCTTCTTTACATGATTTAGAATTTGCATATAACCATTTTGCAAATTTCCCCTGTTCATTAGGTATTGTTGTAACAGGCATTGTATAAAACTGTCTTTGAGACGGGTTTCTATTAAATACATCATTTACATCTCTATATAAATTATAATTAAATTTACTATCAATTAGGTTATTTATTTTCGGATTAATATAATTATTAATTTTATTAATTGCTTCTCTATTTGGATTTTTTAAATAATCATCTGGTAATATATTCATAAATGGATTATTTACAGTGGGTTTTATATATTTTTTTTTAGTTAGATCTGAAAATTTTTCTATATATTTATTACTATCAGAATTTGTATAAATTAAATAAGTAAAAACTAAACTAATAATTCCGATGTAGAAATAATTTACATTTTTCTTATATAAAAATAATGTAATTGATAAATAAAAACTTAATCTAACAGCACTATTTAATTGTTCTTCAATTGTCATATCACTCGTTGGAAAAAATTCACTTAATCTTTCATAATTTATTAAAATACTTGGGTTATTGTACCAAAATTTATCTTTTTTAATGTTAAATGGTTTTTTTAATAATTTACTATCTTTTTCACTAATAGTATTAAATAATTCTTTCATTATATAATATTATTATTTTTTTTTAGAACTAACACCTTCTATTTCTTCTGCTAACTTATCTAGATCTATATCTTCATTCATATTAATTTCTAATTTTTTTTTATCGTTTAATTTTAATTGCTTTTTTTTATTTTCTAAATTTTTTCTTTTATTTTCTAATTTTTTTCTTAATCTATCTCTTGTATTTTTTAAATTTGCTTTTGATTGTATATTTTGGGGAGTAATATTTGTTACATTATTATTTTTAATTATACTACTAGCCTGATTAAATAAATCTTGATTTTCGGCATCCATATTAAAATTATTCATCATTCCTGATTTCATCATTGCTTCAAAAATATTAACTGGTTTAGTTGATTTTTTGGATGATTTAGCAAAAGTGTTCATAACATTTTGCGCTTCATTAAATAATTTTGATTCATCTAATTTTCCAGAGCTTAATTTATCCTGTATTTTATTAGTTATATTTTTTACCAAATCAACTAAGCCACTATTATCATTATTCTCATCAAAATTTCCACTTAATAAATCTTTTAATAATTTTGAAGGATCATCTAGATCAATTTTAGATGGATCAATTTCTTCAGCAATTTCTTTAGCTAAATCCCCAATAGCACCATTAAATAATTCAGGTGGAACAAAATTAGGTCCAGAAGTATCTTCATTTTCGTCTTCATTTTCATTTTCATCTTTCTTTTTGGTATATTTTTCGGATAAACTATCAATAATATTCATAAATGTTTTTGTTTCAGCATCTAGATCCGATGTATTTGTTCCTAATTTTTTTATTTGTTTTAAGATTGTTTTGAAGTCCTGATCCTTAATATATTCAAATGCAAATATATATAAAGTTTGTAAATATTTCCATATATTATTTTTTTGTTCTTCTGATAAACTTTCATCATTCCATATTGAATAAAAATCAATATTAACTAAGACAGTTGATCCCTTTGAAAATATAATTTCATTTTTTGTTGAAATATCATCGCCAATTTTTGTGCATGAATTTAAAAATTCTTTTATATACTTATCTCCTGTATTTTTATCAAAGGTATAATGTTTTTCTATTAATTCTTTTTGAGAAGGATAATTTTTTTTTATAATATCAATGAACTGTGTTAAATTTTGATTAAATTTTTCCATTTAATAAAAAATGATATTATTTTTTAAATTTACTACCGCATTTACTTAACCGGATGCCTAAAAAATATAAAATAATTTTTATATTATTTATTATTTTGTGATAAATGATTTAATATATTTTTCATTTAATTTAATTAAAACTTTTAAATATTTCCATATATTTGTTTTTTCATTTATTTCTAATAAATTCCAATTTTCCTTTAAGGTTTTCATTATATCAAATGTTTCATCATTAACTTCATTTTTTTCAAAATTACTGGTTATAAGATCTTCTTCTAAAAAAAAGGATTCATTTTCTTTTAAAATGTGGTCTCTATATTTGTATCCATATACAGTAAACATTTCAATATTTTTCTTAGGATTACAATTCTTTAATGTTTCAATTCCAGTTAGTCCAAGTTTAAGTTCTTTATTTTCTGGAAATCTTTCTACCAAAACTCTTCCTAGATTTACTAATTGATTGTTAAATATTTTTAAGGTGGAGGTCATATTATTTATAAATTTATATTATTATATATTAATTTAAACTTATCTTTATATATTTGTTTTATCTGTTAAGATGTTGCATCATTTGACTTCTTTCACGTTGTAATTTTTCCAATCTATTATCCATCTCCATACCCTTGTAAGATTTTTGTGAATTCGGATTGTTTTGTTGTTGTGGTTGATTGGGTGCTAATTTATCATTTTTATCAGAAATAAATTGAAATGTAAATCCCATTGGTTGTGGATTATTTTCTATAAATGAATATGAATCAGACCATCTATTACTCATTTCAACTGGATTAAAATCATTAATTCCATCAGATGAAGATGGTTCATTAGTAGGATTATTTGATCTAGGTTCCTGCGATGCACCCGGTGACTGCAAACTAGATAAATACATACTTATGGCTGGTCCATATATTAAAGGTCTTCCTTTAACAAATATTGTAGGAACAGTTCGAATTGATGCTGGTATTTTGTTATTATTATCAACACATATTTTCATAAATGAATTTAATCTATTTTCTTTACTTAATCTTTCCCATAATTGAACACTTTCCTGATTTTTTCTAGAAAAAAATAAAATAGGTTTATTAGAATTAGACATTATATTGTATATTATTATAATAAATAAAAAATTTTAACTTATTAAAATAAATAAAAATTTGATATTAAAAGTAATTTATAAATTCTTAATAAATAATATATAATGAGTTTTGAAGAAGTTGATTTGTTGTTTAAAAATAAAGTTTTTTACAAAATAAATTTTGTGCTAAATGAAGTTGATTTATCCATAGCTAATGCATTAAGACGAACTATGTCCTCGCTATTACCTATTACAACTTTTGATGATACATATTATGAAAACCCAGAAAATAGATATATAAATATTAAAACAAATACATCGTCACTACATAATGAATTTTTATCACATAGATTATCTTTAATACCTATAAATATGAACAATGATACTTTAAAAATAGTTACAAAATTTGTTCAAGGAAAAAGATTTTATGAATGGAAAAATGAAATGAAATTAAAATTTAATTTAGAAGTAACTGCAGCAAAAACAGATACAAATAATATTACTAAAGTAACATCAGAGGACTTTAAAGTAATTAATAATGATGATGATCCATCAATTAATTATTTTAAAAAGGATCCATTTACAGATAAATTTATTCTTATTAATAAATTAAAATATAAAGTAGGAGCTGAAGAGGAATGTGATAAAATAGAAATTGAGTGTAGGCCTAGAATAGGAATAGGCAAAGAAAATTCAAGATATGATCCAACTGGAACTGTTTCTTTTCAATATACAACCGATAATGAAGATGAAGTTAAAAAGGCTTGGGAAGAAAAAAAAAAATATATAGTTACTCAAAGAACAAAAAATAGTAATAGCAACGACTATACTGAAGAAGAATATAAGTCATTCGAAAAATCATTTATGCTTTTGGATAAAGAAAGAGTATATAAATCTAATGCGAATGGGGAACCTTGTAGTTTTGATTTTGGAGTTGAATCGATTGGTTTTTTAGAACCTTCTCAAATTGTATGCAGTGGATTAAAAATATTAGAATTACGTGTAAATGATATTTATAATTGTTTTGAAAATTCAGAACTTATTTTTGATGATAAAATACAAATAGAATCAATTGATGAAAACAATAGCTTAAAGTTTGTAATTAAAAATGAAGATCATACGTTAGGAACAATTATAACCTATATTTTAAGAAAGTCTAAACAATTTAAATTTGTTTCTTATAGAATGAATCATCCTACTATTGATGAAATAGATATAGTAATAGCACCTATGGAAGATATAACAAATGATAAAATAATTGAACTTTTTTTAGATCAAATTCGTAATTTAAAAAATGAATTAATCACATTAAGAGAAAAGTTTGAAGGAATTATCAACAATATGAATTATTTACAGGACGGACTAGGGCTCATGGTTGATAAAAAAAATAAGATTAATATTAATGATAATTTAATTTATTTCGAATTCTAAGTAAAATTATAAAAAAAAATAATTTTTTTTTTTAATTTTAAAATTTTGTTTTATATAATATTGAATATAAATATGGTGTGTCATAATTTCTAACTAAATTACATACTTCCTGGTAATTAATATAATATTTTTTATCTATAATTCTATTATTTTTAAATCGATGATGTAAATCAAAAATAGGTTTTTTAAATTTTTGCTCTAATTTTACATATATTTTGTTAATTTTTACATCACAATAAAACTTATATAAATCATTTGTATAATCATAAATATCTAAATTAACTTTATTACAAATTTTTTTATATTCTGGAAAAAATTTTAGTAAATCTCTTAATTT
>Ga0209631_10004899_pt1 | contig 14497 bp, 9 predicted proteins | sample COG_08_FD_184752 | JGI IMG/M metagenome (GOLD analysis project Ga0209631, IMG submission 184752) | Pelagic Microbial community sample from North Sea - COGITO 998_met_08 (SPAdes) (version 2) | ecosystem: Environmental > Aquatic > Marine > Neritic zone/Coastal water | place: Helgoland, sampling... | reverse complement strand
GGTCCGTCAGCGCGCGGGGACGCGGCGGTCCGTCGCGAAAGGCTTCCGCGGCGACGGTTCATCTTCCGACCCGAACCCGAGTCCGCACGTCCTGGGCGTGGACGAAACGCACGCCATCGGGTTGGCGAATAGCGCCCAGATTTTGCTGGTGAGCGCCGCGTCCGTGGGGCACCTGCAAGGGCTGGTGGACGCGCGGCGACATGCGGAACGAGGCGACAACGACGACGATACACTCCCCCGCGTCGTGGTGCGGCCCAGCAGGTTTCGCCCCAACGTCGTGGTGGAGGGCTTCGTAGACGTGGACACAGGCGGACCCGCTCTCGCGCCGTACGAAGAGGAAGGCGTCGCGTGGCGTTCGTTGGAGCTGGTAAGTCACTTACCCGACGATTCCACAGCCGCGGGTTCGAACCCGCGCGGGGTCACCAAATTGGCCGCGGTGCGACGGTGCGAGCGGTGCTCCATGGTGGGCATCGAGCAGGCGAACGGCGAGCGGACGCCCGAGCCCATGCTGTCACTCGCGGCGTTTCGAAATCAATCGAGGAAAAATGCAAATGCAACCGCGACCGACGCCGCGAACGGTACCGAGGGGGCGCGAGGGGGCGGGGGCGGGTTCACGTTCGGCGTTCTGTTCAACGTGGACGATGCGTCGGGGACGGGACGGGGTTTTTTGAGCGTCGGGGACGTCGTGCGCGCCGTCGGATGCGGCGCCGCGTCTCCCGCTTGCTAGCGCCAGCTGTGAAAAAACCCGTAACCTAAATGTACATGCCTGCCACGTCATGACCAAACTGCGAGCGGTGATCTCACCCAAACCCATTGCATCTCCTCGCTCCTGGTGTGTCGGAGCAAGGTAGGATGACGGCGTTGGCGATGTCGGGCGGGTTGGCGGCGTCCGGAAGATACACATCGTGCCGTGCTGCGAGGCGCGGGGCGAACGGGGTGAGTACGAACGGGACGCCCGGGCGGGTGCCGTCCGTCGGGGTAAGGGGGAAAATCGAGCGTTCGATGACGACGGGTCGATCGAGGTCCGTTCCGCGCCGGTTCGTCGTGACGCGCGCGGTCGAGCCCGAGGCGGCGACCGCGGACGACGAGGATCTCCTCTTCGGCCTGCCCAAGGATGACGTCGGCGAACCCCTCGCCATCTTACTGGGCTCCCAGTTCGTCCTCTTCATCGGCGTCGGCGCGCTGTTGCCCGCCCTTCCGCTGTACGCGCAGAGCATCGGCCTGTCCGGGAGCGCCAACGGCATCGTCCTCTCCGCCCCGGCGCTCGCCATGCTCTTACTCAACCTCCCCGCCGGGAAGCTCGTGGACTCGTGGGGACGGAAACAGATGATGATGGCGGGCATGGTGGTCATCGCGCTCGCGGACCTCGCGACGTCCCAGTGCAGAACAGTGTTGGCCCTCATACCGGCTCGACTGGCGCTGGGAGCGGGACGAGCCGCGGCGGAGAACGGCGACAGGGCGTACCTCGCGGACCTCACCGACAGGTTCCCGAGCGCGAGAGGTACGATGAGCGGGTCGCAGCAGGCCATACAGGCGCTCGGCTTGGTCATCGGGCCACTCATCGGCGGCAGAGCCGTCGAAGCTTTCGGAGCGCCAACCGTGTTTCTGCTCATCTCCGGCGCCGCCTTCGCGTGCACGGGCGGGTACTCCCTCCTCCCCGACATCAACGTCGCCGCGGAGCGCGAGGAGGAACGACTCCAGCTGTCGATGGACATGACCGAGGAGGAGGAAGAAGAGATGGAGCGTGAGCTCGAGGCGATCAAGGCGGCGAGCGATTGGCGCGAGTTGCTAAAGAGCGACAGGCAGCGAGTCATCACCGCCGCCGCCGCGGCGAATGCCCTCGGGTTCGTCGCGAAGCTCACGTGTATTCCGTGGTTCGCGACGCAGGCGCTGGACGCCACCCCCGCGCAGGTGGGTGAGCTCTTCAGTTACACCGCGTTGCTCGGCATGGTCTCCGCTCCGCTGAGCGGGATCATCGCGGATAAGATTGGATTAAAAGCAGTCGTGGTGACGAGTTTGGCGATGTGCGCCGCCGGTTTGGTCGTGGCTCAGGATTCGTCCACGTTCCGCGAGCTGCAGCTGTGCATCGGGCTGTGGGGCATGGGTACCGCGGCGGCGGGCCCCGCGGTGAACGCGCTGGCGCAGGAGAGCGCGCCGAAGGGTGGCGAAGGTGAGGCGTTGACGTTGCCCAAGACGGCGGGCGACGCGGTTTTTTTAATCGGGCCCGTGTTTCTCGGCGGGTTCGACGACTTGCTCGGGAGCGCCGGGGCGAGCTTGGACATCGTGGCGGCGTCCGCGGCGGCGGCGGCGGTGGGAACGGCGGTGTTCTTGAAGCCCATGGGGGAGGAGGACGGGGAGTAGGGCGAAAACAGCCCTGGTCAAAATGTTACGAAGGTAATTCATTCACGAGAGATGTTATTATGCGAGTCACCGTCGTCGTCGCCGCCCACTTAGTGCACGCGCGGGATGTGGCGGACGCGTCGGATCGCGCGTGAGGTTCTCCGCGTCGCGTCGCGGAGATCGTCCGGTCCGCGAACCCTCGTCGATCGCGCGGAGCATCTCGCGGCGGCGGCGGCGTCGCTTCCGCGCGCCTCGACCTGCGGCATCTGGAGCGGACGCCGCGGCGGTCGCCACGTCTGCCGCGAGGAGGGCTCACTCGGGCCGTCGCGTGTGTCCCACCGTGCGTTCTCCGACTCGTCCGCCGGTGACCCGCGCGGCGCGTGCTGGTCGTGCGGCGGCGGCACGAGCCGTTCCGACCTCTTCTTCTGCGGCGGATGCGGCGCCGTCCTTCCCGCGCTCGATGACGAAGACGACGACGCGAGCGATGCGCATCTTCTCTTCAGGGTGCTCGGCGTCGATCCTCCGCGCTTCGCGCTCACGAACGACGAGCTCGAGGTCGCGATGAAGACATTGCAGAAGACACTACACCCCGACAAGTTCTCCACCGCGCCGACGAACGCGAAGACACACAGCGCGGACCAGGCGTCGCTCGTCAATCGAGCCTACGCCACCCTACGGGATCCCCTCAAGCGAGCCAAGTACATGTTACGAGCGGCGGGCGCGGGCGTCGCGGAAGAATCGGGGATGGGCGACGAGCAAGGTGCGGGCACGGGTCAAGGGTTGATCGATCCTGTGCTGCTGATGGAGGTGATGGAGACTCGGGAGGCGATCGAGGACGCCGGCGAGGACGTCGTTCGGTTGACTGAATTGAACGAATCAAACGACGAGGCTGAGTCGATTTGCGTTGAGTCCATCGGCGTCGCGATGGATGCGAATGACTTGGATGCCGCACGGAAGGAGACCGTGCGGTTGACGTACCTGTCACGGATACGCGATGAGATCAAGCGCAGGCTGCCGCCGGGATGAGGAGAGGGAGAGGCGACGACGATGGACGAATAGATAGACCGGCTATGTGAAGACATTTTACAATCGAAGGTTAGTGCTACCCGAAGCCGCCGTGCAAGCCGGTGCTCACGGACGCTCCCGCGAGAAGCGCGATGGGATCGTCCTTCTTCCCGCTCGACCCGTGCCACGTCTCCTCGTCCTCCGACGACGACGAATCGGACGACGAGGACCCGCGCCGGCCTCGACCTCGACCACTGTTTGTCACCCTCGACGCCTTTTCGCCACCACCCCCGAGCCGAAGCTCCCGCAGCCGCTCCGTCTCCTCCGCCCTCGCGCGCCTGTCCGCCGACGACCGCACGTCGTCCACCACGCGCTCCACCCGCTGCGTTCGTCGTTCGAGGGTCTTCTGGTTATCCTCCAGGGCGGCGACGCGACGCGCGACGCCGCCCGTGGTCCCCCCGCTCGCCCCGTCACCTCCCTCGTTGAAGAACCGCTCCACGTCGCCCTCGAGGTCTCGCACCCGTCGTCTCAGGTCGTCCACGCCTGGGGACTCTCCGTTCATACCGGCGGTGGGCGTGCCCGGGTTGGATCCCGCGTTGGCCACCTTGCCGCGTATGTCCTTCAGGTGCGCGCCCACGGCGGTGTGCAGCGAGGAGAGGCCGTGTTGGAGCCGGTCGACGTCCGGGCGGATGGAGTGTGACTCGATCACGGCACCCTTGGCGTCGCTCGCGGCGGTGACGGCGACGTTGGTGACCTCGGCGACCCGTCGCTTGGTGACCGCGAGCTCCTCCTCTAACCGGGCGATCCGTTCCTTGAGCGACGTGACCTCTGCAGCGCTGGAAGACGTCCGGCCAATTGGCGATCCTATCGATTCGCCCCCTCCGTTCATGAGTCTCGCCTCGTGGTCGCGGAGGATGAGCGCGAACCCCTCGATGGCCCTGCGCACGGACGGCGTGACGTTGTACCAGTCGTTGTCGCCGACGACGAGGTCGCGCATGTTGATGAACGCGTCCACGGAGGGAGGGAGGGTCCTCCCCTCATCCCGCCCGAACGATGACATTTACGCGAAGAGAGCGAAGATGTCCAACGACCGAATCGGGCGCTGGCGGTCGCGTGGGGCGCTCGAAGCGACGGCGTGCGAGCGTCGATGGACGGAAGTCGCGCTCTCGCGACGTAAACGGTGATGCCACGCGCGAAACCACTAGGTGCGGTGAGGTGCGGTGACCTATGGTGCGAAGGTCCGTTAGGCGAATTTGAGAGAATTATCGCTTGGAAATGTCAAAACTTTCAGACTTGGGCATAAAATTGAATGACTAGCGAGGGGGCGACACGTTGTGCTGCCCCGCGAGCTGCGCCTCGAGCGCCGCGATCCTCTTCAGCAGCTCATCCTCCCTCCGCGCCGCCGCGTCCATCATGGACGACCCGTTCACTCCGTTGACGCCACCGACGCCGCCGTTCTTCGCGTGCCAGCCCGTCGACTCCATCGCCTCTGCGAAAGCGACTTCCAAATCTGCGATGAGGTCGTCGACGTCCTCGATGCCGGCGCTGATTCGCACCAGGTCGTCCGGCAGGCCGCGCTCCGCCCTCACCTCAGCCGGGATGGACGCGTGTGACATGAAGCACGGCAGGGAGATGAGCGAAGCGGTGTTACCGAACGACACCGTGATCTTGAACAGCTCCGTCTTCTCCACCACGATCTTGCTCAAATTCACGTCCCCCGTGGCGAACGACAGGATGCTGCCCGTCCCCGTCGCCTGGGACTTGTGCAAACCGTACCCAGCGTTGGACTCCAGCCCAGGGTAGTTGACGTACGTCACCGCCGGGTGCGCCTCTAACCATTTCGCCATCTTCATCGCGTTCTCCTGCTGCCGCTCCATCCGAAGCGCCATCGTCTTGATCCCGCGAAGCGCGAGCCAGCAATCAAACGGACCGAGGTGGAGCCCCTCCGCGTTCTGGTGGAAGTATATGTCCTTGCCGAGCTGCTCACCCTTGACCGCGAGCATGCCGCCGGTGATGTCGGACTGCCCGCTGATGAACTTGGTCGCTGATGTCATCGAGATGTCGGCGCCGAGTTCCAGGGGCGCGGCGAAGACCGGCGCCATCATGGAGTTGTCCACGCACACGAGCGCACCTTTGGCGTGCGCCATCTCGGAGATCCTACGAATGTCCGTGATCTGCAGCCGTGGGTTGGTCGGGGACTCGAGCATGACCATGGTGGTTGGGCCGGAGTCGATGGCTCGCTTGACGGCGTCTAGGTCGTTCATGTCGACGTTGACCACCTCGATGCCAACCTTGGGGACGACCTGCGCGAGAAGCCGTGAGGTGCCGCCGTAGATGTCGTCGCCGGTGACGATCCTCTCGCCGCACTTGACCAGCCGTGTGACGCACATGAGCGCGCTCATGCCGGATGAAAAGGCAAACGCGCGATCCGCGTTTTCCAGCGCGGCCATCTCTTTTTCGAGCAAGTCTCGCGTGGGGTTACCGGACCTGGTGTAGTCGTACGGGCCGTTCTCCGTGGCGGACGGCTGGCCGAACGTCGCCGTCTGGTACAGTGGCGGGTTGGTGGAGTCGAACGGGTCGTGGACGTGCGCCGCGGGGTGCACGAGCTTCGTCGCCATCGACCACTCCTCCCTCGACTTTTTCTGTCTGGGCACGGGTGCGGGCGCTGACATGGCGGGGTTCGATTCGCCGCCGCCCCGCCACTGGGACGCGAGATCCTGGAGCCCCGCCCACAGGTTACTCTCCACGTCGATCACGCCAGCGGCCCGCGCCCTCGCCGCGACGCCGTCGCCGCGCTCGCCCGGGAGTAAAATCTCGTTAACGTCCGGCTGACGCTTCGCCGCCTTGACCCGATCCGTCACGATCTTCGCCCGTCTCTCAAACTCACCTTGACCGAGCAGCTTAGGGTCGATCGCGACGACGAGGTTACCCCAGTTCTTAGACGCCATCTTGTCCGTGACCGCGGCGCCGACGAGAGGCCCCGCGAGGAGCTCGACGACGAGCGCGAGGTTCGATGATTTGTACCCGCCGTCGAAGCCCACGATGGCGCCGCCGTCGATCGCCGCGTTGGGATCGTCCGTGACCGCGCCGGTGGAGTCGATGGCGACACCGAGTGGGATCTTCTTCCCCGCGGTCCTCGCCTCGAGGAGCCCGAAGAAGGAGTAGGCGCTGGTGGCCATGTCCAGCACCACCGGCTTGCCCGCGGTGGGAATCCCGACGCCCACCGGGTTCGTGCCGAAGATGGGTTCGATCGCTCCGTTGGGCGCGACAAACTCCGGGGACACCGCGAACACTAACGCGATCAGGCCTTCCTCCGCGATCTTCTGCGCGTAGTACCCGAGCGCGCCCGTGGACGTGGACGTGTTGTTAGTGCCGCAGATGCCGAAGCCGTGTGTTTTGGCCTTGTCGATCGCCATGTCCATCGCCTTGTGGATGACCACCATGCCCGCGTTCTTGTTCCCGTTGAGGCACGCGGAGAGCTGCGTCTCGTGCTCGACGTGGATCGGTGACGCGGCTGGGTCACGCGCGATGCCCTTCGTGGTCACCTTGATGATGCCCTGGTTGTTTCCCCTGAGCTGCGCGTACATCATGACGTCGAGTAGGACGGCAGTCTCGTCGTCGTCGTAGCCGTAGGTCTTGATGGCGCGCCTGCACGTCTCGGTGAGCTCGGTGAGGGGCACGGAGACGTTGGTTGACGGCGGGGACGACGCGGGTTTCTTGCCGAAGAGCGCGCGCGTGACCACGGACCCGCGACGAGGGGCGGCGGTCGCGCCATTGGTCCTGACCTTGACCCTGCCGGAAGTCGACGAGTATCCATTGAGGAAAGACGCCGCGCGGGAGAGTGGGGTGGCCCGGGGTTGGTGAGCCGGGTTGGGTGCCGGTGCGATGTCACGAGCGGCGGCGGACGCGCGGGTCCTGCTCGCGGCGGCGGCGGAAGGGTTGGCCGTCACGGCGGCGAGGGCGTGCCTGAGCATCGCGCCTGAGATTCTCTCCCCCGATTATCGCGTGGGAACTTTTTTCAAGACGAGACTTCAGTTTCGGGAGTGCCGAATGAGAAACTCGTGGGACCCCTTCTTGCGAAAGGAATCTCGTGACCTGTGAACCGTGAAATGTCGAGTAAAGTGGGGCTCTGAGGCTCAAAATGGCCTCGTCTATTTATTTGTTTAATTTTCTTCACCTGGTAACTGTTTGCATGTGTGACGACTTGACGATCAAACGCATAATGCAACACACTGTAACTAAATACAAGCTGGAACTAATTTCGCATTTCCTCTGACTGAATCTCATACACAAATCTAAAATCCACCTGTCCCGTTCAACCTGAGGCTCTCCTGCGTTGAGCGCGATGAAACGCCGGATGTCAGCCGAGGAAAAGCGGCGACTGAACTCAAAAGCGACGGATCGACCGAACCTTCCGTCACTTTCCCGCACCACTTCCACCTTCCACCCAAAAAACTAAAGCAAAGATGTCCGCTCCCTCCGCTATGTGCACGGTCGAGACCGTCAACGGCCGCGAGTACAAGGTCCGCGACATGGCCCAGGCTGACTTCGGTGAGTAGAAGCACATCCGGGAAAAAGTTGCAATCGCCCCGAGACGTGGCCGATCGCGGGTCCCCCTCGCGCGGAGAACGCGCCGTCTTTGCCGGCGCGACTCGTTCGACGCGCCGATCGAGCGCGTTTCGAGTGGTTGGCGTGTTACCCGACATGTCCAGCCCGCTCGTGCTCCGAATCACGCGATCATCGCCCCGCACGCGCCAGCCCGAACCACGCCGATCACCTCATCTAATCTAACGAAACGTTTTCTCCCGCTTGCAGGCCGCATGGAGATTGAGCTCGCGCAGGTCGAGATGCCCGGTCTCATGTCCATGATCAAGGAGTTCGGCGCCGCCCAGCCCCTCAAGGGCGCCAACATCTCCGGCTCCCTCCACATGACCATCCAGACCGCGGTCCTCATCGAGACCCTCGCCGCCCTCGGCGCCAAGGTCCGCTGGTGCTCCTGCAACATCTTCTCCACCCAGGACCACGCCGCGGCCGCCGTCGCCCGCGACTCCGCCGCGGTGTTCGCCTGGAAGGGCGAGACCCTCGAGGAGTACTGGTGGTGCACCGACAAGATGCTCGACTGGGGTTCCGAGCCCCTCGACATCATCGTCGACGACGGCGGTGACGCCACCCTCCTCATCCACGGTGCGTATCCACGCGTTTCCGACGCCCGCCGCCAAGCCCTGTCGCCCCGATGCCGCCTCCGAACGCCGCTCCCAAAGAAAGAAGGCACCTTTTTTTTCATGCACCGATTTTCACCCCTGACTGAACTCCGCGCTGACCTCCAAACTCCGTCCACTGAATAACAAACAGAGGGTTACAAGGCTGAGATCGAGTTCGAGAAGAACGGCGCGCGCCCCGACCCGTCCACCACCGACAACGCCGAGATGAAGCTCGTCCTCAAGACGATCAACGAGAACCTCGACAAAGATCCCAAGCGCTGGACCCGCATCGTGGGCACCTGCGTCGGCGTCTCCGAGGAGACCACCACCGGCGTCAAGCGCCTGTACGAGATGCAGAAGGCTGGCGAGCTCCTCTTCCCCGCCATCAACGTCAACGACTCTGTCACCAAGTGCAAGTTTGACAACCTCTACGGCTGCCGCCACTCCCTCCCCGACGGCATCATGCGCGCCACCGACGTCATGATCGCGTCCAAGACTTGCTTCGTCGCCGGCTTCGGTGACGTCGGCAAGGGTTCCGCCATGGCCCTCAAGGCTGCCGGTGCCCGCGTCATCGTCTCCGAGATTGACCCCATCTGCGCCCTCCAGGCTGCCATGGACGGCTTCCAGGTTGCCCCCATTGAGGACGTCGTCGACCACGTCGACATCTTCATCACCACCACCGGTAACAAGGACATCATCATGTGCCACCACATGGAGAAGATGAAGAACAACGCCATCGTCGGCAACATCGGTCACTTCGACAACGAGATTGACATGGCTGGCCTCGAGTCCTTCCCCGGCATCAAGCGCCAGAACATCAAGCCCCAGTGCGACCGCTACGAGTTCCCCGACGGACACGGCGTCATCATGCTCGCCGAGGGCCGCCTCCTCAACCTCGGCTGCGCCACCGGCCACCCCTCCTTCGTCATGTCCTGCTCCTTCACCAACCAGGCTATCGCCCAGCTCGAGCTCTGGAACGAGCGCAAGTCTGGCAAATACGAGAAGAAGGTTTACGTGCTCCCCAAGCACCTCGACGAGAAGGTCGCCGCGCTCCACCTCGAAAAGATTGGCGTCAAGCTCACCAAGCTCTCCGCCGAGCAGGCTGCGTACATCAACGTCCCCGTCGAGGGCCCCTACAAGCCCGCCGCCTACCGCTATTAAGCGCCTCGCGATGCGACTCTATCAACGCTCCCGTCGCGCGACGGGACGCGTTCGCATTTCATAGCTGCTTAATACTGGGGGGTTGCGTGTGTTGATCATGACATACACGGATGATGTAGGTTGAATTCTTTAGCTCAAAAGGTGCGGTTGAGGAGCACCCGACCGCGCAGACCCCCGATGAAATTCGGGAATAATAGGGTTGTGCTCTTTTAGAGTTGGAAAAGGACGACGTGGAGATACGCCTTTGGTTTAATTAATACGATGCCGCGGAAAAACCGCGCGATATAAAAACTAAATCGAAAGTCACTCTATTAGCCCACCGAGCCTACTCGTGCCCACCCGCGCCTCGTGTTCCAACGCTGTGTGTCCTCCCTGTCCTTCCCGGTGATCCCGGTGATGTACAGGCTGCGCACGCGAGGCGGCGACGCCTACTCTTACATTTTTTATTGGGCGTTTGTTTGTCAGGGTTCCAACTCTATTTGCCCATATGGGAAAACCACCAGTTGCAAAAATGTCCTCTTAACGCATATTATGCACCACACGCGCCTGGTGAAGAGGACATAACATTACGTCGACTACGAAAATACCGACACGTTTCGCCGAGGTTTTTGCCGGCGAGTCACGCACTGCGAGCCGCCACTTTCCTTGATCGCGCGACCCATCGCGCGCAGCCGTGCCATGTCGCCCGTGCAAGTCAAGGTCGACGCCAAGACCTCAACGGTCGGTCGCATCGTCACCCTCGTCGCCTCCGTCGCGGGCGTCTCCGATGCGATCGCATTCGCGGAGGGATCCCCCGCGGGCACCTGCGCCATCGCTGCCGCTCCCGATGCGGGCGATCTCGAGGGTGTCGCCACCTGCGCGCGCTTCATCGCGTCGCTCGCGCCCGCCGAGGGCGAGGCCGCGCGCCTCGGCGGCACCGGCACCCCCGAGACCGACGCGCAGGTGAGCGAGTGGCTCACCCGCGCCGTCGCGGAGTACGGCGTATCGGGCGGCGCCGTCGCCGAGGACAAGCTCGAGGCGCTCGATTCGCACCTCGAGCCGAGATCGTTCCTCACGGACGGCTCGAACCGAGCGACCGTGGCGGACCTCGTGGCGTACGGCTGCGTCCGCGGCGCGGTCGGTACTCTCTCCCAGGACAAGCGCACACAGCTGTGCAACCTCGCGAGGTGGTGCGACCACATCGGCGGCGCGTACGGCGGCGACGCGCTCTTCGGGAAACTCCCCATGGTTCACCAGGTGTTCCCCGACATTCTCGCAAAGTTCAAGGAACTCCAACCGAAGGTGGACAAAAAGGCGAAGGAACGAGGCGGCAACGCCGGGCCCACCAAGAAGGAGTCGAGGGACGCCACGCGCAAGGGCGCCGGGACCTTCGCGGGCGAGGGCGGCGGCGACGAGAAAGCGCCTTCCGGGGATGCCGCCAAGGATGGCGACCAACAAAAGAAAGACGGCAAAAAAAAGGAGAAGAAGGAAAAGAAGGAAAAGGCGCCGCCGCCCGCGAAGAAGGAAATCGACGTCTCCGTCCTCGACATCCGCGTGGGTACCATAACCAAGTGCTGGGAACACCCCGGCGCGGACAAGCTCTGGGTCGAGGAGATCGACGTCGGAGAGGACAAACCGAGACAAGTGGTCTCCGGCCTACGGGCGTTTAAAAACGCCGAGCAGATGACGGGCGCCAGGGTCCTGTGTCTGTGCAACGTCAAGAAAGGACCCCTGCGCGAGCAGATGAGCGAGGGGATGGTGATGTGCGCGAGCAACGAGGACCACACCGTCGTGGACTTTGTGCAGCCGCCTGAGGGTGCGGTGAACGGGGAGAAGGTTTCGTTTGAAGGGTTTACAGGTGAGCCGGTTGAGGTTTTGGCGCCGAAGAAGAAAATGTTCGAGGCGTGCGCGCCGAAGCTGCGGACGAACGGCACGGGCGTCGCGTGCTACGACAGCGTGCCGTTCATGACCACCGCGGGACCGTGCAAGAGCTCGCTCACCGACGCGTTCATCAAGTGAGACGAGACGATCAGAGCCGACGTAATCGAAACCAAGTGTGCTAAGTGTTAAATCTATTTCGCCCCTCGTGTACGTCATCAGTCGGCTTCGCCGAAGAGCTCCACGTTGTCCAACAGCCGAACGTCGCCGTACTTCGCCGCGACGAGGATCACCTGCGGGACGTTCGGTATGACACCTCCCTTCCACACCGGCACCAAGCTCCGTTGCTCCACGATGTCCACGTAATCGACAATCCCGCCGCTGTTTTGAATCGCCTCCTTGATCATGCCCTTCATGTGCCGCGACTCCTTCGGAGTTCCGTTGATCAACGCGAGCTCGCACACCTCCTTGACCAGTAAGATGACCTCGCTGATCCGAACCGCCGCGGCTCTGTGCGTCGGGGTTAACCGCACGTTCCTGCTGCTCATCGCAAGTCCATCCGGCTCGCGCGCCAGTGGTACGCCCGCGACGTCCACCGCGAAGTCCAGGTCCCGCGCCATCCGCCGGACTAACCGCCACTGCTGGTAATCTTTTTTACCAAATACGGCGACGTCGGGTTCGCATATGTTGAACAGCTTGCACACCACCGTGGCGACCCCGCGGAAGAAGTGGGGCCGTGTCCTGGAGCAGAAGCCCTTCTGCGTCTCCTCCACCGTCACGAACGTCTCGTGCGGGGGCTCGGATGGCGGTGAAGAGGAGGATTGGTTTTCAATTTTTTGGTCATCGATTTCTCCGCCTCCCATCGATGATGCCCCTCCCTCGTCGTGCCCGTGCGGCGCGCCGCCCCGGTACAACGCCTTGGGTTGGAAGACCGCGTGCACCCCCAGGGCCCGTAGCTTCGCCAGGTCACCTTCGCTGTCCCGCGGGTAGGTTCCGAAGTCCTCGTTCGCGGCGAACTGCGCGGGGTTGACGTAGATGCTCACCACGATGGCATCAGCGCGCTCGAGCGCAGCGTTGACGAGGGAGAGGTGGCCGTCGTGGAGGTATCCCATGGTGGGAACGAGGCCGACGCGGCGGCCCGCGGCGCGGTGCGCGCGGGACCACGCGCGCATGGCGTCGGCGTCGGTGATGACCTCCAGAGGGGCCGTGTACTTGGGCGCGGGCGCGGGGGCGGCCTGCGTCGGGGCCTGCTTTGGGCTCGCCTGCGCGGGCGGGGCCTCGCCATCATCCTTCTGCTGCGACGCGGGCGCGGCCGGCTCGGGTGCGGGTTCCGGCGCGGCGTCGACGGCCGCGGGCTCCTCGGCCGGCTCGGCCGCGGGGGTCTCATCGACGGGGGCTTCAGCGACGGGGGCCTCCGCCGCGGGCTCGAGCGTAGCCTCCGCCATCGCTGGCGCGAGGGTTAACTCTGACAGTGACAGTGACCAGCCCGTCGGTGACTCGACTCAAAAGTATCGGCGCGGCCGTCATGGGACCGACGGCGCGACCGGGCGTCGACCCTCGCGGATGGGACACCCTCGCGGTGTTCTCCATCGCCCTCGCGCACTGTCTCGCGCTGCAGGTGATGAAGGACGCGCAGTCCCTCCCGCGACTCGCGTGGGCCACCGCGTGGCGCTGGGCACCCACGTGCCTGCTCGCGCTCTCCATCGCGAGATGCCACGCCGCGCCGCGGTCCACGGACGCGCTCGTCGCGCTGGCGATGAACGGGGTCATCACGCTCGTGTGCAACGGATCGCAGAGTAACCACGTGCTGCTGGAGCTGGCGATATGCGCCGCCGTGCTGCTCTGCGCGCCGTCGGTGACCGGTAGCGTGCGCGACTCGGGCTCTCAACGTGGTCCGAACGACGACGACGACGACGGTGACGCATCTGCACGCCGGGCGTTCTCGCGGAGGCTGACGATGTCCATGCGCGCCGCGCTCTGCGTCCTCTACGCCACCACCGGGTTCGCCAAGCTCAACCACGACTGGCACGACCCGGCCACATCGTGCTGCGTGCAGATGCTCGTGGGAGCGCTGAGTGGGATGGGCATGGACGCGGACACCATCGAAGTACTCGCACCTCCCACCCTCCGGCGTCTCATGCCCCTCGGCGCCACAGTCTTCGAGCTCGGATTCCCCATCGCGTTGTTGTCATGCACCCTCTCCCTGGGTTCCCGGTCCCAAGGCAGACTAGGGTTCGGATGGGACGGCAAGGCGAGCTCAACCGCGCGGACGTTGACGGCGCTCGGAGCTTCCTTTCACGTGCTCATCGCGCTGCCCCCGCCGCCGATGAGCGTGTACCCGTTCTCCATGATCATGGCGCCCATGTACGTCGCCGCGTTGGTACCCCACGAGTGCGAAGTGTTGGCCACGCGAATCGCGGGAAGGTTCAGGGCGTCGGGGTCCGTACGGCTGGGCATCGGCGCGAGCGCGAGCGCGATGGTCGCGGTTGCGATGAAGCTGAACAAAAGGCACGGATACTTTGAGTACCCGGCGTACTTCGCGTGGGAACTCGGCGCGCTGTGGGTGATTTGCGCGTTCGGCGCTCTCACCTACGCCGCGGTGGCGGTGATGGGGGGAGACAGTGGTGGTTCACCGATGCGGGGCGACGAAGCGTCGCTGAGGGGTCTGAGGCGCGGCGTCGCGGCGAGGGTACTGGCGCCGGCTGTTTTCATCTTTGCGGTGTCTGCATCGACGTACATCGGCGTTCGAACCTATCCCAGCTTCGCCATGTTCAGCAACCTGCGCGTGGAGGGCGGCGCCAGTAACCACTGGGTGTTCACGTCGAGTGCACCGTCGAGTTCGTTCGACGTCATCGCCGCGGGTATGGATAAAACGTATCGGTACGGCGTGTTGGTGACGGACACCGACTTGCCGTCGTTGACGTCGGCGCAGG
>Ga0209631_10004890_pt1 | contig 14510 bp, 12 predicted proteins | sample COG_08_FD_184752 | JGI IMG/M metagenome (GOLD analysis project Ga0209631, IMG submission 184752) | Pelagic Microbial community sample from North Sea - COGITO 998_met_08 (SPAdes) (version 2) | ecosystem: Environmental > Aquatic > Marine > Neritic zone/Coastal water | place: Helgoland, sampling... | reverse complement strand
GACTCTTACGAACCTCCTGCAATATCCTGACAGTTTGATCTGGACGCAGGAATTCGGGCGATATTTTTCAGAAACGCTTGCCAGCGGTGAGCTCCCGTTAGACCGGACGGTTTTTAACTGGCTCAGCTACCCTGTTTTGTCGATCTTCAATCTTGTTGAACCGCTCGAAGGCGGACGAACGGGTTTTGGCATACTTACTATTTTGATTTTACCATTGGCTATCTACGGATTGAGCCGCCCGGAATACAGGCGCCGCGAATTTATAGTGCCATTGGCGGTCGCATTAATTTTTTTCACAGTCTGGTTCTTTAGTGGGACGACCCAAAGAACACGTCATCTACTGCCTATTTACACGCTAGTTCTTCTTGGATTTTTTCCGGTCGCGGTTGGTGCGGCCCGGCGCGTATCGCAACCTCTTCCGTTGGCAGCCGGAATTTTCATTGTTGTGGCCATACAGATTGCCGGTCAGCTTGTCTTCGGACTTAACTATGCAACCCATGTATTTAGCTCTGAGCCCCGTTGGGCCTTCTATCAACGGAACGTACCGGGTGCAAATTCGGCACATTGGGTGAATACGCATTTGCCCGAGCAAAGCAAGCTCGGTTTTATGAACCGTCAGATTTCTTACCTGTTGACGATGCCACGATACATGATGCATCCGCATATACAGGTCCTCGTCGATACGCGCCCAACAGCAGATGAAGGTCACGCATTTGTTGCGCAGGTCCAAAAACAGGGATTGACCCATCTTTTATTGCCCGGAGACTGGGGCCGGCCTGAGCTAAAATCGGGGGATCAAACACCCTTCTTCGTGATGATCGGTGGATTGGCCGGTCAAGGCTGCCTTGTTACGTTAAAGACGTTCCAAACGGTGCATATTTCGTCACGAACGTTGCGGGGTTTCGGCTCAAAGGATTTGAAAACCGCTGATACGTTATTTGAAATCGTTCCCAAGCTGTGCCCTTGATGATCTCTCCGATTCTTGTGCTGACGGGTATAGACCGGTAAGAGTGATTCCATGAACGGCTGTGTCGAATGAAACCCCCCTTGCCGAGTGACGAGAGTCCTTTCAGGGACCATTTTCCGGAAGAGGTTCTTGAGGACCTCGAGGATCTGCCGAATTATAATGACTGGATTACGTCTCAGTTCGCGCCGTTCCTAGGTGGTCGAACGGCAGAAATAGGGGCGGGCCTTGGCACGATATCGGGGCGGTTGTTGTCCCGGGTGCAGAACCTGGATCTTATAGAACCGGCACCCGTTATGGCGGCCCAGTTAGCGAAAAATTTTGAGGGCCATAAAGATGTTCGCGTCTTTGGGGAAACCCTGGAAGCCTGGCAACAGGGGGCTGGCAGTGATGAATACGATGGCATCGTCCTCGTCAACGTTCTTGAACACATCAAAGATGATCACGCCGCCGCCAGGGGTTTTTTCCAAAGCCTGAAACCAGGTGGCCATTTGATGATTTTCGTCCCGGCGATGCCGTTTCTGTACAGCAAGCTCGACTACGCCTACGGGCACTATCGCCGCTATACCCGGAAAAACCTGCATGAATGCATCGCTGCTGCCGGTTTTAAGATTGAGAAGCTGCATTTTGTCGACCTCGCTGGTGTTTTCCCCTGGTGGCTCCTGAACACGGTCATGGGAAAAACGTCGTTCCATGCGCCATCTCTGCGGGTCTATGACAGATATGTCGTTCCGGTCACGCGCAAGCTCGAATCTGTTTTACGGCCCCCTTTGGGAAAAAATCTGATATTGATTGCCCGTAAAGAAACAGGTTGAACGAAGTTCACCTGAACCCAGCCTTTCCAAGCACGACCGAGATCGGAAACCTTCAAAGTAATGCCCGATGTTAAAAACGTAACGATTTTGATCCCAGCCTATAATGAAGCCGGGACGATCATTCAGCTGTTAGAGAGTGTAAATCGGCAAAAAGTCGAGGGATTCGAGCTCGAAATCCTGGTCATTGACGATGGGTCTACTGACGGCACGCGCGATTTACTGGATGCCCGCCCGGAGCTTTATACCAAGCTGATTAAAAGGCCGCAGAACGGTGGCAAGGGGGCCGCCGTTGTGAATGGTCTCGCCGAAGCCACCGGTGAATACATTTTGTTCCAGGATGCTGATCTTGAATATGATCCGGGTGAATATTCCAAACTGTTCGCACCGGTCAGCCGGTTCGGCGCTGACGTTGTAATTGGCAGCCGTTTCATTGCGCCTGAATACACCCGGGTATCCTATTTTTGGCACAAGTTAGGCAATCGGCTACTGACCTTCATTTTTAATATTGTCAACAATACGACCTTCACCGATATCTACAGTTGCTATCTGATGTATCGGCGCGATCTGGTTGACCCGTCCGCTCTGAAGGCGATGGGTTGGGATCAGCATGCCGAAATCCTGTCCATTGCTGTTGCGAACGGCAAGGCCTATTACGAAGTGCCCGTCAGCTATCATGGGCGTGGATATGAAGAGGGCAAAAAAATTCGCGCGCATCACGGCATCGGCGTCATTCTGACAATCTTGCGAAAACGCCTGTTTCGATAGCCTGAGGACGGAGAGAAAGAATGATCGATAAGCCGCATATTGACCCGGTGACAGAAGAGGAAAAGGCCACCTGGCCGTCTGAGCCTCTGGTCGAGCTGGAAAAGCCGTTCGTCGATGTCAGGGGGGCAATCCATCCGCTCGTCGATCGATTAATGAAAAGTGCGGTCCTGATCGAATCGAAAAAGGGAACACTGCGGGCCAATCACTATCACAAGACCGACTGGCATTATTGCTATGTGATTTCGGGTTGCATCGAATACTACCATAGGCCGACCGGCAGCGAGGCAGAACCGGAATGTGTGATTGCGCGGGCTGGAGAGATGGTTTTCACGGCGCCGCATGTGGATCACGGCATGGTTTTTCCTGAAGATACCGTGTTCCTTACCCTGTCGCGCAACCCGCGTGATCAGGAAACCTACGAGGCGGATGTCGTGCGCATTGATCTGCTGAAGCCGGGCGGGCTTACCGTCTGGAAACCAGGTGACGAAGACTAGTCGGATGAGTACCCGGTATTTCAGACGCGATTATTGCCAGCTTTGCGGCAGCAAGGACCTCACGCTTATCCTCTCTTTGGCACCGACGCCGCCGGCGAACGCTTTCGTTCCGGAAAGCGCTCTTGGTGAGGAGCAGGAACGTTTCCCGCTGGATGTCTTTCACTGCGAGGAATGCCACCACACGCAGCTGACCGATGTTGTCGCCCCCGCTGTTCTGTTTGAAAACTATGTTTATGTGTCCGGCACGTCACCTGCTTTCGTCCGGCATTTTGAAGATTACGCCGCGACGGTGATCGACAGGTTTTCGCCAGCGGCGGACGGTCTCGTTCTCGATATCGGCTCCAATGACGGCACGCTTCTCCGGTTTTTCCAAAAATCCGGGATGACGGTATTGGGGATCGATCCGGCGAAAGAGATCGCTGCGACAGCGACGGCCGAGGGTATCGAAACACTGCCGAATTTCTTCACCCCGTCGCTGGCACGGGAAATTGTCGAGGCGCATGGAAAAGCTGCGGTGGTGACGGCAAACAACGTGTTTGCCCATGCGGACGATCTTAAATCCATTGCCGAGGGGATCGCCGCCATGTTGGCGCCCGGCGGCGTATTCGTGTTCGAAGTGTCTTACCTGGTTGATGTGTTCGAAGACGTTTTGTTCGATACGATCTATCACGAACATATGGCGTATCATGCCGTGGGACCGCTGCAGAGATTTTTCAAAAGCATCGGACTGGAACTGTTCGCCGCAGAACGTATTCCAAGCCATGGCGGAAGTCTGCGCGGTTATGTGCAACTAGCGGACGGGCCGCATCAAGACGATGGGTCGGTCGGCAATCTGTTGGCGGTGGAACGCTCTCTTGGACTGGATTCGTCGACGACGCTTCTGGATTTTGGCGCCCGGATCGACAAACTGGGGCAGACTTTCACGGGTGTGATCAGGGAATTACAGGCGGCAGGCAAGACAATCGCAGGCTACGGCGCGCCGGCAAAGGCGACGACGCTCCTCTACCATTTCGGGATTGCCCCCGGGACGCTTGAATTCATTGTCGACGATAGTCCGCTGAAACAGGGTCTTTATAGCCCGGGCCTGCACATTCCTGTGGTGCCGGCAGAAATTCTGCTCGAGAAACAACCGGATATTCTGGTGATTCTGGCGTGGAATTTTGCCGAGGTTATTATGGAAAAAAATGCAGCTTTCGCTAAAAAGGGTGGGCGCTTCCTGGTGCCTGTGCCCGCAGTCCGGCTTTATCCATGAAACAAGCTATCCCGTCCTCTTACCGGTGATCCCATGACAGAATTTTTGCTGCAATCAGATATCCAAGAAATTGCGACCCGACTGCGAGAAGATGCAGCGGTTCTCTCCGGAAAGACGGTATTGCTCACGGGTGGCCGGGGTTTCCTCGGTCGTTATTTCACCGAAGTATTCGCTGAACTGAATGCAAACGTTCTCGACCAACCTGTGAAGGTCGTTCTTCTGGACAACCTGATCACAGCTGGCGAAGCGGGATCCGCTGCGTTTGCGGATCCGAATATGGAATTTATCCAGCATGATGTCATCCAGCCTTTCGACTGGGAAGGGGATCTGGATTACATCATCCACGCGGCCGGCATCGCCAGTCCTTACTATTATCGTGCTTTTCCGCTGGAAACGCTTGAAGTCGCGATCACCGGCACCCGGCATATGCTCGAACTGGCGGAACGTCATGATGCACAGCTGACATTTTTCTCTTCCAGTGAAATATATGGCGATCCGGATCCACGTCATGTCCCGATTCCGGAAAGCTACCGCGGTAATGTTTCATGTCAGGGGCCGCGTGCCTGCTATGATGAAAGCAAGCGGGTGGGTGAAACCCTTTGCTATATTTTCCATACAAAGAACGGGACGCATACCAATGTTATTCGGCCGTTCAATGTCTACGGGCCGGGTATGCAGGAAACGGATTACCGGGTGCTGCCGAATTTCGCCAGCCGTGTTAAAGCAGGCCAGGCGCTCAAGGTTTACGGCACCGGGAATCAGACACGTACCTTCTGTTACATAACCGACGCTATGGTCGGTTTCATGAAAGTCATCCTCGGCGGCATAGCCGGTGAAGCCTACAATATTGGCAATACCAAGCCGGAAATCTCGATGGTCGAGCTGGTTCAAATTATGGAAAAAGTCCTGGATCGTAAGCTGGACTACGATGTTATCGAATATCCTGACAGTTATCCGGCGGATGAGCCCAATCGTCGTGCGCCCGATATACGAAAAGCACAACTTCAGTTGAAATTTGCACCGGAGGTCACGCTCGAGGCGGGCCTCGGCAGGTTTCTCAACTGGACGGATGCTACGTTTACCGGCGGTGAATGACGGTATCAGCGACTGCGGCTGATCCCAGACCACTCAGGCTGGCCGTATGTGGAGCTGGCCGCTGGGGACAGGTTCTGATGCGCAATATCGTCGCCTTTCCCGATCTGGAACTCGCCGCTGTCATCAGTTCGAAGCCCGACCTTTCCGACGCGATGACCCTCGGTGCGCCTGTCTTTGACGACTGGCGGATAGCGAACTCGCGAATGAAACTCGACGGTATTGTGCTGGCGCTGCCGCCCGACCGGCAGCCTGAGATCGCTGAAGAGATCATAAAATCTGGACTGCCCCTTTTCCTGGAAAAGCCGCTCGCGCTTAACAACGACGCGGCTTTGAGTCTGGTAAAGGTGGCCGATGCATCTGGGTTTGTCGGACTCGTCGATCACCTTCACCTGCTTACGCCGGAATTTCAGGAACTTACCCGACAGGTTCGTCATCGCGGCACTGTAGGTGCTATCAAGGCCATATCCGGAAATCGGGGACCCGCGCGGGGGTCATGGCCGGTGTTGTGGGATTGGGCCCCGCATGACGTCGCTATGGCGCTGACACTCATCGAAGCGGCGCCTGTTTCTGTTTCGGCCGCAATTGTTGAACGCTCGTCGGACGGGATTCAGGAATTAGAGAATGTCCGATTGACCCTCACGTTCGCTGACGGCGCGGTCGCCGACATAATTACCGGCAATGCTTTCGACGAACGACTTAGAGAATTCGTCGTCTTTATTGACGATACAACCCTTTCCTATGTTGAAACTCCGGACAACGAGAGATCGCTGGTCGTTGGGTCCGGTGATGAAGCGCAGACCGTTTGTGTCGATTCGATTCCACCTTTGACGGCTGCGCTTGGGGAATTTGCAGATCGAATACGCCGGGGCTGTAGTGGTAAAGAAGATCTCGGTCTCGGTTCCGCAGTTGTAAGAGTTTTGTGGGCCGCCGAAGAGTCAATGAGACAGGGCATTGAAATTTCTATCGAGGCGGTGGATTACCGTGCGACGAGTGGATCGATGGAATGCTAGAAAACAGCTTTTCGCACACTCTTCCCTCCAATCTACTAAAGTATTTATCATGAACCTGGTTCGTCTCTCTGTGAAATCCAGTTTCTCGGCCCCGGGGAACCTCGCGTTGATTGCGGGTCTGATCGCCTTTTTGACGCCGGTCTGTGTTCTCTATATCCCCCTGTCTCTGGCCGTTATTCTGCCCGTTGGCACGATCCTCCTACTGGGGTGCTGTTTTGCTATGGGCCGGCCACAGTTTAAATTCGACCTGCTTCCATCAATTGCTATTGGAGGCATGCTGGCTGTCGTTGTGCTCAGTGTGTTCTGGTCTTACGCATCTGAACTGACTCTCGAGAGGCTCCCTCGAACGGTTATCGCCGTTTTTGCAGGAGCAGTATTCATTAACGTCGTCAAAGGGCTAGATGACAGGTCGGCTAGGATTTTTTCGAGATGTTTTCTGGCGAGCATGTTGTTGGTTCTGGTCCTCATCATGCTCGAAAATTTATTCGGTGGGATGCTGCTGCGGTATTCAAGAACTGCCGAGGCCGGGGTGTTTTTTCTCAACCAGTTCAATCGGCCGCTTTCGATCTTGTCGGTTCTGATCTGGCCAGTGGTCGTTATTTTGGCGCGGCAGCATTGGGGGCTAGCGATAGCAGCAATCGTTATCTATCTGGCGTGCCTGCCGTTTTTTATTAATATTGCCGCTTTCGCAGCTATTGCTATCGGTGCAGTTGTTTTTGCTGCGGTCTACATGCTGCCGAAAACCGGATCGCTGATTGTGGGTGTGACATTGGCGTCGATGATTGTGGCCGCGCCGACAATTGATCACATACTCCCTACACCCAAAACGCTGTTCGAGACCTTGAAGCTTCCGAGGTCAACATATCACCGGCTGTTGATATGGGATTTTACATCCCAACGAATCGCAGAACGCCCTGTTCTGGGTTGGGGCTTCAACACATCTCGTCAAATGCCGGGTGGTGGAAAGAGGCTTGATGTCAGCGAGAAGGCTCTCCCTCTGCACCCCCATAACGCCGCTCTTCAATGGCGGCTCGAGCTCGGAATTCTCGGGGCGCTGTTCGGTGCGGCGATTGTTCTGGTCTCTACTGATATGGCGAGGCGATATGCTGCCGACAGGGTCGCCCGGGCGGGAGCCGTCGCATCGATCGGTGCAACCTACGTTATCGCTATGATCAGTTTCGGTGCGTGGCAGACCTGGTGGGTATCCGGCATGTTTCTTATCGCCGGAATCACTGTTTTGGTATGCCGCCGTCGATCGCCTGAATGACGCCAACCCTGACTAACGGCACAAAGTCGCCAATGAGAATTCTCGTCACCGGGGCCGGCGGGTTTGTCGGGGACGCGCTCTGCCGCCGACTATCTGCATCGGGGTGCCATGTTGTCGGCATTTTCCGGGAACAGCCGGCAGCCCGTGACTGGATGGAGGCCCGGGCCATTGGCGACCTGACACAGGTCCGGGATTTTTCAAATGTGGTCGACGGCATGGACGCGGTTATCCATCTTGCGGCACGCGTGCATATGATGCGCGAAACAGCGACTGATCCCGACATTGCCTTTCGGCAGGCCAATAGGGATGTGACGCAGCGTCTGGCGCAAGCGGCGGCGGAAGCCGGGGTTGCCCGGTTTGTGTTTCTGAGCTCGGTAAAGGTCAACGGCGAGCAAACCTCCGGCGTTGCGTTTTCAGAGCGCGACGCGCCGGCACCTGAAGATGCCTATGGGCGATCCAAGCGGGATGCCGAGGATGCTTTGCAGAAAATAGCAGCCACAACGAAGATGACGATTACGACGCTGCGGGTGCCGCTTGTGTATGGACCGTCGGTCCGTGCGAATTTCGCCGCTCTTCTGCGGATATGTGACACGTTTCTACCGCTGCCGCTGGACGGGATAACAAACAACCGCCGGAGCCTTCTTTTCCTGGGAAACCTGACCCACGCGATTGAGGCCGTGATCAGCGCGGCCGCAGCCGGAGGGGGCACTTTTTTGCTCAGCGACGGCGAAGATATGTCTACTGCAGAACTCGTCGGTCATTTGCGCTATTCACTGAACCGGCACGCTCCGCGTCTTGTGATTCCCGCCTCGGTGCTGGAATCGATGGCCGCTCTTGTCGGTAAACAGGCTGCGGCCCAGAGGCTTTGCGGCTCCCTGCAGGTCGATTCGACCGCATTCCGGCAGGCCTTCGGCTGGATACCCCCATTTTCCCCTGCCCAGGGGATTGCGGCTACAGCCGCCGCGCATTGCGCTACCCGCTAGCGCCTCCCTCCCTTTTCCCAAAATTTAAATCTGGCGTCACCGCTGCTTGCGCAGGTGTGCGAGTCGGCCGAGCTGTGATATCCTGAAGTTGGATTTCAGACGATGCGTCAATTGCCCGATTTCAAGACTTTCACCCTGCGCGGGAAAAGAGCGCGTATAGCGTTCGCTCACGACACTGTCGTGGCGGCGATTTCGTTCGTGGCGGCACTGTATCTGCGTGTCGGCGGCGATTTCGACTACTTTGCCACCGATTTTATCGTCCTCGCCACCGTGATCTACACGGTGATTGCCGCGACGGTATTCTGGGGTCTTCGGCTTTATGCCGGTGTCTGGCGTTATGCTTCGGTGGAAGACCTCGTGGCGATTACCCGGGCCGCAACGATTGTTACGCTGGTGTTTCTTGCGGCAATGTTTCTGGTATCCCGCCTTGAATTCATTCCCCGGTCTGCGCTGCCGATCAGTTGGCTGGTCCTTCTTGCCCTGCTTGGTGGCCCGCGCTTTCTGTATCGCCTGTTCAAGGACCGGCGGGCAAACGATGCCATCGAACGTGACGGTGAACGGCGGATCCCCGTTCTGCTGATCGGCGCCGGCGATTCAGCGGAACTCTTTATTCGGGCGATTAACCGGGCACGTCAGTCAGCGTGGCATGCCGTCGGCCTGGTCGACGAAAAGGGTCGGCGCGTCGGTCACAATATTCACGGTGTTCAGGTCCTGGGCGATATTGGCGATATCCCGGCGATTGTTGCACGGATGGATCGCGAAGGCCGCCGCCCGCAACGTCTGATCGTGACTAAATCGCGGATCGAAGGCGAGGAAATCCAGCGTCTCCTCGCGGTTTCGGAAGAACTCGGGATCGGGTTGGCGCGGATGCCACAGCTTGACGACTTCCGAGAGAACGTAAACGCAGCCCCTGAAGTCCGGCCGATTAACATTGAAGATCTGCTCGGTCGCCCCCAGGCTTCCCTCGACCGTGACAGCATGGCCGATCTTATCGGCGGGCGACGGATTCTTGTGACCGGGGCGGGTGGCACTATCGGCTCCGAGCTTTGTCGTCAGATCGCGGCTTTCAAACCGGCGGCGATCGCTCTACTGGATAGCTCGGAATACCAGCTCTATTCGATCGATATGGAGATCGGCGAGAAGGCGCCGGATATCGTACGGCGCGCGATCCTCGCTGATGTCCGCGACAAGGACCGGATTGACCGGGTTTTCGCAGTTGAGCGGCCTGAACTGGTTTTCCATGCGGCTGCATTGAAGCATGTGCCGATGGTTGAACTGCACCCTGATGAAGGGGCGCTGACAAATGTTGCCGGTACACGTGTGGTCGCAGATGCCTGCCGGACGCACGGCACCCGGGCAATGGTGCTGATCTCTACCGATAAAGCGGTGAACCCGTCGAGCATGATGGGTGCAACGAAACGGGTGGCGGAAAGCTATTGCCAGGCGCTCGATCTTGCCGAGGCGGTGCGGGGCGAGGATCGGACGCATTTCGTTACTGTCCGGTTCGGCAATGTCCTGGGGTCGACGGGCTCTGTTGTCCCGTTGTTCCAGCGCCAGCTCGCGGCGGGTGGTCCATTGACGGTCACTCACCCGGATATGACACGCTATTTCATGACCGTGCGTGAAGCCGTTGAACTGGTCCTGCAGTCATCCGTTCAGGGCGTCGCGGATACCACGGAACAGGGCAAGATATTCGTGCTCGACATGGGGGAGCCCGTGAAGATCATAGACCTTGCGCGCCAGATAATTCTGCTCGCCGGGATGCAGCCCGATATCGACATCAAGATAGAAATTACCGGGTCGCGCCCGGGCGAAAAACTGTTCGAGGAAATTCTGCACGCGTCGGAAGAACTCGTGCCGACGCCGCATCCCGGCATTCTGCTTGCCGCGCCACGCGCGACCGATCTTGCCCTGCTTGGGCAGGCGATTGACGAGCTGACAGTCGCGGCCCATGCGGGCAGGGCAGTTGATACCCGTGCGATCATTCAGCGGCTTGTACCGGAATTCAAATCACCCGATGACCAGAACCCACAAAAGGCGGTATCCGGATAAAACGGACACGCCACGGAGGCTATTCGATGACTGACCAATCCCCCGCTATCCGGCGGGCTCTGATTTCCGTATCCGATAAATCCGGCCTGGTGGAATTTGCCACTTTTCTCGCAGGCCATGGCGTTGAAATACTCTCGACCGGCGGCACTGCGAAAGCGATGCGTGACGCCGGTCTTGATGTAAAAGATGTCGCTGACCATACCGGGTTTCCCGAAATGATGGATGGCCGGGTAAAGACCCTGCACCCGACCGTACATGGCGGCATCCTTGCCCGGCGGAGCGATGCCGGGCACCTGGCGGCGATGAAAGAACATGATATTGCCCCGATCGACCTTATCGTGGTCAACCTGTATCCGTTCGAAGCGACAGTTGCGGCGGGTGCCGATTACGAAACCTGTGTCGAGAATATCGACATCGGTGGTCCGGCAATGATCCGGTCGGCGGCCAAGAACCATGAAAGTGTGACCATCGTCACCGACGCGGAAGATTACGCCGCGGTGATGGAAGACATGGATGCAAATGACGGCGCGACCGGTCCTGATCTTCGTCGCCGGTTGGCCGGCACGGCCTATGCACGGACGGCGGCCTATGATGCGGCGATCGGCCGGTGGTTTGCCGAACAGAACAATGATCCGTTCCCGCGCCGGTTCTCACTGTCGGGCACGCGCGTCCAAAGCCTGCGCTATGGAGAAAATCCTCATCAGAATGCGGCATTTTATGCGACGGGTGACACGCGGCCCGGCGTTGCTTCGGCGACGCAGATCCAGGGCAAGGAACTCAGCTACAACAACCTGAACGACACCGATGCGGCGTTCGAGCTCGCTGCCGAGTTTGCCTCGCCTGCAATGGCAATCATTAAGCACGCGAATCCCTGCGGTGTGGCACTTGGCGATACGTTGGCCGAGGCCTATGCCAAGGCATTGCAATGCGACCCCGTGAGCGCTTTTGGCGGGATCATCGCGGTAAACCGCCCGCTTGATGCGGCGGCGGCGGCAGCGATGAAAGACATCTTCCTTGAAGTTGTCATCGCGCCGGAGATTACGAAGGAGGCGAAAGAGATCTTCGCCGCCAAGAAGAACCTGCGTGTTCTGGAAACCGGCGGTATGCCGGATCCTGCAGCGCCGGGGCTGATGACCAAGCTGCTCTCCGGGGGGTTCCTGTTGCAGGACCGGGATTCAGGGCGTATCGGCCGCGACGATCTGAAAATCGTGACAAAACGTGAACCGACCGAACAGGAAATCAGCGACCTGCTGTTTGCCTTTTCTGTCTGCAAGCATGTGAAGTCGAATGCCATTGTCTATGCCAAGGACGGGGCGACCGTCGGGATCGGCGCCGGCCAGATGAGCCGGGTCGATTCCTCGCGCATCGCAGCCCGAAAATCCGAAGATGCGGCCGTGGCGGCGGGAGAAGCCGCGCCGCTGGTCCAAGGGTCTGTCGTGGCCTCGGATGCGTTTTTCCCGTTTGCCGACGGTCTTCTTGCCGCGGCGGATGCCGGTGCGACGGCAGTTATTCAGCCGGGTGGATCGATCCGCGATGAAGAGGTTATCGCCGCCGCCGATGATGCGGGTCTTGCCATGGTCTTTACCGGGATGCGCCATTTCCGGCACTGACGGGCCGGGCTCAAGCGGGTTCGCGGACCTTCCACAGAAGGATTAGCAATCCGACGCCCAGGAAGACGACGATGGTCGACATGCCGATGCGTTGTGAATCGAACATCCAGGTCAGGGTGCCGAGCACGAATGGTCCGATATAAGCAGTTGCGCGGCCGGAAAAGGCGAACAGGCCGAACATTTCGGTTCGGACCTCTGCCGGTGCAAGCCGCGCCATAAGCGAGCGGCTTGATGCCTGGGCCGGCCCCATGAACAGGCCGAGCGGCAGCCCGACTATCCAAAACCACAGTTTTGTCTCGACCAAAAGTAACGGAATACCGAATAAAATCAGTCCAGTAAGTGCGATGACGATCGTTTTTTTCGAGCCCAGGTAATCGTCTATCCACCCGAAGGATGCGGCGCCTATCCCGGCGGCAACGTTCATGGCGATCGCGAACATGATCACTTCTTCGGTCGACATGCCGAATGTGCCGCTTGCGTATACCGCGCCGAAGGCAAACATGGTGTTCATGCCATCCACGTAGAACAGCCGGGCGCACAGAAACCAGGCGATATTGCGGTAATTTTTGACCTTGCGGATAGTCGCGATGAGGGTTGCGACCCCATCGCGCGCGGCCACGTGCAGCGGGACATTCCGCGATGGTGTATCGGGGACAAACAGGAACAGCGGCAGGCAGAAAATGGCGAACCAGGCGCCAACCACCGGTCCGATGATGCGGACATGCTCTGCGCGCTCCTTGTCCAGGCCGAAGGCCGGGGGGTCGGCCTGAATAAAGACCGTCAGCAACAGTACGAGGCAGGCCAGTCCGCCCATGTACCCGAGTCCCCAGCCCCAGCCCGATAATCGACCGATTTTTTCGTTGGACGCGATTGTCGGCAGCATGGCGTTGTAAAACACCTGCGCGACTTCGAATGAGATATTGGCGATACAGAAAACGACCAGCGCATAGAGTGCGAATGACGGGTCCGGGTAGGAAAACCACAACAGCGCGGCCCCAATGGCCGTAAATGCCGAGAAGACAGCCAGCCAGGGTTTGCGCCTGCCGGCGGAATCCGCGACCGAGCCGAGCACCGGGCTGAGCAGCGCGATGGCAATCCCCGACAGCGACAGCGCGTAGGCCCATTGCGTGGTCCCGGTAATCTTGTCCGCCGCCACGCCATCGACGAAATAGACCGAGAAAACGAACGTCACGATCACGGTCGGGAAGGCGGAATTGGCCCAGTCATAGACGCACCAGGCGATTCTGGCGCGGCGCAGGGTCGGGGAATCAGGGTCGGGCATGGTCATGTTCCCACCCTAGCATTCCATGCCGCTTAGCGAACCCCGGTTACAGATGGGTTCCGCCGGATTCCCGATCAGTCTATTATGAGCCCAACCGGATAACGAGAGGGACGATTGCCATGGGCTATACTTTGCAGGACTTCTGCGCCGAAATTCACGAAATACTGGTGGATGAGAATAACGCGACGGGGCGCGAAAAGGTGCGTGTGAAAATGGAAAAGCTGCTCGCAAACGAGACCTTCGTGTCGCAGTTCTGCGGTCCGGAGAAGAAGCCCGGCGTTTATAAGCTGAATGAAGACCCGACGACGGGCGCGGTGGTGCTTTCCCATGTCATGGGTGAAGGTCATACGTCGCCGCCGCACGATCACGGCAATTCATGGGCGATCTATGGTCAGGCGACCGGGTATACCGTGATGACGGAATGGGACCGCGTCGATGACGGCTCCGATGATGAAGCGATCGAGATGAAAGAGACCAAGCAGTACAAGCTTGATCCGGGTCAGGTCGGGCTCTTCGATGTCGGCGTTATCCATTCCATCGAGTATCCCGATGATGCACGGTTTGTCCGTGTCACGGGTGTCGATCTCGATGGTATCGACCGCAAGTCATATAATCTGAAGCACACGACGGTCAAAACCATCCGTGCCGAAAGCGCCAACCAGGGCTAGGGCGTCCTGTGCCGCCTCGTACCGATAAAGCGGTACGAGGCGCAAGAACGCAGGTTATCCTTCTATAAGGGCCCGGATATGGCGGGTCGCGACCGATAGCATCGCGAGGTCGATAACGTCGGCGCGTCTCAGGTCCTGCAGGGTCTGGTTTACACGGGAAACATCGTGTTCCCGTGATTCTTCCCAGGCTTCCATCACCACTTTGACTGCGGCGGCGCCACCGGCAGTATCGATGATGCGGCCGGTGAGGTTG
>Ga0209631_10004885_pt1 | contig 14522 bp, 6 predicted proteins | sample COG_08_FD_184752 | JGI IMG/M metagenome (GOLD analysis project Ga0209631, IMG submission 184752) | Pelagic Microbial community sample from North Sea - COGITO 998_met_08 (SPAdes) (version 2) | ecosystem: Environmental > Aquatic > Marine > Neritic zone/Coastal water | place: Helgoland, sampling... | reverse complement strand
ATCCAGGGCTTGAGGATGCGCCAGAAAGCCTGACCCTCGCCGATGATCTCGATGGGGTCATCCATGTTTTGGTCGATCTGACTGGCGTACCTGAGCAGGTTCTGGGAGTAGAGCACCTTGATGTACTTGATGACAGTAGCGGCTTCGCTGTTTTTGAGAGCATTACCGATGGCGGAGTTGACGCCAGCCTCGGCACCTGGGATGCAGGTACCGTAGTTGGCGCAGCGCTTCTCCGCACGGCCGTAGATGGTGTGAGCGGACTTGCCGGACGCGCCGTAGAAGTAGGCGGCGGCCTCGTCCCAGTTGCCGGCCTCGGCGGCGGAGATGATGGCGAGCACGCCCACCATGTCCTTGACGGTCTTCTCGATCATCTCCTTCTTCGCGTCGTCCTTCTTGGCGTCCGTCGCCTCGAGAGTAACGTATGTTTTAGCCTGCGATGAGAATTGGTTGGTCGCATCAGTTGTGGATTCAAGGTCTGGTCACGACGCGGCGTGCCTCGGGGTGGGATATTTTGGGGGTTTAGGTCTTGAAATCGGGACTCACCAAGGCTTCGTCGATGTAGGTCTTGACGACAGCGTCGTCGCTGCCAAAGCCCGGGGACGAGCCTCTGAACATGTCCCACGTAGTACCAGACAAAGCATTAACGTGGGACTTGATGTCGTTGTCATAGGAGGTCCCTGCTCCGGTCCCAGAATCGGTGGCGAAGTTAGTCCAGTAGCTGTCGCCGGAGATGGCCGTGGAGAAAGCCTCTTCGGCCGAGGTGTCCGAGCTGGTGGTGTAGTGGACACCGGAGGCGGTGCCATACAGCGTAGCCGCGTTGGCGGTGCTGAGCGCCACGAGGGCGACGAGAAGCGCCAGGAACTTAGAGGCTGCGGAAGGGGGAGGGAAGGGCGTGGAAGGTGAGCGTCGATGCGCCGTTATCGCCAATCGCCAAAAAGCACAAACGTCGTTCCGTGGCTCCATCGCGTCGCGACCGGAGACGCGCGACGGCGCTCGAGTGCATGGGCGCCTGGGACACCACGTGTGGTGGACGTACCGTTCATCTCGATCGTTCCGATATTGGTGTTGCGCCCCTCGGCAGCAACAGTGAGGAGGCGTCGCATGAGGACCAAAAAGAAGAAGTCGGCGCTGGTTCGCTTGTGTTGTGCGTGTGCTGGTTCGGGTGTCCGGCCGCAATTGATTCAAGAACAGGGGTTACATTTCGCCCATACAAGTTTGTGCAACCGACCTCAAATTACCAGCCAATCGGAGTTCGCCACATCGGATTGAGCAACCAATCACAGATCGTTAATCTTTCATAAAGTGAGGAGACTGTTTACTCGATTGGATTCACGAAGACGACTTCAACAACAGCTCTCCTCTGTACAACGCAAGAGCTGTTGGGCTACAGCCAAAATCGACTACTTCTTCAACGCCGGTGGCGTCTCCCACGGCGCCCCCGTCCCACCCGGCGCCGCCGCCCCGCGCGCCTTCCCCCGCGGCTCAACCTCCGCAGCCTCCCACGGCGCCGGCGACGTCTTGGGCGCCTCCCTCGTCTTCTCCCTGAACCGCCACTGGAAAACCGCGCGATCTTTGCCACCCACCGAAACCACCCAATCGTCGTCGGGGGAGAACCGGACGTTCATCACGTGCGACGAGTGCCCGCGCCCCACCACGCACGGCGCATCCTCGACGACGCACGGGTAGTTGAGCAGGGAGACGCCGCCAAAGTCATCCGCGCACGCCACGTGCCGGCGCGACTTACTGACGTCGCACGCGTTGACGTCGGTGCCGTCGCTCCCGTCGCGCCAGATGCCCATGACGTCGAAACCCAGCACTGACGTCCACGTCGCCCACTTGGTATCCCTCTGGTTCGCGGTCACCGGCCGGCCGGTGCGTCCGTCAAAGTATAAAATCTCGTACGCGCCGCAAACCGTTCTTAAGATTTTGGATTGCGCGCACCAGTCGACGTGCCTGACGGTGGCGCTGTGCCCGCGGCAGGTGGCGATCTTCTTGTACCCGCTCTTGCGCTCGTACACGTCGATGCGCTGGTCCGCGGACGCCGCCGCGAGCAGCGTACCGTCCGGGGAGAACTTGACGTCCGTGACGTACTCGTTAAGCGTCTTCATCCACTTGACGCGGATCAGCGACTTGGCGTCGAGCACGTGGACGCCGCCGTTCTTGCAACCGACCGCGATCTCACCGCCGTCGGGGGAATACCCCACGCACCGAGCCTTACTCCCGACGTTGACCGTGCGCTGCAGCTTACGCGAGGCCGCGCACCACACGTACACGTTCTCACCCTCGGACGCTGTTGTATACTCGGTGGGCACCGCGGGGTTCCACGCGATTCCGTATAGATCGGCAGAGTGACCGTGGACGAGCACCCTGGGTGTCTCGTCCACCTCCCACACCTCGGACCTGTGCGTCCCCGCGACGAAGACGTCACTGCCCGGCATGCAGTCGAGCCCGCGGAACACCGGCGGGTGAGGGCTGTTATTTCCCGACTGCCGCTTCACCGGCGTGGCGTCCACCACGGAGCCCTCCTTGAGGTCACCCGAGGAGACGTCCCAGGCGATGACGTGGCCGTCGGCGCCCGCGGAGAGGAGCGTCTTGTTATCCGCGCGGAGCCGGAGGCAGCGCACGCCGTGGTGCGTGGGCGGGCCGTCCTCGCGCGCCACCGACGGGCCAGCCGCGTGAGCCCTGACCACTCGAACGCACTTCCGTTCCGCCGAGTCCCAAACCGCGATTGCGCCGTCGGGGGTACCCGTGAGGCACCGGCCGGACGGCAGCCACACCGCCGACATCACCGCGTGCTTCTTCGCGGCGGGCGCGAACTTACCGGACTCCTCGCTGTACGTCTTGGCACCCGTCGGTTTGCTCCACCACTTGATGTGGTTCACTCCGTAGGACATAAACGCGGTTGGGTCCGGGCCGAATGGGTCAAACGCGATTCCGTACACTTTGGGGGGAACGTCGGTGTGCCCCTTGACCTCGTGCATGCACTTACCCGCGCGCCAGTCCCACACGAATATCGTGTGGTTGTTGTCCATGCCGACGGACGCGAGGAGCTTCGCGTCGCGGCAGAAACCAACCGCGGCGACGCCCCTGACGGCGGGGTGCTTCAGCCGCTTCTTCTCCTCGCACGTCGCCGGGTCCCAGACGCACACGTACGGGTATTTACCAACCTGGCCACTCGCGCACAGGTTCCGGCCGGTGGACATCGTCAAACACTTGACGTCGTCGTCGTGCCCGGTGAAGAATCGCTGCGAGTGCGCCTCTTTATCGTACACCACGCCCAACGCCGCGGTGAAGTAAACAATCGTCCCGTCGGCGGCGTAAAAGAGGTTGTTCGCCAGGCAGTCCCGCGCGTACCCGTGGACCCACGTCAGCTCCATGTCCGCGTCCGGGGGCTTGCACGAGCGCCTCGCGGCCGCGCCGTCCCAGCCGCTCGGCGTGAACACCCCCTTGCGGCACTGCGGGTACAGGATCTTTCCGTGGAATTGGTACTCCTCCGCCGGTCTGTTCAGGGGAAACGCCCCGCGCCTAACCTCCGAGGACATCCCCACGAGCCTCGCCTTGCCCACGAGGAGCGCCTCGGTGAACACCGGGTACGGCAGTGACCCGTCGCGGGTCTGGCCGTACTTGTTAAACGCGGCTCTGGCTTCCCGGTCGGTGACTTCCACGCCGAACGATTTCCAAACTTGGACGAAACGCTCCACGTCGACGACGCGGGTCTTATCCGGGTCCGTTCGCCTGAACGCGTTCGTCAACAGCTCGCGCTCGGCGCAGTGCAGCTGGCGCCTAGCCTTGAGCGCGGCGCGCATCTGTTCCTCGAGTTCCTGGAGCCGGTTACCGACGGCGAGGTTATGTCGATACGCGGCATCCACGGCTTCCTCTTCTTTGATGCTCAGGCGTCCGGTCTTCTTGGCGAGCGCGGCGACTGGTGCGACCGCGGCGCCGCCCGCCTTGCCGGTGGAGAGCTTACCACTGGCGCGCAGAGTCGCGTTGTCGCGGAGCACGGGCCGGCCCTTCAGGTCGGTCGTGGGCATCCCCGCCACTGGCTTGGCGACCACGACGACGGGTTTGGGCTTGGCCACGCGATTGAAGTCGCCGTACGGCTCGCCGAATTTCTTGGACTCCCAGAACGGGGGACGGTAGGGTTTGTGACGCTCCATCGCGGGGAGTTCGGGCGCGTGCGCGCGCTCCCTTCGGGCCTGAGATACGGGGCGGACGTGGGGCGGAGTCAGGGGTACGCCCATCGGGATTGTCGAGATTCTCGGAATAAAACGGATGCAAATTCGGCAGGGGCTGCGAGGGGCTTTGCGGGTATCGCGGGCCACTCACCGCGTTCGAGGGCTTGGACTTTGCCCTGGCGGCGTCGTTCACAGCCTTTTGGGCCGCATCGCCGTAGTCGGCCCTGAGTACGTCCTCCATGGCTTCCACAGGGCGCTCTGCAATGGAGCCCGGCATGCGCTCCGGAACCGAGTGAGTCAACGGCAGCAACGGTTCGATTTTGCTGAACTGCTGAAATTCTATGATGCGAATTTAACACGCTGAACGAAGCTATCGTCGCCCGCCTCCCCGGCCGCCCCTGTCCCCTTCGAACTCCTCCCTCAGCCTGCGATAGTGCGCCAGGTCCCCGTCCGTCAGCGACGGCGTCAGCTCCGACAGCGCATCGCCAAAGTCGGACCAACGCACGACGACAACCGCCGAGTCCGAACCCCCTTCTCCGCCGACTTCATCATTCGCGTCCCGCTCCTTCTCTCGAACCGTTCGCTTCGCCGCCCTCGTCCACGCGTCCGCACACAGCGCGTACATGTCCGCGCCCGTGAATCGCCTCGGAACCTTCCTCGCCAGCGCATCCAGCGAACCCAGGGTTTTGGAGTTATTCGCGGCGGACGGCGGCTCAAGCGCGAACTTTTTGGTCAGCGCCGCCAAAACCTTCGACCGTCCCTCCGCCGTCTCGTCCACCCCGACGTACAAGAGTCGGTCGAACCGTCCGGGGCGGAGCAGCGCGGGGTCCACCAGGTCCGGGCGGTTCGTCGCGCCGATCACGAACAGCATCCCGGACGCGGCGTCATCGCCGGACGATGACCGTCCGGCGACGGCGTTGGCCCCGTCGAGCTCGGCGAGGAGCTGAGATACGACCCTGTCCATGACCCCGCCGCTGTCCGCGCCGGCGCCGCGCGCGGGCGCGAGGGCGTCGAGCTCGTCGAAGAAAACCACGCACGGCGCCGCGTGCCTCGCTCGTTCGAACACGTCGCGCACGTTCTTCTCGGACTCGCCCACGTACATGTTCACCAGTTCGGGGCCCTTGACGCTGAGAAACCGAAGCGCGCACTCGGTGGCAACCGCCTTCGCCAACAAAGTCTTTCCCGTGCCCGGTGGGCCGTAGAGGAGCGCGCCGCTCCTCGCGCTGCCCCTGACCAAGTCACGCCGGCGCAGCGGGAGCTCCACGACGTCGCGTATCGCAGCCTTGACGTCGTCCAGGCCGCCCACGTCGTCCCACTTGACCGTCGGCACGGATGGGGTCCCGATGGCCGTCGCCGCGCGCTTCTCGGACCACTTCACAGCCACCTTTAGGTCATCCGCGGTGATGACTGAAGGGTCCGTCGCATGTGCGGCGGCCTGGGCGGCGAGCGCGCGTGTATCGCGCGCCATCGCGCCCGACGTAGCAGCCGCCGCGTCCTTCAAGTCACCCTCGGTGATTAAACCTCCCCCGGCCCCGCCGTTCGCCACGTGGCTGCCGAGGCACGCCCTCAGCGTGCCCAGCCTATCCGCCTCCGTCGGCGGTTTCGCCTCGATCTCGTGCGTGAAGCACTGCCGCAGGGACTCGGGTACCGCGGAGATATCCTCGCATCCGGCGACCAAAATAACAACCCTCTCATTCGGCGCCTTCCGTCCGACTTCGCCGCCGTTCTCGTCGTCGTCGTCGTTCCCACGCGCGAGTGATTCCACCCGCGACGCCGCTCCTTCCCCGCACGCGGAGTGCGCGATGATCGCGCGACGGAGCGCCTGCGCCACCGCGGATGTCGCCGCACCTCCCACCCCCGCGACCTCGCCTCCCCCTCCTCCACCGCCGGATGAATGCACGCCGACGGCGGACGCGAGAGCCCCGAACCTTCGCAGGTACAGCACCGCGGGCCCGTGCGCCGCCGCCGCGTCGAATGCGGCGGCGAGGACACTCGCGAGCCGTCGATCGCCACCCTCGGCGACGAGCTCGTGGCACGATACGCACACGAACGCTGCGCCCAGCGAAGCCGCGGCGGTTTTAACCGCGGATCGTTTCCCCACCCCCGCCGCGCCGGTCACCAACGCCGCCGTCTTCAACCGGAACTTGGCCGACAGCTGCGGGTGCATCGCGGGCGCGAGGACATCCCGGACCTGTCGCGTGAGTGAACCTCCCGGGCCAATCGCGTCGTCGAGTCTGTCCTCGACGTCGGCTCCCGCGAAGGCGGCGGCGAACGGCGGCGCCGCGCCCGCCGCCGCCGACGACAGCAGCGTACACCGCGTCCACTCTGCGCCGACCAAAAACGACCCGCACGTCCCTTCTCCCCCACACGCATCTCCCCTCACGCCGCGCACGGTGAAGTGGAACGCGGTACGTCGTCTGCCGGTCGCTGACGCTTCGTCCGCGACATCCGCCGTCGCGATGAACGCGTCGCCGGTTGCGAGGAGCCTCGGTGTTAGGAAGTACGTTCCGAGGGCGTACTCGGCGATGCCCCCGTTGGCCCACGGGTCCACCGCGTGGGGTGGAGGTGGCACGAGCGGCGCGGGGACGCGCGCGGGGGAGACCTCGACGTGCGTCGCGCGTGGGACGCGAACGAGCCTCGACACGGTCACCTCCGAAGGCGCATTCACGTCAGAATCTGCATCAATCACGTCAGAATCTGCCCCGTCGCCCATCGGGAGCGTCGGCAGGAGGCCGAGGTTGGCCGCCATGCACGGCGACACGCGCACGCTGTCGCTCGTGAACGCATCGCCGGATGCGACGATGCGCGCGGCGCGGATCTTCCCGCTCGGCGGCGAGCACACGGCGACCAGATCCCCGGTGAGCATTCCCAGCCGTCTGAGCGCGTCGGGCGATGCCGCCACCTCCGCGTCTACGTCCCGCGATGCCGACGTGGACGCCTCGCCGGACGCATCAGAGCGCGTCACCGGGGCGTGGAGGATCGCGACCGGGACCCTGACGCCGGCATCGGTACCCGCCACCTCACCGGGGTACGGGACCGCCGACGCCGATCCCGAATCGTCGAATCGCGCGCCCCGATGCGTCCGCCACGGGGAGGAGACGTGGTCGGGGAAGCCAGCCTCGGAGAGGACGATGAGCGGCTGACGCGGGGAGTCCGCGCGCGCCATCCTTCGTCCCTTTCACCTCCAGCCACACCACCACCCGGCGCCCAATTCTGTGACGGTCCTCGAGGTTTCGGGATTGTTTTCCTTGGACGTTACTCGTTGTATTTTCCGTTGGGTTCAGCGCGCAGCCTCGCCACTCAGCGTGGCGTCATGCCGGGTCACGGGGTGTGGGCGTCGATCCACACCGCGCCCGCGCTCCTCCTCGCGGACACCCACGGCTTCAACCGCCCCGCCGCCCGGCTGGAGAACGGCGACGGCGGGGACAAGAAGGACGACGCGCCCGCCCCGACGTCAAAGTTCAGGAAGAAATGGCAGCGCGCCAAGTTCACGCTCGCGTTTCGCGCGAGGGAGGACGCGGTGGCGCGCGAGGCGAAGGACCTCGCGGCGACGTGGGACGGCGCGTCCACCTCCGAGGACGAGGGATCTCTAGCCAACTCGGACGATGACGACGATGACGATGTTAACGACGAGAACGAAAAAGATGCGTCGCTCGCGGAGCTACGGGCGAACGCGCGGAAGGAGCTGCTCGCGAAGGAGAAGGCTCTCGTGGACGCGGTCCCAGCGCCGGACCCGTCGGATCCGAACGCGCCGGTCATCACAACGATCGTCTGGTCCTTCCAGAACCTCAAGCGCGTCCCGCCGGGGTTCCTACGACTTCCCGGCATGCGAGAGCGACTGGAGAGCCTCGACCTCTCGCGGAACATCCTCGCCAAGGTACCCAGCAACCTCGCGCGCTGCGAACGCCTCGTGGAGCTGGACCTCAGCCACAACCGCCTGACCAAACTCCCGCCCGCGCTGGCGCGGTGCAAGCGGCTGCACTCGCTCGCGGTGAACGGCAACGAGATTAAAAAACTAGGGACGTGGATCGTGGACCTGCCCGACCTGCGAGTGGTCCGGCTTCACGATAACCCGATGAGCGACCCGCCAGCGGAGGTGAGCGCGCTCGGCGTGGACCGCATACGCGAGTACCTCCGCGCGATGAAAAGCGTCAAGGGATGGGACCCCGAGCGCGTGGTGGGGTTTCACAGGGGCGGGTGCGACTACGCGGCGGCGGAGCTGTCGCTGCATTTTCGCGAGGAGTACGAGCTCGCCGAGGAGGCGGAGCGCGTGCGTGTTAACGCCCTGGCGCGGAGCGTTACGTCCGACGGCGTGGAGCTGAGGCATGCGGTGTTCAAGCCCGCGTTCTTTCAGAGGTTCTCGCGGCTCACGGTCGTGGACGTGAACGGCGCGAGGCTCGGCAGTCTGCCGGGCTCGTTGGCGACGTGCGTTTTTTTAACATCGCTCGAAGCCGACGGAAATCGGCTGGGCGGCGACGGATCTCTCCCGGACCTCTGTGGTTTGAAACGGCTGAAACGGCTGTCGCTTCGCAGGTGCGAGCTCAAGGCGCTTCCGGAGTGGATCGCGAGGTGCGGTGCGCTGGAGGAGCTCTTCGTCGCCGAGAACGCGATCGTCTCGCCGATGCCGTCGCTCGACGCCTGCGTGTCCTTGCAAACTCTAGACGTCAGCGATAACTCGCTGAGAACGCTGCCGAACCTGCCGAAATCCATGAAGCACCTGTTCGCGTCCGGGAACAAAATCGACGAGATCCCAACCGTCACCAAGTGCTGCGCGGTCCTCGAGACCCTCGACGTCGAACGCAACAAGATCACGGCGCTGCCGAACGACCTGGCGGGTCTCGCTCGGCTGGTTAAAATCAACGTGCGTAAAAATTTGCTCCGCGACGTCGATCCGCCGTGCATGAACCGCCGCGCGAGTTCGCTTCGATCGTTCAGGTTCTCGGGTAACCCGCTCGGCGCTGTGCCGTGGTGGCTCCCCGACGTAGCGGACGATGCGCTCGAGGACGTGTTCGTCAACGAACGGCGCGCGGTGCTCGACCTTCTCGAGATTCCCGGGTACCACACCGCCGTGGACCTCGGTAACCGCGGCTTGCTCCATGTTCCCGCGCTGCTGCCGCACTTACCCAACCTCACGCAGCTGACGCTGTCGCACAACTCCCTCGGGTTCCTGCCGTCGCACCTGTCGGACTTGGTACACATGCGCGGGCTCAGGCTGGACCACAACTTCCTCACGTTTCTCCCCGATTTATCAAAGATGAAACGGCTCAAGGAGCTTCGCGTGGATAACAACCGGCTCCAGGTGCTCTCCCCGTGGGTGTGCAAACTCACCGAGCTCGAGTCCCTTTACATCGGCCGTAACCCGATCGACAAGCTCCCGGAGGCTATCGTAAATTGCGTGAAGCTTCGGACGCTGTGGATGGCGGAGTGCCGGTTCGTGATGCTTCCGCTGACGCTGGCGGATGTACCGAAACTCGAAAACTTTTACGCGGAGGGTAACCCTTTGAAGTTTCCGGAACCGAGCGTCTACGAGGAGGGAGGGAACAACGCGGTGCTCGGGTACATCCGGTCCATCGCGCAGAACGAGCGCGAGCAGCGCGAGATGGAGAAGGCGAGGAAGGAGAAGGCTGAACGCGCGGCGGCGAGGAAGGCGGCCAAGGCGAAGGCTCGATGGGGTGCCATCGCTTTGTCCCGGGGCATCGCCAAGGTTGACGACGTCTCCGACGATTCCTCGGACGAGGACGACGCCGGGTCCAAGAGCGGCCGGAAGAAGAGCCGAAAGAAGAAGGCGAAGGAAGATACCGGGTCGGCGATGGGCCGGCTGCTCTGGCGACGCGTCCGAGCCGTCGTCCTCGACGACGGCAAACGGAGAGAGGAGGTCGAACACGGCGCCGCCGTGAACCACGACATGTTGCTCCGAGCGAGGGCGGTGACGCGGTCCATCAAGGTGACAAACGCGGAGGAGGAGATGGCCGAGATCGTCACTGGGCTGGAGATCGCCAAGGTGGAGAGAGACAGGGCCGACGCGCACCTGACGTCGTGCGTGGACGACGTCAAGGGTAAGCGCAAAAAATGCGAGGACCAGCGGGAGCTCATGCGCAAGTACGTCTCGATCAACGGCGACGTGCTGAAGGAGATGCAGTTCAAGCTGAGGGACAGCAAGGCTGTTCTGGTGGATGCGGTGGCGTGGAAGGAGCGCGTGGATGCTGACGTGGCGGCTCGCGAGCGGGCGCTGAGGGCGGTGGAGAAGGAACTCGACGAGGCCCACGCCGCTAAGCTCGTGGTCAAGGAGGAGCAGGCCAAGCGCGCTCAGGCTAAGCTCGAGGCCAAGATGCTGCGTAAGGCGGAGGAGGCGGGCGTGGTCCGGCGGCAGGCGTCGCAGGGCTCGGAGCTCCGTAAGCAGGTCGAGGCTGAGGTCTCGGGCGGCGGGCTCAGTCTCTTGGGGGGGAACAAGGGCGGCAGGGCTGACAAGCGCGACGAGGCTAAGCGCGCCGCAGAGATGGCCAAAGCAGGATCTGGAAAAGGCGCGGCGCTGACCTACATGAACGAGATGGGCATGGAGAAAGGCGACGAGGCGACGGCGAAAGCGGCGAGCAAGGCGTGGGCCAAGATGCAGATGCTCAACCGCCTCGGCGTCTTCAGCAATCAGAACAAGGGCGAGGGCGATAAGTAGAGAGTTTGGAATATAATTTCGCGTCGCATCGTCGTGGGTTCAATTTCAAACGTCGTCGTCGTGCTCGGTTCAGTGCCACCCGTTCGCGCTCCCGTTACCGTTAGTCCCGTTCGTCCCGTTCGTCCCGTTGGTACCGTTCCACATCCCGCCGGTCCCACCGCCGGTCCCGCCGAGATCCCCAAACAAACCCCCTCCGCCGAACAGACTCCCGCCTCCAAACAAACTCGAAGAACCGGCACCGTACCCGCCGCCGCCGCCGTTCTTCCCTCCGTCATCCGCCGACGCCGACGCGCCGGTGTTGAAAAACCTGCTCTCGCTCCGGCCGCTCCCGCCACCGCCGAACAAACTCCCGCCGCCGCCCGCCGCCGCCGCCGCGAACGGGTCCAAGTCCGCGTCGGACCCGGTTCCCGACCCCGACAAATCGCCGCCCCACGAATCGTGCCTCGAGCCGGGCACGCCGGGGGGCGTCGTCGGGCCCGCGTCTTGGTGGTGATGGTGACCGTTGAGCCGCGAGTTCGTATGTCCGTTGGGCTGCGCGTGGTGCTGGTGCGACGCCGACGCCGCCGGTGTGAACCCCGCGCCGCTGGGAACCCCGAACGTTTGCTGCTGGAACAAAGACGCGACGGCGAGGTGTAAATCACCCTTGCACGTCGCCACCGCCTCGTCAACCGCGTTGACGTCGAAGCCGAGGTGATACACCTCGCGCAAGCCGGATAGCTCGCGATCGATGTCGAGGTTCGACGCACCTTCCAGCTGGCACTCCCGGGCGTCCTCCTCCGTCGAGCCGTCCTCCGCGGGGCCGTTGTTGAGGAGCCACATGCTGCCGCCGTCGGCGTCGTCACCGTACCGCATCACAGCGAGCCGACACTGCCACTCGTCGAAACCCATCTCGCTCAGCTTCTCCACGTGAGCCTTGGCGGCCCTGCGGAGCAAGGCGCGGACGCACGCCATGCGTTGGTGCGTCACCGGGCCGACGTCGCCGAGCACGGGTGACGCCGCCGCGCGCTCCACGCCGGGGGGGAATTGGGTTCCCCCAGCGTTTTCGTGGGGGTCCCCTTGGCTGGACACCATCGTGACGCTCGACGGTGTCCGCGTCATGCCGTACGACGACGACGGCGCGCTCGGCGGCTGTTGATGGTACGGCTGTTGATGGAGCGACCGGCCGTTGAAATTCTGCGGTTGGTCGGGCGACGTCCTCGCGGGCGGCCGCGGGGGTCGATCGGAAGACCCCCCAGCGCCCAGCGAAGGAAACGCGGGTGTCCGCTGCGCACCCTGCTGCTGCTGTTGTTGTTGTTGTTGTTGTTGTTGTTGTTGCCGCACGCCCCACGCGGTGGACGCGTCGCCCATGGACGGCCAGTCGTCGCCGCCCGCGTGGCTGTCCGCCCGTTCCGACCCGCCCCACCGATCCGACCCGCCCCCGTTGACGCTGCCGGGTCGCGACGCTCCGACGTCGGAATTGACGTCCACCTCGCCGAAGAGGTCGGCGATGGAGATGGTGCTGCTCCTCGGCGGCGGCGCGAATGCATCGCGCGCGTCCCACGACGGGTCCGTGCCGCGAACCGAGCCGGGCTTCGGGCCCCTCCCCGCGGCGGCGGCGGCGGCGGCTCCGGGCCCGCGGTCCAAAGAATTTCTTTTAAGATCTCCGCCGCCGCCCCTCGCCAGCTGTAGCTCACGCTTCGCCGCGGCTGCGCGCTCGCGCGTTTCCGCGAGTTTCCGCGCCTCTTCGGCAGCCTTTTGCTCGCGCTTGCTCGCGTCCTTGTCCGCCTGCCGTTGTCTCGCGGCTGTCGCCATCTTCTCCTCGTCCTTTCTTCGCTTCTCGGCGTCCCTAGCGATCTTGAACTCCTTCTCGCGCCTCAATTGCTCCGCCGCGGCCGCCTTCGCAGCCTTCGCGGCGGGCCCGAACTTTGGCGTCTGGTCCCCCGCGTGCGCCACTTGCGCAGCCTTGCGTCGTTTCTTGCCTTCCTCGTTGACGACGTGGATCGGGTGCGACTTGAGGACGCGGCCCGGACATGGCTTGTCGTAGCAGGTCTTGGCGCCGCAGCCGCGCGGGCACGCGAAGCCGGTCTTGCGCCCCCTGCAGTATCGCGGTACGGATATGGGGTGGGAACGCGTCAGTGATCACGACGAAGAGATTGAGCGGGTGCGCGGTGGTTCATATCGCGTCTCGCGACGGTGCCAGCGGGGGATCTGGGCGGTCGGGTGCCTAGGGCAACGAACGCTCGGGACGAAATTATTATCGAGCGGGACGACGCACTTGTCCAGCTTGATGCTCTTGAGGTACTTCTCCAGGCAGGTCTGGTGGTAGGACATGGACGTCTCCGGGCACTCGGTGAACGAGCACGTGAGCGCATTCAGCTCCTGCACCGCCGGGTCGCATATGCCCTGGCACCAGTCGCACACGTTGCCCGCCACCTCCTCGCTGAGCGTCTCGCTCGCCATTTTACTCTATTGTTCCGGGTCTCGGCGGGGTTCCTCGGCGCCCGCCTGGATGTGCCGGAACGCGTCTACGTTCACGCTCGCTGGCCGATGGACGCTCCGGGTGATCGACGTGGCATGCACGGACGCGCAGTCCGCGATCGATCGATGTCGGAGGTCGTGGCCTGGACCAATGATTCGCTGTCCACTCGTCTTCCCGCTTCCGAAAATTAGATTCGACACGCGATCCGAGTCAGATTTTATTTTTAGCCGATTGCGCACAGTTTTAGGTTAGATCCTGCATGAATACCCATACGTAAGCGATGAAAACAATTTGTATGTGTAGCAGTCACCGCTGAACGCTTTGGACATTTTTCCTCGGAAGGTTCGAAGAAAGCCACGACCCGAAGGCACCCCTCTTCACTTTCGACGGCGCCATGGTCGCGCAGAAGAGGAAGAGGGAGGGATACGAGTCTGATGTCGTGTCATTTTTGCGACGCGGCACTGTCTCCATCCTCGAGGCTGTCGCCATGAAGCTGCCTGACGTGTTCGCCGCCGAGATACTCCCCAAGCTCGAAGTGCTTGATACCCTCAACTTGGCGCAGGTGAGCAAGTCGTACAACGACGCGGTGTGGAGCGTTGAGGGTGTTCGGTGTATGGATGCGAAGATCAAGGCGTACGCGGAGAAGTTTGGAAAGGTATTTGCACCATCGATACACTACGCGGCAGAGTTCGACAACTTGCCCGCGCTCAGGGCCCACTTGGAGTCTGGGGAGGACGTCAATAAGAGAGAACCCAGGTTTGGGCAGACTGCCTTGCACATTGCGGCTTACTGTGACAGACCGGTAATATTAAAGGCACTGATCGAAGGAGGCGCTGATGTGAACGCACAAGATAATCAGGGCTGCACGTCGCTGTCCTTTTCCGCCCAAGAAGGCCACACGATGATTGCCATGGAGCTCATAAAGGCGGGCGCAGATGTGAACCTCGCAAGGCACGCCGGCGTCACCCCCCTTCACATGGCCGCTAAAAATGGACACGAAGCTTGCGCGGCTATGCTGATCCAAGCCGGTGCAGACATTCACCGACGAACCGAGACGGGAGGCACGCCGATTGGAATCGCCATCGTTAACGAACACGAGAAGATCGCGAAGCTGTTGAGACAACTTGGAGCGCGAGACGACTGAGAACTTTTTAATAAAAACGCACTCACTGCACGGCGATGAGGTCGTGCCACAGCTGCTCGTCCGTCTTCTGCAGCG
>Ga0209631_10004877_pt1 | contig 14541 bp, 11 predicted proteins | sample COG_08_FD_184752 | JGI IMG/M metagenome (GOLD analysis project Ga0209631, IMG submission 184752) | Pelagic Microbial community sample from North Sea - COGITO 998_met_08 (SPAdes) (version 2) | ecosystem: Environmental > Aquatic > Marine > Neritic zone/Coastal water | place: Helgoland, sampling... | reverse complement strand
CAATTCGGCGATCAATACGATCACGTTCGATCTCCGTGGAGCGCGCATCCCCACGCGCCTTTAGCAGATCGGCAATTGTTGCCAATTTATTGAGAATTGAACGTCTGGAAGCTTCCGTTGGATGAGCTGTGAATACGGGCCGGAAGTCAGCGCGGTTCACAAGAGTGCCGATTTCCGACGCTGTGACCCCGGCTTCAAGTAGATTGCTTACTGTCTTACCAAAAAGACTGCCCGAGCGAGTGCCTCCGACATTAAGATCTTCAATGCGATGCTCCTGTTCAGCAATATTGGCCAGATGAAAGTAGACCGTAAAGGCTCGGACGAGGTGAATGGCCCGGTCGCCATCTAGACCCGCTAGCAGGTCAGTCAGTTCAGTAGTGACGCCGGCCGGAGCGGCGTTCTGACGCAGTCTCTGGGCTAGATGTCGAACCTCTTCGACGGTATCGAGAAGGTCCTTGCCATGTTGTCGGATAAGGGTATCACCTAATTGGTGGCCCAGCCGTCGGATGTCCGCACGCAGTGCCGCATCGGCGGTTTCAGCTCGTGTCGGGACAGCGTCACTAAGAGACGGAGTATTTTTCATCGGTGCGACAGTACGAGTATTGTTGGCGCGATACAAGCAGAAAATTTTCCATCGTTGCAGGCGTGTTGCATTGGACTCATGCTCAAATTTTATTCATTTTCCTAATTTCTCAGGTTGCGCTTGGGCTCTCCCGATCGATATGACATAAGCCTTTCGTGATGCGCCTAATCAGTAATCGCAATTATTCCGAGAGTGAACTCGCCGTATTCTTGCGAGATCAAAACTGAGCATTGGAGATTTTAAAACGGAGAGCATGGTGGACCCATGCTCCTTTCATGCGACCGGCGGCGTTTTTCCGTCGACGGTAATGTCAACCTTCTTGCACCATATTAACTAATCGGAAAATTATGAGCCACACCCGTACCCCCGAGCGCACCCGTCGTCTACAGCGCAGCGAATTGGCTGTTCCTGGGTCTAACCCCGGAATGTTTGAGAAAGCTGCAGCCAGCAATGTTGATTACGTCTTTCTAGATCTTGAGGACGCGGTCGCACCTGACGATAAAATTGCCGCTCGATCCAATATTATTCAAGCCCTAAATGACATCGACTGGCGAGGGGCAGGTAAGACAATCTCAATTCGAATCAACGGCCTCGATACTCACTATATGTATCGCGACGTCGTCGAGATTGTTGAGCAGGCGGGTGAGTTCCTTGACACCATTCTGATTCCCAAGGCGGGTGTTCCTGGTGATATCTACATGGTCGATGCCATGGTCTCCCAGATTGAGACCGCGGTCGGCCTCAATCACCGTATTGGCCTCGAAGCCCTGATCGAGACCACTCTCGGTATGGCCAATGTTGAAGCGATCGCTACTGCCAGTGACCGCCTTGAGGCCATGCACTTCGGCGTGGCGGATTACGCCGCCAGTTGTCGGGCCAGAACCACTAACATCGGCGGTCTCAACCCTGACTATCCTGGCGATCAATGGCATGACGGTCTATCCCGGATGCTCGTCGCTTGCCGAGCGTACGGTCTTCGACCTATAGACGGCCCATTTGGCGATTTCAATGATCCGGAAGGTTTTCGACTGGCAGCCGGTCGTGCTGCCGCACTCGGTTATGAGGGAAAGTGGGCAATTCATCCTTCCCAAATTGACTTGGCGAATGATGTTTTCTCACCCCCAGCCGCTGAAGTTGAAAAGGCTAAGCGTATCCTCGCGGCCCTTGCGGAGGCGGCTGCCAAAGGTTTGGGTGCCGCCCAGTTGGATGGCCGGATGATTGATGCTGCGTCGGCTCGCATGGCTGAGAATGTGGTGGCGATGGACGATGTGATCCAAACCAAGTCTTTGGCTTAAGCGCGGGGTTAAGCACAAGTAAAGATCCACTCATATTCGATACACCGGGCAATCTATAAATAAAGAGAGGGGAACGATGGATATCCATGAGTACCAAGCTAAGAAACTGCTCGCTGATTTTGGAGTGCCGATTCCCCTAGGGGGTCTCGCCTACAGTCCGGAGCAGGCGCAGTACCGCGCGTCTGAGATCGGGGGAGACCGGTGGGTAGTCAAGGCCCAGGTACATACAGGTAGCCGCGGCAAGGCCGGCGGAATACGAGTGTGCAGCAGTGAGCAGGAGGTCTGGACCGCCGCGGATGAAATGCTGGGAAGTCGGCTAGTGACTAGCCAGACGGGTCCTCGTGGCCGCGGCGTTTACCGTCTCTATATCGAATCAGTTGCAGAAATTGATCGGGAGATCTATCTCGGCTTTGTCCTCGATCGGGAGACCGAGCGGGTCATGATGATGGTTTCTGCAGCCGGCGGTATGGAGATCGAGCAAGTGGCTGAGAATGACCCGGACTCGCTCATCAGAATCGTCATTGAACCGGCAGTTGGGTTGCAGAACTTCCAGTCTCGTGAGGTGGCTTTTGCCCTTGGACTGGATGCCTCCATCGTAACTGAGGTGGCAAATACCCTAAAGGCGTGTTACCGGTCATTCCGAGACCTCGACGCCACGATGGTCGAGATTAACCCTCTGGTTGTGACGGTTGACGGTCGAGTCTTAGCGCTGGATGCCAAGATGGCCTTCGACGATAACGCTCTCTTTAAGCGCGATCAGATCTCTGAGTTGCGGGATAAGTCCCAAGAGGATCCCCGTGAGATGAAAGCCAAGGATCGCGGCTTGAGCTACGTCGGGCTTGAGGGTGATATTGGGTGCATTATTAATGGCGCAGGTCTCGCGATGGCGACTATGGATATGATAAAGATTGCGGGTGGCGAGCCTGCTAACTTCCTTGATATTGGCGGCGGAGCCTCGCCCGAGCGGGTTGCTAAGGCGTTTAATCTGGTGCTTTCAGATGAGAAGGTGAAGGGCGTGTTGGTTAACATTTTCGCTGGTATTAATCGCTGCGACTGGGTCGCCCGGGGGGTGGTTAAAGCCATGCAGGATTTGGATATTGAGGTGCCCGTTGTGGTGAGACTGTCGGGTACCAACGTAGAGGAGGGTCGACGCATCCTTGAAGAAAGTTCTGTATCGCTGATTACCGCTGACACGCTCGCCGAGGCAGCCGAGAAATCGGTGGTCGCAGTGATGGAGGGCGCTAGGGTATGAGCATTGTCATTGATAATCAAACACCTGTCCTGGTTCAAGGCTTCACGGGCCGGATTGGCAGTTTTCATAGCAAGGAGATGATGGAGTACGGCACTCACGTGGTCGGCGGGGTTACGCCCGGCCGCGGGGGGACGGTCCACCATGGACTACCCGTTTTTGATACGGTAAAGGCCGCGGTAGCCGCCACCGGCGCGAAGGCGAGTATCGTGTTCGTCCCGCCACCGTTTGCGGCCGACGCGATTATGGAGGCCGCCGATGGAGGTCTTTCCACTTGCGTATGTATTACGGATGGAATTCCGGCTCAGGATATGATGCGGGTCAAACGCTATATGCGTCGCTATAAGGCTGAAAATCGCATGCAGCTGATCGGGCCCAACTGCGCGGGTGTGATCAGTCCCGGAAAAGCCTTGCTCGGTATTATGCCGGGACACATTTACAAAAAGGGTGAGGTAGGCATTATCGGCCGATCTGGGACGCTGGGGTATGAGGCCGCATCACAACTTAAGGCGTTGGGTATTGGCGTATCCACTAGCGTCGGGATCGGTGGAGACCCGATCAACGGCAGTTCGTTCAAGGATCATCTGGCCACCTTTGAGCAAGACCCCCAAACCCGGATCGTACTGATGATTGGGGAAATTGGCGGTCCCCAGGAGGCAGCCGCGGCAGAATTTGCCCGTGATCATATGCAAAAGCCAGTAGTGGGATATATCGCCGGGCTCACGGCCCCCAAGGGCCGCACGATGGGCCACGCTGGTGCGATTGTTTCAGCCGTTGGCGAGTCGGCCGAGGAGAAGGTGGACATCCTGCGCGATTGTGGGGTCACCGTCGTTGAACGACCGTCTGAGTTTGGCTCGACGATCCGTCAGGCCTTGTCTGCCTGTCCATGAGGCAGGATGCCCCTTGGCTGCGATTAGCGCTTGATGGTCAGTTCTGTGATTGACGCGACTGCGCTAATTTGCTGGGTTGAGCTGCGGACTGTAGGCAAAGAGCCCAGGGGTGCCACCTGTATGCAGAAAAAGCGTTGATTGATTCTTGTGCGTGCCACGGACATGGTTCAGGCATGCAGCCATCGCTTTGCCGGTATAGACAGGATCAAGAAGCAAGCCCTCGCGTCGCGCGCATAGTTTAATTGCTGAGAGTGTCTGGTCGTTTAATTTTCCGTAACCCGGAGCGAAGGTTTCGTCCGTAATCTCGATATCACTTGAATCAACTGGATTGTCAATATCAAGCAGCCTCGAAATATCATGACATCGTTTTTCAATGCGGTTTATCTGTTGCTCACGACGACGTCTCACGCAGACCCCGGTAATCCGGATAGGCCATTTGAGCGATCGACACCCAAATAGCAGACCTGCGTGCGTGCTGCCGCTGCCGGAAGCGACGAAGATTTGATCAATTTCAAAATCAGATTTTTTCAATTGAGATTTCAATTCAATCGCAGCCTGAATGTATCCTAAAGCGCCGAGTGGCGGATGCCCCATTGCGAGTGGAATGATATAGGGACGCTTCCCGGCTAAACGTAACTCATTTGCGATTGACTGGAGATTGGCATCGGCGCCTGCTTCATCTTCGCCGTCAGGATAAGTATGTATGGTTGCACCCAGAATGTGATCCAAAAGCACATTTCCCGAGTCATGGTAGTTAGCGCCAGTGTCGCTTACGCGTTCCTCCAGTTGGATATGGCATGCTAAGTCCAGTTTTGCAGCAGCTGCGGCCGCCATCCGGACAAAGTTTGACTGCACGGCCCCGGTGATCAAAATAGTATCCGCTTCTTGTTGAACTGCCTCGCCAAAATAGTATTCGAGTTGACGAGCTTTGTTTCCTCCCATGGCAAGACCGGTACAGTCGTCCCGCTTGACATAAAGATGGCCACCACCCAGCGCTTTACCGAGGTTATTGAGCTGTTCAATTGGTGTGGGAGTGTGCGCGAGAGAAACGCGTGGTAGCGCATCTAATTTTCCGAACACAGACATTAAGATAACTCGATCACATTGAGGGCTAGTTTAGGAATATATCGTCTCGAAGTCCTAAGGTCTCCTACCCGTCATGCCGTGAGTGAAGCGCCGCCGGCCCTTTCACGTTTTTCGATAAACGCATCAATCTCCTCACGCTTTGCTTCATCGAGGGGAGGGGGTATGAAATCACCCAGCGCTTTTCTGGCAATATGATTTGCTCGCTGGGTAGCGTCGATGGAACCCCTTTCGGTCCAAGTTTCAAAATTTGACCAGTCTGAGAGAAGCGGAGTGTAAAACGCAGTTTCGTATCGCTCGAGGGTGTGTTGTGTGCCAAAAAAATGTCCACCCGGATCGATCTCATCAAAGGCCGATACCGCCAGGGTATCTTGATCACAGACAACAGGCTGCATTAGGCTTGCAAACATCTGTAGCATTTCAATGTCGATTACAAATTTTTCCAAAGAGGCGGTCAGTCCACCTTCCAGCCAGCCAGCCCCGTGCAATAGGATGTTGCATCCTCCCATAATGGCGCCCCAGCAAGACATTTGTGACTCGTAGGCGGATTGGGCGTCCGGCGCATTGGATGCATTCACATTTGAGGTCCGGTAGGGTAATTGGTACCGTCGGGCAAGTTGCCCTGAGGCAAAGGCCGCTTTGACATACTCGGGTGTCCCAAAAGCGGGTGCCCCGGTTTTCATGTCGACGTTGCTGGTAAATCCGCCGTAGACCACGGGCGCGCCCGGCTGAACAATCTGTGCCAGTGCAATACCCGCGAGTGCCTCGGCATTTTGCTGTGCTAGAGCGCCCGGAATGGTGACCGGCGCCATGGCGCCTGCAAGCGTAAAAGGGGTAAGGATCATTGCTTGTTGTGCTTTTGCGAAGTCAATGATGCCTGCGCACATCAATTCGTCGAGCTGCAGTGGGGAATTAGCATTCACCACGGTATAACAGTGCACCCGCTTTGCAAAAGCTTGCTGATCAACGCCTTGAGCAATTCTTAGAATCTCCAGCGAATCTGCAACCGCTTCACGACCGCGTGAATAGATAAACGTAGGTTTATCAGTCAGCGTCACCACTGATCGGGTCATATGCAGATGACGTACGGGGATGGGTAAATCCTGCGGTTCGACCATCGGTGTCGTGAGGTGGATCACGTCGTAGTTTTGCGCCATACGTAATAGGTCGCAGAAGGTCTCGTGGGTGCCGGCACGCCGCCCATTCTCGAGATCAGAATAATGGGGTGGCCCGCCAACGGTTGCAAAAACCAAGTTGTTGTCTCCAACCTCGAACCATCTTTCAGGCGCTCGTCCATGCATTGTGAATGCTGAAGGCGCGTGGCGTATCGTTTCGAGCAGCATGTCGGAATCGAATTGCACCATCAGCGTGTCTTCGCTAGTTTGCGCCCCGGCTTTTCGATAGTAATTACGAGCCTCCGCACTTAACACTTTTATGCCTTTATCGCGGAGAAGATTGAGTGACGTTAGATGGATGGCTTCAAGTTCGTCTTCGCTAAATTGCGCAATCGGGGGATAAGGATTTTTGATGCGTAGCCATGACTTGCCCGGTTGATGGGTTGAGCGTGATGTGGTCCTGCCTGATCTTCTGCGTTCTCGGGTCATGGTTATTTATCTCTGAGTATGGACTGTCAGGCTAACAGCAGTTTTTACTGCCGCATTCGGACGCCTTTGGGATCCCAGACCGCCTCGGGTAGTACCTGGGCATTACGCCGCTTTCCGACCACATCGATCATGAGTGGACCGTTTTTCTCGTCAAGTTCCAAATCCAATAAACCCATGGCAAGACTCTTGGCGGTGTGATGCCCATAACCACCGGACGTGACAAAGCCAACGCGTTTATCGTTTTGCCAGATAGGCTCATATCCGGACGCATCTGCATCGTCAGCATCAATCTTAAGTGTGACCAGTTGTTGAGAAGTGCTACCAATAGAGCGCTCTTTGGCCGCTGCTTCGTGACCGATAAAATCGTCTCGAGACCAATCAATCCAACGGTCCATGCCCGTCATTCCTGGCGTACGGTCCTGGGTAAATTCAGCACTCCAAACACCAAAGCTTTTTTCAAGACGTAGAGAATTCATCGCATAAAAGCCGAATTCTCTTATATTATGTTCGGCACCAGCTGCAAGCAGGAGATCCCGCAGCGCAATATGCTCAGCGGCGCTGCAGTTGATTTCATAGCCCAGTTCCCCGCAAACCGAAAGACGGGCAACTCGCGCCCGGATGAGTCCGACGTCAAGAGTGGCGCATCCCATAAAGGGTAAAGCGGCATCAATATCTTGATGCATCAGTGCCGAGAGCAGATCTCGGGATTTAGGTCCCGTAATACCAAAACCAACCATCGCATCGGAGAGATCACGAACTTCAACACCTGTTGCGCGGTAATCATGGAACCAGCGCATATGCCAGTTGCGAAGATAGTAAGAGCCCATAATCCACCAGGTTTGATCGCCCCAGTTCAACACGGTCAAGTCACCCTTGAGACGACCGCTCGGCGCGAGCATCGGAGCCAAGCGTGCTCTTCCAGGAGGCGGTAGGCGACCGGCGAGGACACGACCGAGCCATGCTTCTGCATTTGGACCCGTTACTTCATATCTCGAAAAACCGCTGATATCAAGCAGGCCCACGCGCTCACGGACAGCAGCACATTCCTCAGCAACCACATCGAATGCGTTTGAGCGTTTGAGCGTTGGTGTTTCTGAGAAGTTCGTCCCTGCAAACATGAGTGGTATTTCAAGACCCCAGCTGCAGCCCCACTGGGCACCTGCACGATCCATTGCAGACCATGCGGGTGATTTCTTGACGGGGCGACCGGCCGGAAGCTGCTCGTTGGGATAGGTCATCACGAATCGGCGAGAATAAAACTGCCCGGTTGTTTGGCGGATGTACTCACGATTTGAAGTGAATTCTCCATAACGCGCGATATCCATTGGCCAAGCATCAGCTTCCGTCTCGCCATGGATCATCCATTCAGCAAGGGTTTTTCCAACGCCTCCGCCTTGCAAGAAGCCCGCCATGACGCCGCAGGCAAGCCAATAGTTCGGGACGGCTGCCACGGGACCCACCAGTGGGTTGCCATCTGGTGAAAACGTAAATGCACCGTTCACCCAATTTTTGATGCCAACCTCTGTTAAAACTGGATAGCGGTTGAAGGCCATTTCCAGTTCATCAGAAATCCGGTCAATATCTTCCTGTATTAATTCAATTCCGTAGTCCCATGGTGCGCCGTCCATATTCCAGTGTTTGTGATTAACCTCGTAAATCCCCACCAAGATACCTTTTTGATATTGGCGCATATAGGTGAATCCCTCGAGGTCTACGGTCATCGGGAGTTCAGTCTGGAGGGCGGCGACTTCAGGGATGGTCTCTGTTAGTAAATAATGATGCTCAAGGGGTGACAGCGGGAGATCGAGACCGACCATGCGACCAACCTGTTTGGCCCACAATCCACCGGCGTTGACGACGTGTTCAGCATGGAATTCACCCTGATCAGTAATGACATCCCAGCTGCCGTCGTTTCGTTGGCGCAGTTCCTCTACTTTTGTATGTTCAATGACCGTTGCACCTCGTTTCTTTGCAGCGCCGGCGTAGGCATGCACCGTCCCGGTGGTATCCACATATCCTTCGCGGTCACACCAAAGACCACCGAGTACACCGCTGATATCCATGATGGGACATTTGTCTTTAATGTCTTGCGGTGTCATTAAGTGGCAGTCTTCGATCCCAATGGTTTGAAATATTCGATAAGCTGACTGCAACCATTCCCAGCGGGCAGGCGCCGATGCAACCGTGATTCCACCGGTCATGCTGAGTCCAATATCTTGACCCGATTCAGTTTGAATCTCCGAGAGCAAATCGATGGTATAGGCCTGAAGGGAGGCCATATTGGGGTCTGCGTTAAGCGCATGGATGCCGCCGGCCGCATGCCAGGAAGAACCTGCCGTCAACACTGATCTTTCTAATAAGCAGACGTCGGTCCATCCCAGTTTTGCCAGATGGTAGAGGACAGAACTCCCCACGACTCCACCGCCGATCACAATCACCCGATAGGTATTACTCATTTTTGTTTTTGCCTCGCCGAGAATTTAATTTTCTGGAACCCGCTCATTCGCCTGGATAGCGGCAATTTCAGCATCCATCGTTTCGATGACTTTCGCTAACGCTGATTTCTCCGAATCTTCTAGTGGGGCTAGCGGGCTTCTGGGGGGTCCGGCAGGCATCCCGCGCAGAGCGGTTGCGTGTTTGATGCATTGACCGAATTTCCCACCTTGTTCGAGAAGTGACATCAGCGGAAGCATGGCCGCCATTATTTTCCTGCCGAGTTCAAAATCTTGATTGACGACGCAAGCCTCATAAAGCGCGATATGAGCCTCCGGCGCAAAGTTACCACCTGCACATACCCAGCTTCTTGCCCCCCAGACGAAAAATTCAAGCGCCTGATCATCAGCGCCACAGGAGAGCTGAATTTGTGGAAAATTATTTGCGAGCAAATGGAGCCGATTGATATCACCCGAGCTTTCCTTGATCGCACAAAAATTTTTGGACGCACTCACAAGATTTAAATACGCTTCGTCCATCCCGACGCCCGTCCGCCCCGGATAGTTGTAAAGCATGATCGGCAACTGAGCCGCGCGGTCAATGGCGAGGGCGTGGGCTGCGTTTTCCACTTCCGTGGGCAAGACGTAAGGGGGCGAATTAACGAGAAGCGCATCGACACCAATCTGCGCTGCCGTTTGTGCCAGCTCAATGGAGTCCTCAGTCCTGATCGCGCCAACACCGGCCATTAACGTCGCTCGACCGTTGATTGTTTGGTGAGCGATTTGCAATAGGTGAACGCGCTCTTCGAGCGTTTGGGCGTAGTATTCGCCAGTCGTGCCACCCACCACAATGCCATGAGAACCAGAGTCGACTAGAAATTCAATGACCTGAGCAAAGCCTTCTTCGTTGATTGAGCCATCGTCATGAAACGGCGTAATGATAGGGGTGTAGATGCCTTCAAACTGCATGTTGAAACTCCTTGGTTTTAATTAAATTCCGCTACTGCCTCGAGCGCATCAACAATGGGCTCAACCCCAAGACCTGATGCGTTTGATACCACCATGGCGCCATCCTGAACCGATGGCGCGCCCGTCGCAATTTGAGTTGTTGAGTATTCATGGAACGCTGAGGACTGAAATTGAAATTCAGGGGGTGTGGAGTGGGCCAGGTGTGCGATTGCGGCAGTCGTAATTTCTCCACCCCAACTGTCCTCCACGTTCATTGGAAGTCCCAATGAAACGCATAAGTCGCGTACTTGTCGTGCTCGGGTGATTCCCCCAAATCGACTAATCTTCAAATTAATCATATCCATTGCATGATCATGCTGCGCCTGCAATAAAGCACTGATGCTATCCATGCACTCATCCAGCACAAAGGGCAGGTTTGTGTGCTGTCTGACCGCGAGACATTCGTGATAGGAAAGACAGGGTTGCTCGAATGTGACTCGAATACCGGTTTGTTTTCCAATATCAGCAATTGCGTGGGCAACCTGCAGGGCCTCATGTTGTTTCCACCCGGTGTTGGCGTCTGCGTTTAGTACCTCGCCGGCTTCCATTTTCTCGGCCACTCGATGGATGCGAATAATATCGGTGGAAGGATCTTCACCAACCTTGACTTGAAACTGGCGAAAGCCCTGATTGCGATATTCGGGAATCCGTTCGGCCATTGCGTTGGGGTCAGCTCGAGAGACAACTTTATAAAGTGTCACTTTTTCTTGAAGCTTTCCGCCCAGTAAAACGTAGACAGGCAAGTCAGCAACTTTGCCCAAAATATCCCAGCAGGCCATATCAATCGCTGACTTTACGTAGGGATGCCCTTTCAATTGCGCATCCATTAAGCTGTTAATTCGATCCAGTTGCGTGGGATCTTCATTGATCAGATGGGGTGCAAGTTGGGCGATGCCCGCGCGAACGCCGTGGGCGTAAGCGGGTAGATAAGTAGGGCCAAGCGGGCAGCATTCACCAACCCCTGTGAGCCCCTCATCGGTATCCACTAGGACGACCGTTGTGTCAAAGCCGGCATGCGATTGGGTTGACCAGCTGTAGCTCCCCTCGATCATTGGAAGATCTGCTCGGAAAACACGTATTCGGCTTATTTTCATTAAGACGCGCCTGATGAAATCGCTAATTCGGAAGCATTAAGTCTATAAGTCCTTAGTGTTAAGGTCTTATTCGATTGCGTCGTTAGAGTCTTTGTCACAGGTTATCTTCTCAAAATCAAGCTAAATTTGGTAAGTCATGTCGGATTCTCATCAAAAACTGTCGCCCATTGCACTTCTAGCCGTATTGTCGGTCGCGCAATTGCTGGCGATGTCCAGTTTTGCAAATTTTGCAGTTCTGCTAAATGAGTTCACCACCGAGTGGTCGCTGAGTAGCACCGAAGCAGGCTGGATCGGGGGCATTTACTTCGCCGGTTATGTCGCTGCGGTTCCTTTTTTAGTGGGACTGACCGATGTCCTTGATGCGCGTCGAATATATCTATTTGGATTGTGCTGCGGGATTTTAGGCTCAGTCGGTTATGCCCTTTTCGCAGATGGATTTTTCAGCGCAATGGTTTTTCGATTCCTGGCCGGAATTTCCCTCGCGGGCACTTACATGCCGGGCCTGCAGATCCTGAACGACCGACTTAATGAAGTTGACCGGCAAAAGGTTTTACCGTGGTACCTGAGTGCATTCAGTATTGGTACGGCGGGGTCGTATTTCCTCACCGGCGTTGCAAGCGCAGTAATGCCATGGCGCTATGTTTTTTTGTTAGCCGGCGTGTGTCAGCTGGGGTGCGTTGTTCTTGTTTATTTCGCAATACCCGGAAAACGGCCGAAGTGGCTCAATCCGTTGGATCGTCATCCTCTGGATTTCCGGCCTGTTTTAAGGAATCGAACTGCGCTTGCCTATATATGGGGATATACCGGGCATTCGTATGAACTGTTTGCCTATCGAGCCTGGATCGTGGCTTTTTTGATTTTTGCTGCAAGTGCGTCAGGGGCAACAATGAGTCGTGAAGCGGTGGCTGGTTTCGCTGCGCTATTCAGTCTTTTAGGCGCACCTGCCAGTGTGTTGGGGGCTCATTTGTGTTTAAAGAGAGATCGCGGGAAAACAATATCTGTTGTAATGATGCTTTCGGTAATTGTTGGCACGATACTTGGTTTTATTGGCGCGCTTCCCTTTGTTGTGGTGCTTGTTGTTGCCGGACTTTATTCTGTCTTTATTATGAGTGATTCGGCAGCACTCACGAGTGGCGTCGTCGCAGCGGCGCGAGAAGGAGAGCGGGGCGCGACGTTAGCCACTCATTCGGTAATGGGTTTTTCCGGCGGTTTTTTAGGACCGCTTGTGGTGGGACTGGTGCTGGATGTCGGCGCAGGTCCTCAGTCTATTCAAGGGTGGACTTTTGCGTTCGCCGCGACTGCGGCAGGGTCGCTGTTCGCTCTAATGGGACTTCGTTACCTGTTGCGTCGCTAGAGCAATTAACGCATGACAAAAAAATACTTTGATGTCGCAGTGATTGGCGGTGGACTTCTCGGGTCATCTTTGGCTTATGGTTTCAGTCAGGGAGGTTTGAGCGCAGCCTTAATCGATGAGGGTGATAACGCAATTCGAACGGCTCGCGGCAACTTTGGCTTGGTTTGGGTTCAGGGTAAGGGCGAAGGCATGCGTGAATATGCGCGGTGGTCGCGCAAGTCGGCAGATGGCTGGTTGAAATTTAGTGATCAGCTTTCAGAGGTCACGGGCCACGATCTGGGTTATCACCAGTCCGGCGGATTTAATATTTCGCTGGATGAGGCGGAACTGCAGGAGTATCTCCGCGTGCTAGAAAGTTTGAAAGCTGATGCGGGTGAAGAAGGATATGAGTATGAGCTCGTACAAGGGCGAACCTTGGCCAAGTATCTTCCTGGGATCGGAGAGGGTGTTGCAGGCGCCACGTATTGCCCCCACGATGGCCATGTTAATCCTTTGTATCTATTGCGGGCTTTGCAGGAGGGTTTCAGTAAGCTCGGCGGGTGTTATATGCCTTTATCCAGTATTGATCAAATTCAGCCGCTGCAATCCAGTGGATTTGAACTCCTCGTTGAGGGGCGGCAAGTTGCAAGTTGCGAGCGCTTGGTTATTGCCGCAGGACATGGATCTGTCGGTCTGGGCCAACAGGTGGGCATCAGCATCCCGATTTATCCTGAGCAGGGACAAATCATTGTGACGGAGCGCAGTACAGAGCAACTTGCTTACCCAACTAACATGATCCGTCAAACGGACGAGGGTACCTTTATGCTGGGTGCATCAGCGCGAGACGTGGGCTTTAATTCGGAAACGACGACTGATACCCTGCAAGATATTGTGCGCCGTTGCGCGGACGCTTTCCCAAATCTTCGAAACCTGCGCATCCAGCGTAACTGGGCGGCGCTGCGGATCATGACGCCGGACGGTTTTCCGGTTTATAGCCAGTCTGAGGAATTCCCCGGCGCGTTTGCTTTCTCTTGCCATAGTGGTGTCACGCTTGCGGCCGTTCATGCCGAGGATGTATGCCGCTGGGTTGTCGACGGCACGATACCCACTGATTACCGATGTTTTGGACCGGAGCGTTTTGATGTTTCGACTGCGAACGCATTCGACTGATCCGGTAACCTTCAGTTTTGAAGGCCGCCGACTCACCGCGAGCCGTGGCGATACGATAGCGGCGGCGTTGTTAGGCTCAGGTGTATTTATATTTCGGAACTCACCGGTGAGTAGTTCACCGCGGGCGCCATTTTGCATGATTGGTAATTGTTATGAATGCTTCGTACGGGTTGAGGCGATGGGTGTCGTGCAGGCCTGTCTCACCGAAATTACCGAAGGGATGAAAATTTCAAAGGTCTCCAATTTAATTGATGAGTCCGAGACGGGCATTAAAGAGAGCTCGAAAAGATGATCACGCAACGCCCAATGTGTGATGTTGCGGTGATCGGCGCAGGACCCGCCGGCTTGACAGCCGCTAGCGAGTTAGCTGAAAGCGGAAGAGATGTCGTTGTTCTCGATGAGCAGGGCGCACCGGGCGGACAAATTTATAAAGGAGTCGAAAAAGTAGTTGCAGATCGACCTCAAGATATCGGACTTCTCGGAAAAGAATATGTAGCGGGCAAGGCGCTCACACGTCGGTTTCGCCAAAGCGGGGCTCAGTATCACCCCGGTGTTTCAGTCTGGCAGATCACATCGGATCAGGAACCCGAGCTCGCGCTTGGCCTTCTTCAGAATGGGTCAGCGCAGATGCTCCATCCAAAACACGTCATTTTGGCAACGGGTGCAATGGAGCGACCAACACCGTTTGAAGGGTGGACATTGCCTGGCGTGATGACTGTGGGCGCTGCACAAACCCTTCTGAAGTCTTCTCGTCTTTTGCCGGAAGATGATGTTGTTCTCGCTGGCACTGGACCCTTGCT
>Ga0209631_10004876_pt1 | contig 14543 bp, 12 predicted proteins | sample COG_08_FD_184752 | JGI IMG/M metagenome (GOLD analysis project Ga0209631, IMG submission 184752) | Pelagic Microbial community sample from North Sea - COGITO 998_met_08 (SPAdes) (version 2) | ecosystem: Environmental > Aquatic > Marine > Neritic zone/Coastal water | place: Helgoland, sampling... | reverse complement strand
ACCTTGCACGCTTTGTGAACCCCACCACCATGGTATGCGCTATCGAGGAAGATGACGAAGACCCGAACTATCGCTGTTTGAAAAATAACTTTGACCATTTGAGATCAGCAACCGATCAGGATGACAATCTTTTTGAAATTGTAGCCCTTCCCATGCCGGGTTATATCGGAAGCCCGCGTTTACCAGCAAGCTACGCAAATTTTTATATTGCTAATAAATCCGTTTTGGTTCCGGTCTATGGTCACTCGAATGACAAACGAGCACTTTCAATTCTAGAACCCCTTTTTCCTGAGCGCGAAATCATCCCCATCCCTTCCACCACACTCATTTTGGGGCTGGGCGGAGTGCATTGCCTTACACAACAGCAACCGGCCGGAATTTAAATTTTCAACAGGATAATCGGGTTTTTAGGAATCGGTTGAGGATTCAACCTGAGCTGGAAGTTGTGGAGTATTTTTTAGTTTATCCAGTTCCTCTTCCATAGACGAAATGGTTTTATTTTGTTTGCTAATCACCATGCGCATTTTAAGCCAACTGGCCAACCACATTAACCAAGCCCCCAGCAAGCCTAAGCCTAATGGAATCATCACCACTGTTACCAATGGAAGTTCCAGAGTATGAAGGTTCAGGTGAAAATCATAATAATTGATTTCCACAGAGGTCATATTCTGCACAGCAAACGATCCTATGAGGATCGCCATTAAAAAATAAATGATTAGCTTTACGGCTGGCATAAGCGAAGGACTTTAAAGAAATGGGCGTGGGCGTATACTATTCGTCGTCTTCATCCTCTTCATCCTCACCATCGTCACCTTCTTCAGGTTCATCAGATGCTGGCTCTTCCTCAGCCGCAACCTCTTCAGCTGGTGCGACTTCTTCAACAGGAGCAACTTCTTCAACGGGTGCGACTTCTTCAACCGCTTCTTCTGTATGAACAGGTTCTTCAGCAGGAGCAGCGTGTTCCACTACGGGTGCTGCTGGTGCTTCTTCAATACTAACGATACCTGCAGACATTTTTGTAGAACTGGTTCCTGTTCCTAATTCTACTAATAGAGATTCAATTCCTGCAACCACCTGATTCGATTTTGCTGTCACATTGGCAGAGTTACCCATGGACATTTCCTGAACGGTCACTAAAGCTCGTTTCAATTCCATGACCGCCATAACGCGTTCATAGTTGCCTATTTTACTATCGAGTCCGGCAATATCCTGATTGACTTTTTCGAGACTGGCATCAACATGCTTTCTTAGTGGCGCAATTTTTTCCTCCAGACTGGTTACAGCACCATCAACATCAACAACTCGGGTGTCAAGATCGCGTACAAAGAATAGAATAAAAATAATTGCCAGAGCGGCCATTCCAAAGCCTAGGAAAGCAACTGCCTTAAGCATATTCATTTCTTCTTTTTGCGCATTCACATCTTCCACAGGCTTACTCAATTCGGCTTCTTCGTTCACTTTATCTTTCGACTCTCCCTGTTCGTAGTAAGTGCTTGCATCCTCTTTCTCTTCATTTTTTATTTCTTCCAATCGGTCTTCAGGAGATTGAGATGCTTCGCTGTCTTTTCCTTGTTCTTCCGTCATAATTAACCTTTAAAATTAATTGCGCCGCTGATTATAATCTATAACTATTACCCTGATCTCTTTCAAATCGTTTATAATTGAAAAGAATGGATTGAGGAGTGGGAATATCTTTATAAAAAAGTCTTTTTATCGTGCCAAATGACTCTAAATGTTCCAATTTAATCTATAAACAGTGAAAAAAAATGAATCCTGATATTACAAGTGCAGCCCGTAATTTGTCAAGAAAAATAAGGGGCGTTTTTTGCCTGCTTGCAGGCATTATCTTGATGGGAGTAAGCCCCCAGAAAAACCCTATTTCGGAGTTGCTCTTAACGCCGAGTGCTCTGAAAAAAATTCCAGCAGAACAAAGAGTTATCATCGATACTCGAGCAAAATGGAAGTTCCTCAGCGGTCATATTCCAGGCGCAATTAATATGAGTAACTGGAGAGAATTCACGACCAAAAAAGATGGAGTTAAAGGTATCTTGAAAGAGAACAAAACTTTCATTTCCGATACCTTCTCGGCTTTAGGATTGAACCCAAATCAATCCATTATTATTTATGGCGAACCTGGAGACCTGTGGAGAACCGATGGTCGCTTTTTCTGGATGTTCGAACGCTATGGATTCGCCAATGTTGCACTTCTCGATGGCGGACTAGATACCTGGAAGCAAAGCGGCGGAACAGTGCAAAGAGGGCTTCAAAATAGACGGAAATTTTCAAAAATCGCCCCAGAAACACTTAAACTAAACCCTGATATAATAGCAGATAAGTCATTGATAAATAAAGTTTTATTTAATAAAAATTATGTGCTTATCGATAACCGCACGCAGAAAGAGTATCAGGGGGCAACTCCCTACGGATCGGACCGAGGCGGTCATATCCCCAACGCCAAACACATCCACTGGCCCGATTTTTTTAAGAAAGATGGCACATTAAAATCCGTTACCAGCTTATCTCATCTGTTGCAAAATGCAGGGGTGCGGTCGGACCAGGAAGTCATTGTTTATTGCACTGGGGGGGTGCGCTCTGCAATGGCCTATTTCGTTTTTAGATATTTGGGATTCAAAGTCCGTAACTACGATGGCTCTTGGTGGGACTGGAGCCAGGATTCCAATTTGCCAATAGAAACGAGCGGATGACCCAATATTTCCAAGTAGCAAAAACGAGCGATATCCCATCAGGAGAAAGAAAACGCATAGAATTAAACGGCGAGCGTATAAGCATCTTCAATATCGATGGAGAATTCTTTGCCATCTACGATCAATGCCCTCATAAAAAAACCGCCCCTCTCATTCGCGGAACACTAAATGAAGTAGGCGTTAAATGTCCCAATCATGGCTACCGCTTCGATTTAAAAACGGGGGAATGTGATCGTGGTGAACGCTTTAACACTCGAGTTTATCCGATCAAAATCGTTGAAGGCAATATCTTGATCGGGCCAGCTTCAAAATGTGAAAATCAGTGAGAGCCTTCATCGTGACTATGCCCATCATCCTCGCCGCCAGAACCTTCTGCCATAGGCGCACTTGCCCTTCTTCCTAAAGATTCGTTTCCATGTTTCAAAGCTTCATTATAATGCTTAATAGCTTCTTTGGCGTGTTGCAGGGCCACTGAACCATGGTTTTTTAACTCCTCACTGGCATCTGGCATTTGCAAACTGAACTCATAGTGTTTGATCATTTCCTGTAGATGAAGATAACCCTCTTCTCCATGCCCCAGACCTACACTAGCGTGACCGCCCGATTGAGCCCAAACAGGATTAGCCGTAAAAAGTGCCGCAATTAAATACACTCCGATAACAATCGATTTAATCATTTTTTTCTCCATTATTACTTTAACGCTCCTACATTTGGTAGGAGCATTACAAATTGTATATCAATAATATCTGCCAATAAAATTAACTTGTCAACTGCGGAAAAAAACAAAAAAATATCCCTGGAAAAAATTCCAGGGATTAGAGTAGGTTATTTTTTCATTTCCCCATCAAACCTGCATTCTCATTACTTCCTGATAGGCTTCAACCATTTTGTTTCTCACCTGCATGGTCAACCGGAATGCTATGTCGGCCTTACCTACAGCCAACATGGTTTCATGGATATTACGAGTATCTCCTGTGACAAAATCCTGAATAGCAACATCGGCCTCTTTCTGAAGCGTATTTACTTTGTCGAGAGATTGCGCAAGAGTATCGGCAAAGGAAGGTCCATCCGTTCCTTTAGTCTCGCCAGGGGTACTGAGTCCCTTCGACGGGCCGACTCCCTGTAGCGCTTTTAAATTACTTGAAAGAGTAATGTCGTTCATAAATTTCCAATTAATTCTTAACTACTAAATTATAACAAAATTAAAGTAACAGCCCTATTCAATTATGTGGCCGTCTCAGTGATTGACGCGCGCACTGTTGACCCTCGTTTCATCATCAATTGAATAACTGCGTTATAGAAAATCTGGTTTTCCGCCATCTTAGCCATTTCCTTGTCTACATCCACGTTATTGCCGTTCGACTTAGCTGCATCCAATTCTTCAAAAGGTTCTGCGGTTAAACCACCGATATTGGAGGTTTTGGGACCAAAATGCTTTTCATTCGTAGCCTGAAGGTTCAATTGCCCCTTCGACCCTAAAGCTTCCCGTAACTGTCCTTGGAAATCAATTTCACTAGCTTTGAATCCAGGTGTGTCCAAATTACCAATATTTGATGTAATTACGCTTTGCCGCGTAGACATCAAATCCAGGCTCTTTTTCATAGCCTTTGGCGCATTATCTGAAAACAACAATTTATCCAGCATCATAAGAGCATTCCCCTTTCTCCCCTAGTAAAAGCAAAAGTTATGCCATTAGATCGAATAAAGGATAACGTCCAAAAGAATAATTTAAACCATTATATTTAAATGACTAATCAACATAGTTTCTTAGCGCTTCACCTGACCAAAAAGTTGACAATAAAGCAAATTTGGTGAAAATTGCCGTTTTTTTGACATATTTTCCCGCCAGAACCTATATAAGCAATTCTTCTAACTATTTAAATATAGTATACTTAATCCATTATTGTGTTATTTTTTTACTTAATCCTTTAATCCTATGGCCCTGCAGAAATTAAAAACCTCCATATTGAAATTGGGAAAAGAGAGCCTTTTTGAGATCCTTCATCTAATGGGGTCGCAGTTAAAAGATCTTTATAGCTGTAAAATGGTACGGGTCAATTTAGAAGATTTGTATGAAGGGATGCTGGTTTGTCAGTATGTAACCGGTCAAAACCGTCCGGAACCTATCACCAAATTCATCTCGCCAGAAGCATCTGTCATCTCCCAGGCATTCTTGAATAATGAAGTGGTCCTATCTTGGAAATTACCAGACGGATTCGCTAAAGTGCAAAACCCCTTCGAAAAACTGTCGCAGATCAAAGCCACAGCAGTTTTCCCCATTAGTCACCAGTTGCGCCCTATCGGCACCCTCAGCTTGGACTGGGGAAAGGAAGGAGAGTTCCTCGATGAAGACCAACTCAAAGATGTTACGGGTTTTCTTTCTGAAATAAGTTCTGTTCTTGATCGTGCTAAACGATTTCACCAGAAGATATCCTTTTCACGTCATCTGGACTTGGCAAGAAAAAAAGAAGCGGCCTGGAGAATGATGCGATCTTCGGTACAACTTATAGACAAGTTAACCTTGGCCTCCGTCTGGATACCCAGCAAAAAACCCAGTGACAGCGTGGAAATTCTGGCCGCATTTTCAAAAAATCAAGAAGACGCTCTAATTTATAACAATCGCGAACAGATCAATATTCACAAACAAAATCTGATCAGCCAGATTGTCACCTTTGACAAGTCCACTGGACTTATGGCGAAAGACCCCCAACAAAAAGCGGTCTATATACAAGACGTGATGAGTAAAAGTTTCAGCCGAAAGTCAGTGGCGAAACAGATAGATCTTGTTTCCTTATATCAAGTCCCAAAAATAAAAAAGGAAACTGGACAATTGATCTGTGTTGCAAATTATTACACCAACACGCCACATCAATTCACCGTCTTTGAGCAACGCCTTCTGGAAAACCACGCTTCCATGGTCGAAAAACTGATTTTAGAAGAAAATCCGGAGCATATCGAAATAGAAGTATTAGGCGAAATTGAAGAACTACTGTCAGACACATCAGACACTCTGCAACCTTTCTTGCAAAATATTCTGGCCAAAACATCTGAACTGATCGGTGCTGATTCTGGAACCGTTTCTATATCCAAAATTATGGATGGCAGACCCTGGTTGATTGTCGAAAATGAAACCGGGCAGTTAATAGGGGCAAAATCTCAAGGATGGATGAAAAACAAAATCCCACCGCTCCTCGTGGGTGGCGAAGAAGTTCCGCAAGACCAACGTTCCCTAAACGGTTATGTCGCCCATACCGCACGGCCGGTGTTGGTTCCCAATGTAGATGATGAGAGGAGTGGATTCTATAAAAGCCTTTCGCCGCGGATTAAATCAGAGCTGGCGGTTCCTATCATTCACGGCAATCACGTTCTCGGTGTCATCAATCAAGATAGTTTTCGGAAATATTTTTTTACTCCAGAACATCAGAGAATTTTACAGATTATTTCCAGTCTGATCAGTCCAAAAGTACATAACCTAAAACAAATTGAAATTCTGAAACAGGAAATTATTCAACTGCGTCAGGATATTGAATATAGAGACCCAAAAGTTTCTTCCTATCATTTTGGTAACGTCATCGGCAAAAGCCAGAATGTTCATTCTCTGGTGCATCAAATAAACACGGTGGTCGAGTCTATTTGCAACCGTATGCTGAATTGGGATAAACGACAATTACAGGAAACAGTCACCGGACTGCCCTGCCTTTTGATCCAGGGCCAAACCGGATCAGGAAAAGAATTCTTTTTTAACAATATTTATTCACATTTAAATGAAATCTTTCAAAGAGAAAAAGGCGCAACATTTAAGTTACCCCTAAGAAAAACCAATATAGCCGCTTATAGTGGTGAACTAACCTATAGTGAATTGTTTGGTCATAAGAAAGGCGCTTATACCGGAGCTGAGTTTAACAGGCAGGGAATATTGGAAGAAGCCAATGCCGGCATCGTTTTTCTCGATGAAATCGGCGATGCCGATCCGAAGACACAAGTTCAGCTCCTCCGTTTTTTGGATACAGGGGTTTTCATACGCCTAGGCGAAAACCAGCCGCGTTACTCAAGAATATTTTTGGTTGCCGCTACCAATAAAGATTTGCAGGCCGAAATCATGGCTGGAAGATTTCGGGAAGACCTTTACCATCGTCTGAGTGCGCTAAGTTTTCAAATCCCGCGATTGAATGATCGCTTGGAAGATATTGAAGACCTTGCCACGCATTTCTTGGGGATTTTATTCAATAGCTACAAACAAGAAGGCAGTGACAATCCACCCCAGTTGGATGCTTCAGCAATCGACTATCTGAAACAGCACCATTATCGTGGCAATGTACGGGAATTGAAAAATATTCTTTTGCGCGCCATGTTATTTAGAAAAAGTTCTATGATCACAAAAGAAGAAATCAAGACCGCTTGCAATACTGAACCTTCATATAAAGAAGAATCCAACCCTCATGTTTTCATAGAAACCCTGCTTGACCAGTTTGATAGAGGCGAAGCAGATTTCTGGTCTGACATTCACCAGCCTTTCAAGAACAGTCTGATGACTCGCGACACAGCTAAGTCATTGATCCTCGCCGCAAAAGAACGCTACCAGACGAACCTGCCTGGCCTTGCAGTCAAACTACGCGCCTGTAAAGATCGCAGTCATATAGACACAGATGAAAGAAAAAAATTTATCAGCTTTAAAAATTTTCTTTATAAGACAGTTAAAATATCTGCGAATTAACCCACCCTATTTCATAATATTCTAGCAATTTATGAAAATCCTCAAGAAAACTCTTTATAGGCTTCTAAGATAAGGTCTCGCAAAACAGATAAATCTTTCTTAAACTCTACCTGGTCATGATATTTTCCATCTTTGCCTTTTTTTATAAGGCATGCCAACGAACAGACCGCCGGATTTACCAACCAATATTCTAAAACCTTTCAGCACAATAAAATCGTCCAAAGTCACATCGGCATAGGCCGTCAATTAACTTTGCACATTGCCCGTATCAAAGGGATATATTTCGATAGTGGTAATATTCATATTTGTTGCTATTTTGTAACCTGGGTAATGCGCGTTCGGGTTGACCTATAAGCATAATCTGCTACACTATTATTAGTATCTACTTGATACACATCTAAATTTCAAGTCATGGGATATCCATATAGTCCTTCAGGATAGAATACCAAGCACATAAAAATCGAAATTATTCTATAGATTTTTTGAATATTAAAAATCCATATTTTTTCAACTATTGCAATAACCAAAAATTTAGGAGCATTACATGTCAACCACTACTGTCTCTGAAAAATTCAAAGTAAAAGATCTCTCTTTGGCCGATTGGGGACGAAAAGAAATTATACTGGCACAAAACGAAATGCCAGGTCTTATGGCCTTAAGGACCAAATATGGCTCCGAGAAACCTTTGAAGGGAGCGCGTATTGCCGGGTCCTTGCATATGACCATTCAAACCGCCGTTTTAATTGAGACTCTCATTGATCTCGGAGCAGAAGTTCGCTGGGCATCCTGCAATATCTTCTCAACTCAGGATCATGCTGCAGCCGCAATCGCTAAAGCAGGAATCCCTGTATTTGCATGGAAAGAAGAAACAGAAGAAGAATATTGGTGGTGTACGGGTCAAACCCTATTATTTGATGATGATCAAGGCCCCAACATGATTCTCGACGATGGCGGTGATCTAACGGGCTATGTCCATGACAAATATCCTGAACTGCTCGCAGAAATTAAGGGCATAACAGAAGAAACCACCACTGGCGTTCACAATCTCTACAAGATGATTGAGAAAAAAACTCTCAAAATTCCGGCGATGAATGTCAACGATTCTGTGACCAAATCCAAATTTGACAATCTATACGGTTGCCGGGAATCACTGGCAGACGGAATCAAACGCGCCACCGATATCATGATTGCGGGAAAAGTCGTTGTCGTTGCTGGGTATGGGGACGTAGGCAAGGGCTGTGCAGACTCCATGAGCAGTCTCGGCGCACGAGTTATCGTTACCGAAATCGACCCTATTTGCGCCTTGCAGGCAGCGATGGAAGGTTATGAAGTAACTACAATGGAAAAAGCCGTAAAAGAAGGCGATATTTTTGTAACCACGACAGGTTGTGCTGACATCATTTGCATCGAGCATATGGAAACAATGAAGAACGATGCGATTGTTTGTAATATCGGCCACTTCGATATTGAAATCCAAGTGGAAGCTCTCAATAATTTCCCTGGTATTGTGAAAGACGTTATTAAGCCACAGGTTGACAAGTACACCTTTCCTGACGGTCACAGCATTGTTATGTTGGCTGAAGGACGGCTTGTTAATCTTGGTTGCGCCACAGGACATCCTTCATTCGTAATGTCCAATTCATTCACTAATCAAGTGTTGGCTCAGATTGAATTGTACAGTAAAAAGTACGAAGTCGGAGTTTACACATTACCAAAAATTCTGGATGAAGAAGTCGCAAGGTTGCATCTGGATAAACTAGGAGTAAAATTGACAGTACTTTCTGATAAACAAGCCGACTATCTAAGCCTTTCCAAGGATGGCCCCTACAAGCCGGAACATTACCGGTACTAATCTGCTAAAAAATAAAAGCCGACCTTCCCATAGGGGAGGTCGGCTTTTTTCTTCTTATATCAGTAAAATTTTAAAGTGGGTTTTTCTGCAAAAACTCCTGAATCCAAGGAATAATGCGCTCGTAAGAGTCTTCCAAAACATAGTGCCCGGCATCCTGAACACGGTGAACTTCGGCCTCTGGAAAAATCCCCTGCCACTTTTTCAAAAAATGGTCATTGAACACAAAATCTTTGGCACCCCACGCGATCATTACAGGAAGTGATTTGAATTGTTCCAGATTCTCTTCAATATTTTTAACTACTGAGTAACTTAGTGCATCAGAGCTCATAGGAATATCCTGAACAAAACGCAGAGTCCCAATGCGGTTGGCATAGTTATTATAAGGTGCCAAATACCCTGCACGGACTTCATCTGTCATGCGCTCTTTATTCTTACACGCCATATCTACAGCTGCTAATGCAAAAGCATTAAAGCCACGAATAGCAATATAAGCAAAACCAGGAACACGACACAACTTAAGCCTTACTGGTATCTTCTCAGATAAAAATGCGGCCGTATTGAACAACACCAGTCGTTTTATTTTTTGCGGATGACGAACCGCGAATCCCATACCAATAGCTCCACCCCAGTCATGAACCATCAAAGTGATATCACTGAGACCCAGCTTGTCTACCAATGCTTCCAAATTATCTATATGCTGTGAAAGTGTGTAATTATAGTTTTGCGGCTTGTCTGATTTTCCCATACCCATATGATCAGGAACGACACATCGATAGGATTGTTTTAACCCCAAAACCAGATTTCTGTAATAAAACGACCAAGTAGGGTTGCCATGCAACATGAGCAGTGTTTCACCCTGCCCTTCATCAATAAAATGGTATTTATAGGAATCTAATTCCATAGTATGCGAAGTAAACGGGTATAAATCCTTCACCACTCCACACCCATCATCAGGCAATTGAGGCCACTGCCAATTCCTAGCAACGCAGCTTTATCTCCCTTTGCCAGGACTCCCTTTTCAACTCCCATTGCAAGAGTGACGGGTAAAGAAGCGGAACCTGTATTGCCAAGAAATTCGAGAGTGGAGAAATCTTTTTCCATGTCCAGTCCAACATTTTCATACATCAGTTTTCTATGTCCTTTACCCACCTGATGACAAAAAACACGGTTCACGCTTTTATTTTTCCACCCTAGCGCTTCGCGTGTGCGATTCCAAGTCCTGCCTGCCAGGCGACAACCTTCAAGCATTAATTTTTCAGAATCCGTCTCCATTAAGGGAGCGGCTTGCGCCCCAGCATCCAGATTACCGCGACAAAGATGGTTGAATTTTGTTTCGGCCATAGAAACCCCTCCAAGCAATCGGTGTTTTTTCTGAGAAATATCTTTGTGAGTGAGAAGCACACCCACCGCCGCCGAACCAATAGTCAACGAAGCAAAAGAAGATTTTATGTTATTACGAGTTATATTTGAACGGGACAATAAATTTTCGATTGTATTATTTACCAGTGGGCCGCCATTTTCTCCCGAGACAATAAGTCCAGCCTTTATAGCTCCCTGGTCGATCATATTAGCAACGGTACTCATGCCATTTAAAACTCCAAGACATGCATTGGAAATATCGAAGACAAAGGACTCTTCAGGAAGTCCCAGGCGATGATGAACTACAGATGCGGTGGAAGGTTCCAGAAAGTCTCTGCACACAGAAGCAGAAATAAGACAGCCAATTTCCTTTGCATCGACATCTGAATTATCTATTGCATTTTTTCCAGCAATAGCAGCAACTTCGCTCGGGAAAATGCCTTCATCCCAAAACCGGCGTTCTACTATTCCGCTCATCAACTCCAATCTTCCTGACGGAAGTTTCAGCCTTTCATAAAGAGGGGCAAGCCGAGTTTCAAGCTCACTGGACGTCATACGGTTTTCGGGTAAGTGATATCCCAAGCCTTCAATACAAACATTTTCAAACAGCATCTTTATCAGGTCTCACCCTATTATCATCTTCAAGATCAATGAACTGCATATTGTAATATTTCTGGTATAACCCACTACTCGCTAGAAGTGACTGATGAGTACCCGACTCCACAATTTTTCCGTCATCCATTACAAGAATTCGATTGGCGTGTTTAATGGTAGACAAACGATGCGCTATTACAAATGATGTGCGATGCTCCATCAGGTTATTTAACGCTTCTTGAACCAGTTTTTCTGATTCCGAATCAAGTGCCGAGGTCGCTTCATCTAAAATCAGGATCGGCGCATTTCTTAGGATCGCACGTGCAATGGCAATTCTCTGCTTTTGTCCACCCGAAAGTTTTACTCCCCTCTCACCAATCAGAGTTTCATAGCCCTCTTCGATATGCTCAACAAAATAATCGACATGTGCGGCTTTAGCTGCATCCAGAATTTCCTCTCGAGTCGACTCACCTTCTTTTCCAAAAGAAATATTATTGAGGATAGTGTCATTGAATAAAAATGTCTCCTGTGTAACCAGAGCGAGATGATTTCTAAGAGAAGAAAGCTTGAAGCTCTGGATATCTTCACCATCTATTAAAATTTTTCCCGAGGTCACATCAAAAAATCGAAAAAGCAAATCCACCAGAGTTGTCTTACCAGCACCACTCATACCAACGATTGCTATGACCTCTGATTTGTTAACGGTCAGGTTTATCTTATCCAAAACCATTTTGGCCCGAGAAGGGTAGCTAAAGCATACATCTTGAAACTCAATTTTGCCTTTGAAGTCGATCAGTTCCTTTTGGCCTTCACGTACTTTCTCTTCTGGCAAATCAAGAATTTCAAACACACGTTCGGCACCTGCAAGAGATGTCTGAACACTTGCCATAATCTTGAAAAGAATTCGAATCGGGGTATACATCATAAATAAAGCCACGATGAAGGCCAAAAAAGTTCCCTGACTTATTTCACCACTCAAGACTTGGGATCCGCCATACCAAAGAATAAATGCAGAACTGGCGACACCTAAAACCTCAAGAAAAGGAGATGTCATCTCTACATATTTCACATTCTTTTTCATTACCTTCAGATAATCATCATTGTAATTTTGGAATTTTTTTAATTCGCGTGGCTCCAGCCCAAAGGCTCGGACAATCTTTACTCCCGAAAAAGATTCCAATACGGTTGCGTTGATGTTTCCAAGAATTTCTTGTCCTTTATGACTAAACTTCTTGAGCTTTCTTCCAATATTAGATACAGGAAAAATCATCACCGGAAAAACAATGAGGGCCATTAGTGCCCAGTCCCATTTTAAATAAAACACCCATATCATAAGGCCTATCAAGGTAACACTATTTTGAAGAAACTCTTTCAGCAAGCGAGTTACCGTTGACTGCATGATAGCCACATCGTTATTTATTCTAGAAATAAGTTTACCTGTTTCATTTTCCTCAAAAAACCCAAAGGGCAAATGATGAATATGAGCAAACAACTTCTCCCTAAACTGAACAACCAATTCCCATGATATCCCGAACATAATCAGGTTTTGCGCATACATCAAAACCGCCTTTAGAAAATACAGCGCAACCAATGCAAGAGGAATGACCTTCAGCATGAAATAATCTTTTTCAGTAAAAATACTATCAAAAGTCTTTTGAATGATAGGGACAGGAGAGGTTGCAATAATCCCAACAATAATTGAGAAGAAGATGGCTAGGTATAGCCTCGACATATAGGGCTTCACATAAAGGAAAAGCCGCTTAAATAACTGGAAAGACATACGCAGAAACCGCAACTACAGAAAGGAAATACGTTTACTAAGAGAAAAGCCCCTGACATTGAATAAAATTCAATGTCAGGGGCTTATTTTTATAGAAATGAAAAGCTCAATTATGCCTTTACTTCTTTTTTGGGAAGGAAGTCGTCTAAGCCTGCGCCATTCTTGATAGCATCTTCCATCAACTTCACAGACTCTCTAATTCCCTCCTCACAGACATCTAATGAAATATCTTTGATATCGTTTTGAGAACACCACGCCATCACTCGATTTTGAGTATTGTCTCTCATAAACCCTTGTGGAACACGCTCCAAACGCTCTAAAGCTTCAGAAGACCAGTTGAAATCCTTCGCATCCAGAGAAGCTCCCAAGCTGAGAATGTCTCCTGGAATACCTTCGCTTGCTCCGTTACCATTACCGTTCCCGTTATCATCCTTGATGATTTTTTCATTAAGGATTTTATCAAGGAAAGCAGCCGTAACCTTACTAATTTTCTGCACACGAGCATTCTTTTCAACACGAGCATGAGCTTTTCGTCTCAAATGACCCTGTGGGAAACTGTTGAGACAATCCAAAGCTTCCTGCGTCCAAGACACCTGAACACCATCAGGCAAAGTTGTGAAAGTAGTGGAATTCTTAGCCTCTGCATCTGTTGCCTCAAACTCTTCTTTGTTAACAGGAAGCAAGCGTTCAGCCCCTGCATTACAAACAGTACATTTAACAACATCACCTTTATAAAAAGTATTACAACTAGTGCACTTCAGAGTAATCTCTTCAGGAGGCTTGCCCGCATGAGCTTCAGCCATTTCTTCTTTCAACATACCCAGACCTTCTGGATTGTTGGGATCCATACCTTCGTTCTTCATTCTTTCACCGATCGCAGACATTGCCTGCATCGCCCCTGCAGGAAGAATTTCCTGAACGGCCTCAGTGATAACACTAGAAGTAATCATGCTGTGCCCGCGCTCTAAAGAATAACGCAAGATCGCAGAAGTCGCCATTGGGCGTACAAACCCAGGAATCTTCTTCAATCGCTCTTTAGCTTCTGCAGTCCACTCAATGCTCTCTTCAGCCTGCAAATCTATGGGTGGCTTGAAAACTTTACTGGAAAGCAAGACATTACAAGGAACGAGTCGTAATAGGTTCTCAGCATTACCCCCAATATCCATATCAGGTGCGCTATGAACACCAATGCGACCCAAAATGAGGAGATAGGGATTTTCTTCGCGTGCATATTGGAGTACTTTTTCGAAAACCTTTCCGTCCAGAAGACGAATAGTACATTCCATCTCTTCTTCTTCACAAACTTTCCGGGAAATCTCCAGGTGAGCCTGATAAATTTTTGCCAACCCTTTATCAATGATATCTTCATGAAGTTTTTCCTGTTGCTCAAACTTGAAAACTTTTGAAGCTTCACGTGACAATACACCGGTCAGACTGTTGAACATTGCATAATGAAAGTAAGGATCAAATGTAGAAATGATTTCCAGAGGCCGATTCAACTTTTTCGCCAAATCAATCCCGGTCATCAGCCCACCAAAG
>Ga0209631_10004865_pt1 | contig 14569 bp, 11 predicted proteins | sample COG_08_FD_184752 | JGI IMG/M metagenome (GOLD analysis project Ga0209631, IMG submission 184752) | Pelagic Microbial community sample from North Sea - COGITO 998_met_08 (SPAdes) (version 2) | ecosystem: Environmental > Aquatic > Marine > Neritic zone/Coastal water | place: Helgoland, sampling... | reverse complement strand
ACCCTATGTATATGAAGAGTTAAAAAAATTAGGATTTACTAAAGTTGGGTTTGATAGTGTGGCAGATATAACAGCATGTCCTGGTACTGACACTTGTAATTTAGGTATTGCAAATAGCACAGGGTTAGCAGAAAAGTTAGAATTATTTATTGAAAAAAACCATGCTGAATTAGTTTTTAATAAAGACATTAAAATTAAAATTAGCGGATGTTTTAATGCTTGTGGCCAACATTCAATTGCGAATATCGGATTTCATGGAAGTACTATTAGAGATGAAAATAAATTCATTGGAATTAGTTTCGAATGCGTTTAAGTGGGAGCGAATTGCAGAACAGCTTATTGATAAAGTAAAAGAAGTTATTAATGACTGATAAAAGTCAATATAGCGTTTATTTGCCTGGGCTAAATGCAATGCGGTTTTTTGCAGCTTTCTTGGTTATTGTAACCCATATTGAATTGTTAAAGGGACAATTGGGTTTTTCGAATTCATTGAAATTCCTCGAACAATTTAATCTAGGGGGGTTGGGTGTGTATTTCTTTTTTGTGTTGAGTGGATTTTTAATCACCTATTTATTAATTCATGAAAAGGAAAAAACGGGCACTATTAAAATAAAGGCTTTTTATATTAGGCGGTTGTTGAGAATTTGGCCACTTTACTATTTTATAACATTACTGGCTTTCTTTATTTTACCTAATTTCGAAATGATGGAGGTGCCTTGGTTACAGCAATTTTATCATTCCAATTTTACAGTGAATCTGGTTTTGTTCTTATTAATGCTTCCGAACCTTGCCTTGGCCTTAAATCCTGCTGTTGCTCATGCAGGTCAGCTATGGTCTATAGGGGTAGAAGAACAGTTTTATTTAATCTGGCCAGTACTATTTAAACGGACAAATAATTTATTACGCTTGTTAATTCTATTATTTTTTGTTGTTGTAGGAATAAAAGTATTGTTTATTCTCCTTTTTAATTCGAATACAATTCCATCTTCTGAGAACATTTTGGCTTTAAAAAAGCTTATGGCAATGAGTAAGTTTGAATGCATGATAATAGGTGCTTTTGGCGCTTATGGGGTGAAATATAATTCAAAGAAGATGTTACGTATCGTGTATCATCCAATTGTATTTGGTATTTCTTTATTGTCGTTACCATTAATGAATTATTTTTCTCCTGAAATATTGAATGACGCGATTCACCTACCTTATTCTGTAATGTTTATCGTAATTATACTAAACGTGTCAACCAATAAAAAAGGGCTTATGTTATTAGAAAATAAATTCTTTAATTTTTTAGGAAAAATATCTTACGGACTTTACATGTATCATATGATGATAGTTGTTTTTGTTATACAAATAGTGGCAAAAATTCATGTAGAAATCGGGGTTAAGGAAAATATTTTAATCTATTTTTGTTCAGTAGGTTTAAGTATATTAGCGGCTTGGCTATCTTATGAATATTTTGAGAAGCCTTTTTTAAAGTTAAAATCGAAATTTACAATTGTTAAAAGCGGAAAAATATAGATATTCTCAAGTTTCAGTTCGAATTGAAAAAGTAATTTTTTTAACACTTTTCACATCCGCTTTTGTTTTTTTTAAAACCCCTTTTGAATTTTATTTTCACTATATTATATTTTTAGCTTTACTACCTTTTTTTATGTTAAGATACCGGTTTCCAAAACTGGCATTTCAAATAATGACAATTCCTTTAATAGTAGGAGTGGTTAATGTGTTGGGAGAGAATACCGATCAATTTTCCTTCATTAAAGTATTTGGAGGTTTATTGCTTACCCTACTTTTTTATCAATATGTAATGCTTTATTATGAATTTAATGTGAAGCGTTTGTTTAAAATGTATGTTAAATGGTGCTACTGGATAGCTTTAATTGGCATCGTGCAGCAAGTTTCTTATATAATTGGGTTTAAATTGGGTTATGATTATAGCTGGCTATTCAATAAATGGGGAGTTATCTCTGGCGGTATATTAGGATTGCGGGTAAATTCGATTATTTCAGAACCCTCAGGCCTAGCAATTGTGCTGATGCCAGCGGTGTATGTGGCTATTTATAATTTATTCAGAAAGGAAACTTATATTATCGATAAAAAACAGTCGTTAGTAATTTTGTTGGTATTGATATTAACCTCCTCTTCTACAGGGTTAATTGGGCTTGTTGTAGCGTTTATGTTAGCCTCAGACACATTGAATATTCGGTATGTAGTAATAGGTGTTGCAATATCGATAAGTGGTGGGTATGCAGCGTATTATAACCTAGATGAATTTCGATCAAGAGTAGATACTTCAATTGGGTTGTGGATAGAAAATGATTTTGACATTAAAAATACAAATTCATCAAGTTTTGTTCTTTATAATAACTTACATATTGCAACGGAGAACTTAAAAGAACACCCCATTTTTGGAACTGGATTGGGTTCTCATGAGTCTGCTTATGAAAAGTATTCGTTAACCAATACAGTTGTCCTGTATGATTTTTCTTTTAATACGAAAGATGGAAATTCATTGTTAATTCGATTGTTGTCCGAGACAGGATTGTTAGGTGCTTGTTTTATCTTATTAATCTTGTTTAGGTCTTTTGTGCATAAAAATCAGAATAGCGAATTGAACGAATATCGAATCGTAAGCCAAGGACTTTTTATACTGATATTTGTTACTTTATTACGGCAAGGAAATTATATGTTGAATGGGTTTCCGCTAATAATGTTGATGTATTATTACACAAAGAAGGAATATAGCAAAAGGAAAAATGAGTTACTTCAGTTAGAAGCTGATACTGGAGGAATAGAAGAAACCAATTAACTTGAAAAAAAGAGCTCTTATACTATACACCGAGATTGCAGGTTATACGATAACCTGTATAAATAAAACAATTGACCTTTATCCTGATGTAGAATTTTATGTTGTTCGATGGCCAGTAAACAAAGAGGCTCCTTTTAAATTTGAATTAAATAGCGCTTATATTTATGAAAGAAATGACTTTACCAATGAGCAGTTGCTAGAATTGGCGAATACAATTAATCCTGATCTAATTATTTCATCGGGATGGATGGATAAAGGCTATGTAAATGTTTGTAAACATTATAAAGGGAAAGTAAAAACGGTGTTGGCTATGGATAATCATTGGTTTGGGAATGCTAGACAAAAAATCGCAACTTTACTAAGTTCCTTTATAGTCAAAAATAAATTCTCTCATGTCTGGGTGCCTGGAAAACCACAACGTCAATTTGCTAAAAAATTAGGTTATAAGTCTTCAGAAATATCAGAAGGATTTTATTCTGCGGATGTGGACTTGTTTTCGTCCTATTTTGAAAAGGCGAAAGAAAGTAAGATTAGTAATTTCCCTAAACGTTTTATTTACGTAGGAAGATATGTAAAACATAAGGGGATATTTGATATGTGGAATGCTTTTATTGAATTACAAAAAGAACATCCAAATGATTGGGAATTATGGTGTATTGGGACTGGGGATGAATTCGAAAATAAGATAGAACACGATAAGATTAAACATTTTGGCTTTGTTCAGCCAGAAAATTTTTTAGAATACATTGAAAAAACAGGAGTATATATATTGCCAAGTCATATAGAACCTTGGGGTGTTTCTCTGCATGAATATGCTGCAGCCGGTTTTCCTGTGATTTGTAGTAATAAAGTTGGATCATCAGAAAAGTTTATACAAGAAGGCAAGAATGGTTATGTTTTTCCAGCAAGAGATATAGAAGCAATTAAAGATTCTTTTCGCAAAGTAATCGATTCTTCAGAAAATGAGCTATTAGAGATGCAGAAAAAAAGTATTGAGTTATCTTTGTTAACTACTCCCGCCAAATGGGCAAATACATTAATTAAATTACTCAATGATTAATCCACAAATCTAAATTTGAAGAGGGTGGTAGGAATTTTGGTTGATCGAAATTTTGTTAACTAACAACAATTACTTTACAGAAAATGACCTATTTTTTATGTAAAATAAAAGCATTAACTATATTTGTTATATACCATATAATAAGAATGTAGTCACATAAATGAAATTACCAAATGATTAAAATATTAATTACAGGGGGAGCAGGAAATGTAGGGGGAGCATTGGCGAGAAAGTTAGTTCAAAACCCTTCCTATTTTGTTGTTATCGTGGATGACTTAAGTACGGGTGATAAAGCCAAATTACCTTCATCAGATTATTCTAATTGGACATTTGTTTATTGTGATGTAAATGAGCATCAGGACTTATCTGAAATCATGATAGCGAATAATTTTGATTATGTTTTTCATTATGCTGCTGTTGTTGGGGTTCAAAGAACCTTGGAAAATCCAATAAAAGTTTTAGGCGATATTGACGGTATTAAAAATGTGTTGAGTCTAGCAAAAAACACCTCTGTAAAAAGAATATTTTATTCATCTTCTTCTGAAGTTTATGGTGAGCCTGTTGAATTACCTCAGCATGAGGAAACTACCCCATTAAACTCGCGTGTTCCTTATGCAGTTGTAAAAAATGTTGGTGAGGCATTTTTTCGATCTTACAAAAAATCGTATGATTTAAATTTTACAATCTTTCGGTTTTTTAACACCTATGGTCCCAACCAAAGTGTGGATTTTGTTGTCGCTCGATTTTTAGAGAAAGCCTTAAAGAATGAAGACATTGGTATTTATGGTGACGGTTCACAAACAAGAACATTTTGTTACGTAAATGACAATGTAGATACTTGTATAGCAATATTAGAAAGGGAGCTAGAAATGAACGATGTTATAAATATTGGCGGAGAGGTAGTCCTAACAATTCTTGAACTAGCCGAACTGATAATTGAAGAGACAAATTCATCTTCTAAAATTATTTATTTAGAGCCGCTGGAGGAAGGCGATATGACAAGGAGGCAACCTGATAATTCTAAAATGCGAAAGATATTAGGGAGACCCTTGTTAACTATTCGAGAAGGAGTAAAAATGATGATTGCTGATCCTATTTTTCTGAAGAACATAGGGCTTTAATGGAGGTTCTAGATAAAAGTAAGAAGATTTAGCTTCGCTGAGAAAAGTTCTCCATTATGGTCGTACTCAGCAGAGTGCCCAAATATCGGATAGTATGGTATAGTCAAATAGATCGCTATGTGTGGAATAAACGGAATATATAATATTTCAAAATTAAATTCTCCTCTCCAAGAGATGGAGAAGATGATCGCTAAGCAAAACCATCGTGGTCCGGATGCTTCTGGTACTTATGTCAATGATTTTGTTGCTTTTGGACACAGTCGGCTATCCATCATTGATTTAGAAGCTTCTTCTAATCAGCCATTTTATAGTAAAGACAACAAGTTTATACTCATCTTTAATGGCGAAATTTACAACTATAAAGAAATAAGAGAAAGTTTACCAGATTATCACTTTAGAACGAACTCTGACACTGAAGTTGTTTTAGCTGCTTACCAAACATGGGGAACGAATTGTGTTCATCAATTTAATGGGATGTTTGCATTTGCTATTTGGGATGTTGAAAAACGAACTCTATTTATAGCAAGAGATAGGTTAGGTATAAAGCCACTTTACATTTATGATAATAATGAAAGTATTGTATTTTCTTCTGAGATAAGAAGTTTAATGGAATGCTCATTAGTAAAGAAGAAAATTGACAAGGATTCCTTTGTCGATTATTTACGATACAATACGGTGCACGCACCAAAAACTATAATAGAAGGAGTTAAGATGCTTATGCCAGGTCATTACATCTGGGTTAGTGACGATGAATATAAAAACGAACCGTATTGGGACATTAATAAATATATTAACCGAAAATCAGACAATCAGTCTTACGAAGAAATTAAGATGAACGTAAAAGACCGATTAACTAAATCGGTTAAAAGAAGGTTGGTAGCAGATGTTCCATTTGGTGCATTTTTAAGCGGTGGGATAGATTCTAGTGCTATCGTTGCATTGATGAGTGAAGTAAGTGATGAGCCTGTGAAAACATTCCATATATCTTTTGCAGAGGAAGCATTTTCTGAAGCAAAATATGCTCGGATTATTGCAAAGAAATATAAAACAGATCATACTGAAATTAAATTAACTCCAGCAGATTTTTTAGCAGACCTTCCAAGCGCATTATCGGGAATGGATCACCCAAGTGGTGATGGACCCAATTCATTTATTGTTTCAAAAGCGACAAAGGAAGCTGGAGTTGCAATGGCGCTATCGGGGCTGGGAGGTGATGAGTTATTTGCCGGCTATGACATATTTCCTCAAGCCGTCTCCTTATTGGATAAAAAGTGGGTTTATTCCTTTCCTATAGGGATTAGAAGATTAATGGGGAAAGCATTAAAAATTGTAAAACCCACAATAGCTTCATATAAAATAGTTGAAACGATAACTCAAAAATATTTAGAGCTTCCGTTTTATTACCCAATTAATCGGCAAGTTTTAAATGATGAACTGATCTCTAAACTAACAGGAATTGGAATTCTTCCCGAAAATGCAGTTTATAGAATTGGTCTTAATGGCATAGATGTGAACGCCCCTGGCTTTAAATCACCGTTTTTAAGCAAAGTTTCCTATATGGAAATGAATACTTACATGCAAAATGTATTGTTGAGAGATACTGATCAAATGAGTATGGCGCACTCTCTTGAAGTAAGAGTTCCTTTTTTAGATTACGAGTTGGTGGAATATGTTCACGGTGTTGCTGATGAGCACAAATTCCCCTATTCTCCAAAGAAATTATTGGTAGATAGTTTGGGTGATTTATTACCAAATGAAGTTGTAAATAGACCCAAAATGGGGTTCACTTTTCCATGGGAACAGTGGATGAAAAATGAATTAAAGGATTTCTGTATTAAGAACTTAACCAGTCTTGTTGATAGAGAGTTGTTAGACAATAAACAATTGTGGGATATGTGGAATCGGTTTTTAAAAGGAAATCAAAAAGCAACATGGTCTCGTTTATGGCCTCTAGTTGTTCTTGGGTTTTGGTTAGAAGAGAATGAAGTTGAAGTATAAAGAAAATAGTTAATTTAGCTTTATGCAAAAAACTGATTTAAGCAAATTCGATAACGCATGGTACAATCCAGGAAGTCTTTTTAAAAGAGGCTTATGGTTTTTTGTGAATGTTTGTGTTATACAAAACAGAATGAATCCTTTCAGTGGGTTACGTGTTTTTTTTCTTAAAATATTTGGAGCTAAAATAGGGGGCGGAGTTGTTATTAAACCAAATGTGAATATAAAATATCCATGGAAATTGGAAATTGGAAATAACGTTTGGATTGGGGAACAAGTTTGGATTGACAACTTAGGAGAGGTTAAAATTGGAGATAACGTTTGTTTATCGCAAGGAGCCATGTTATTATGTGGCAATCATAATTATAAAAAAGTTGAGTTTGATTTGGTAGTGGGGGATATCACGTTAGAAGAAGGTGTTTGGATTGGAGCTCATTCAGTAGTTTGCCCCGGAGTTAGTTGTCAGTCTCATTCTATATTATCGGTAAACTCTGTTGCAGTAAAAACACTAAAGCCATATACTATTTATCAAGGTAATCCAGCGGTAGAACTGCGTAAAAGAGAATTTAAGGAAGAATGAAAGTTAGTCTTATTACCATAGCTTATAATAGTGCAGCAACAATAGAAGACACTATTAAATCTATTGTTGCGCAGGAGTACTCCAATATAGAATATATTATTATAGATGGAGGTTCCACTGATAATACGCTTTCTATTATAGAAAAGTATAAAGAATCAATTTCTACTATTATTTCAGAACCTGACAAGGGAATTTATGATGCCATGAATAAAGGCGTTCAAAATGCCACAGGGGATCTTGTAGGGATATTAAATTCAGATGACATTTACACTGATAATAAGGTTGTTTCTAATATTGTAGAGGCAATCGGAAATAAAGATTCTATCTATGCGGATTTAGTGTATGTGAATAGAGACAATACGGATAAGGTAACTCGTTATTGGAAATCTGGTAAATATAGAAAGGGAATCTTTAAAAAGGGGTGGATGCCACCGCACCCTACTTTTTTTATAAAGAAATCATGTTATGATCAATATGGAATTTATAATTTACAGTTAAAGTCAGCAGCGGATTATGAACTGATGCTACGAATGCTTCATAAACATAATATCTCTGTTGCTTATTTACCAGAAGTAATTACTAAAATGAGAGTTGGTGGTCAAAGTAATATTACCGTATTGAACAGGTTCAAGGCAAATACAGAAGATAGACTAGCTTGGACCATAAATAACTTGAAACCAGGACGATTGACACTTACAATGAAACCCATTCTAAAGCTTAGCCAATTTTTTAAGAAGGGTGAAAAAAGTGCATAGTTTACGCAAACTTTTCAGGATTAGACAAGGAGGAAACGAGCTATTTAATCCCAGAAGCTAAATATCTCTGTTCCTAATCCTTTTCAATAACAGGAGCAACAAAAGGCTTAATGTTTAATCCTAATTTACTAATGTCAATTTGGAAGATATCTGCATCTCCTTTGGATTCTATATTATAATAAGCACCAACATACATGGTTTTGCCGTCTGCAGAAACTGAAACCGTTTTCTCTTCTTTAACTGTATTAATCGGATACCCCATGTTTTTTGGTTTGCTCCAGGAATCACCATTTTTAACTGAGTAGTAAACATCGTAACTACCTACACTTTCTTCATATCCATTTGAAGTGAAAAATAGTATCTCTCCATTTGGATGAATAAAAACACACTTTTCATCTGAAAGCGTATTGATAGAAGATCCTAAGTTAATAGGCTCAGACCATTCTCCGGCTTTTTTCTCCACATAATAAATATCAGCTTGACCTTGACCTCCTGGTCTTTCAGATACGAAATAGATTCTTTTTCCATCGGCGGTCATACTTGCAGAACTTTCAAAATAAGTTGAGTTTATTTTTTTAGCGATTTTAGGATATTTATTAAGGATTTCTTTTGGCGCTCCCCATTTACCTGATTTACCTCTTTTGGAAACGTAGATGTCACCACTACGAGTAGCACCCGCCATTCCATCTGTAATATTTCTGTATATAATTAAGTCACCAATTGGCGAAAAGCTTAATCCCCCATCATGGTATTCTGTATTTACTTTTCCTGATAAATTTTGTGCTTCACTCCATGTGCCATTTTGCTGATTCCATTCAGATATATAAATATCTGAATAATATATATGGTCATAATTTACATCTACCATTCCTCCTTTTGTGTCTGGTCTGCGAGAAGTAAACACCATAGATTTTCCATCTAAAGAAATACAAGGAGCAAATTCAGGAGCAGAAGAATTAATATTTTCTCCAATGTTTTTAATCAGTACATCCACCGGTGAAGCAATGGCATTTTTTGCGTAATCACAATGTTTCAATAATAAGTCAATGTCATAATCCTCGAGTTTCTTGATGTTTGTAGTAGCTGATTTGAAGGCTTGATAACTAATAATTGCACTGTCTAATTCTCCTAGTCTAAAGAAGATGTTACCGTGCAAATAATCAACATCCTTGTCCACTGGTTTAATAGAATCACCTGCTCCATGTAATTTAATCGCCTTATCAATGTGCGTTTTAGCAAGTTCGAAATTTTTTAATGAATATTGACATTCAGCAATTCCATATTGTGCTTTAGGGTTGTCTTTATCTATCGAAATTACCTCACGATAAATGGTCAGTGCCCCACGATAATTGTGCGCATAATACTTATGCTTTCCTTCAGATAGCTTGTATTGAATCTTAGCTTTTTCGATAACGTTTTTAGTGGTATCAGGAACCAATTTAATACTCGCGTGTGCAGAAGCAGTAAAGAATAATGCAAATGCGATTGTCAAAAAACTTTTCATATATTTCTATTGGATCGTTTATTTTTTTTAGCTTAAAAACAAATATAGTTAATTTAGATTTAATTATTTCCTTTTATTTTTCATAAGCCCCTTTGTTTTCATTGGATTTATCTTCCTTTTTAATTGCAAAAGCATTTTTATTTAAGTCAACTAATTCGTGTACACCTAAAGTTGCAGCAACCATTGTTACAATTGGGATAACTGCCATAATGATAGAAGAAATTATTATAATAAACATAAATGTATTACTCGAAACATCCTCTTTTACTTCGATAAAATACTTATTTGTGTAGTGAAAAAAAAGCGTAAAAACCAATCCTAATGCAACAGCAAAACCTTTATGTTTCTTGCCAAATTTCACACTTTCTTTAATCGTTAATCTTCTTCTTTCATTCATAAAATCAATAAACCCAAATCCGTAATAATAAAATGCTACAACCATAGCAAATTGACTTGAGATAAATTTAGCAGTACCTTCAGGTGAAGGTACTATCCAAAATATAATGTATAGAATTAAGGTTACGCCATAAACAATGCCGAATTCGAAAAAAATATTTCGAATAGCAAGGTTAATAGTTCGTTTAATGTCTTTGATAAGTTGTTTTAGATTGAATTTGTAGTTATTTCCCGTTAATATTTTTTCAACTTTTTCGGATACAACGGAAAGTACTGGAGAGATTAGTATTATGAGAATGTATCTCATAAAATTAAAAATAACATATGACATCATTAGGAAGAAACCAGAAACAAAGAAATACCATACTTTTTTTATCATCCCTGCATCATCGCCGGCAGTATAACCTCTTTTAAGTTCTTGAAAAGTAAATCCAATGTAATAGATTGCAAAAAAGATGATTATGGGGAACAAGAAATAAATCCAAAGTTTATGCTTTTTTATAAATCTTACAGCATTAATATAGCTGTTAACACCTAATTTAAAATCTTTAATAAACCCCATCTTCAAGTTATTTTGGTTCAACGATGATCGTTTTTCCATAAATACCAACCCGTAATAAAATTATAGTTGATAAATAGTAGGCTGAAAATACAAAATCTTTATGGCAGGCGTGCAGTATTTCCTATTTTTACAATCTGATTTTTATAATAATTTAACAAAACAGTAAATGAGCCTTACTACTTTAACCGCAATTAGTCCTGTTGATGGAAGATACAGAAGAGTAACAGATCGATTAGGAGATTATTTTTCTGAAGCAGCATTAATTAAATATAGAATATTAGTTGAAGTAGAGTATTTCATTTCACTATGTGAATTACCCTTGCCGCAGTTAGCGAATTTTGATAAAAGTTTATTTTCTACTTTAAGAGATTTGTACGAAAACTTTACGGATGCGGATGCTCTTCGAATTAAAGAGATTGAGAAAGTAACGAATCACGATGTTAAAGCAGTAGAGTATTTTATAAAAGAAAAATTGGATGCGATTGGAATAGGTGTAGGGGGTAAAGAGTTTATTCATTTTGGATTGACATCTCAAGATATTAATAACACTTCTGTTCCGCGTTCAATTAAAGATGCATTAGCGGATGTATATTACCCGATGATCGAAGAAATTGTTGAGCAATTAAGTGGTTTGGCAGCAGATTGGAAGGATATTCCTATGTTGGCTAAAACACATGGTCAGCCCGCTTCTCCGACAAGACTAGGTAAGGAGATATATGTTTTTGTTGAACGATTAAATGTTCAATTGGAACAAATGAAAGCTATTCCGTATTCTGCCAAATTTGGTGGAGCAACAGGTAATTTTAACGCACATTTTGTTGCTTACCCTTCTATTGATTGGGTCAATTTTGCAAATAAATTTCTGCATGAAAAGTTAAAAATATCTAGGTCTCAAACAACTACTCAAATTGAGCATTACGATAATTTAGCAGCACTTTTTGATGCTATGAAACGTATTAACACTATTCTAGTTGATTTAGATAGGGATATGTGGACATATATTTCAATGGAATATTTTAAACAAAAAATTAAAGCCGGAGAAATAGGATCCTCTGCTATGCCACACAAGGTAAATCCAATTGATTTCGAAAATTCTGAAGGAAATTTAGGAATAGCGAATGCTTTTTTCGAACACCTATCTGCTAAATTGCCTATTTCAAGATTGCAAAGAGATTTAACAGATAGTACGGTTTTAAGAAATGTTGGTGTTCCAATAGCACATACAATGATTGCTTTGGCGTCTTTAAAGAAGGGGTTGACTAAATTACTGTTGAATGAAGAAGCAATTGCAAGAGACCTTGAAAAGAATTGGGCGGTAGTAGCAGAGGCAATTCAAACAGTTCTTAGAAGAGAAGCGTATCCAAACCCATACGAGGCGCTTAAGGAATTAACAAGAACAAATGAGGGCATCAATGCGAATTCAATAGCTAGTTTTATTGAAGGCTTAAATGTAAATGAAGAAATAAAAGCTGAATTAAGGCTAATAACTCCTGCTAGTTTTACTGGAATTAATTTAGTTAAGGATTAAGGTTATTCACATAACATACAGTATTTAGCTTTCGAATCATGTGCAAATAAAATGCTTACGTTATATATTTCTTGAATCTTAGAAATTAAGATTTCTTCAAAATTGTTGTAGAGCTCTTCTTCCGAAATTTTTTTTTCCCCTTTCTTTTCTTTGAAAGAAAAAGGTATAAGATTTTGTTTCAAGTTTCTCATTGAAACTATTCCTGATATTGCTCCAGAATTGAGATTTTCTTTATTGTATAAGTATCCATAAAACAATAATTGAGCGGCTTTAGGTTTCTCGAATACTTGTTCTATGGATGAAACGCTAACTTCTTCTGGCTTGACAAATCCAGATTTATAATCAATAATTCTAGTTTGACCATTTTGAGTGTCTATTCTATCTACGTTTCCTTTTAAAACAATTGTCTTTCTGCCTTGTGAAGTCTCAATTTCGATAGCTGTAGTAAAGGTTTTTTCTAAACCTAGTATTTCAATTGGACCCTTTTTTTGAATTTGTTTTTTTTCTTGCATTAAAAAAAGCTTTATCTCTTTTAAAGCCATTTTATAGTACAAGAGGTTTTTTCCATAGCGATAACTTTTCGAAGGGAATTGTTTTAGGTATAGTTTGTCTGTTAAAGCTTCATATTTCTTCAACATTGCGTCAACAGATGATTCTGTAATTGTAGGAGAATGCTCTTTATATAACTCTTCTAAAACTTCGTGTATTATAGTCCCTTGCGTACTATTTTCAATAGTTTCTTCTAGCTCTTGTTTTTCGTTGATTCTTAACGCATACTTATAGTAAAAATCAAGTGGACATGATAAATAGGTGTTTAATGCTGAGGGAGATAAACCTTTTTCGAAGAGTAAGTCAATCTTTTTTAATGTACTGCTATCTTTTTTAATCTCATTAGGAACAGATTTGTTGTCCCATTTAAAATTATAGTCCTTACGGGCAATTTTATGTGGCAATTCACTTTCTATTTGAATTAAGTAACGGCTAATTTCATTGCTGTCAAGTCCGTTAGGTAAACCATTGTTATATATAAAGTGAATGTTCTTTACACGATGCAACAGACGGTAAAAATAGTAGGAGAAAATAGCTTCTCGATCTTGTTTTGTTGGTAATCCTAGGTAGATTTTTAAATCATGTGGAATAAATGAATTGGAACCTTGAACTCCAGGAAGAAATTTTTCATTACATGAAACAAGAATTATATTATCAAAGTCTATTGCGCGACTTTCTAATAATCCCATTATCTGAAGACCTTCAAGTGGCTCTCCATAAAATGAAAGTTTTTCACTTTTATTAATAAGATTGAATAAGTTTCGAATTCCTTCAATGTCATCAATGTATGGGTATTCTCTATTAATTGATTCAATTTTTTTGAGATTGGAGATGATTTTATACAATACTTCAATTTCAAAAGTTTTGTTTCCTTCATCAATTAATGTTAAACGCAACTTATCACAAAAGCTAGCTAATTGTAGTATCGTGCTTTCTATATTTATTGCAGAATGATAGAATAATATGTCTAGTAAACCAGCGTTTGTGCCGAATACTTCTTCTAGATTTTTCTTTGTAATAAAAGAAGAGTTATTCTTTGTAAAATGACTAATTACATAACTTGTATCGATTCCTTTACTCTTAAAGTATTTGATAACCAATACATGTTCTAAAAATGTAAAGAGGTCTTTAAAATAAATAGTGTTTTTATTTTGATTAGATTGAAATCGTTTAGAATTGATTTGAATAGTAAAAATAATATCTAGTAATTCGAGAGATAAAGTATTCGAAAATGAATACCCCATTGTAATATTCATTTTGTCTATTCCAATAGGAATAGCATTTAAAAACGGTTTTAATAGTTGTTCATCTGAAAGGATTACAGCGCTTTTTGTATCTCCGAACTGAGGTTTACTACTCAGTATTTGAGCAGCAATGTTAACCTGATTCAAATTTGTATTGGCCGGATAGATTGTTACCGTTTTCTCTTTAGTTATATTATTAGGGATTTTTTTAAAATTCTCTTCATTCCATTTTTTATACTGTCGGACAAAATTCCCAGCTTCCTGAATGCTGTCGTTCATGTAATATTGATCTACATCCCAAAATACTTCTGCTTTCCCCAGGTTTTTAAGCCATGCAAATATGGTTTCTTCACTTTTTGAAAGTGCATTAAACCCTATGAAAATAATTTTCTTATGTGGATTGTTATTTAAATACTTTTCAGGATTATTTGCTACATCTTTATAGATTCTTCCTTTTGTAGAAAAC
>Ga0209631_10004854_pt1 | contig 14585 bp, 10 predicted proteins | sample COG_08_FD_184752 | JGI IMG/M metagenome (GOLD analysis project Ga0209631, IMG submission 184752) | Pelagic Microbial community sample from North Sea - COGITO 998_met_08 (SPAdes) (version 2) | ecosystem: Environmental > Aquatic > Marine > Neritic zone/Coastal water | place: Helgoland, sampling... | reverse complement strand
CGGCCGCTTCGGCGCTCACTTGGCTCAATCGTTCTCGAATCAGGGCATGCACTTCCTGAGCTTGGGCTTCGGAGGCCGTTAAGCCGGTCCCTATTGCCCATACGGGCTCATACGCAACTAGCGCCTTCGGGAAAACATTTCCCTGAGTCTCCGAGAAAACCGCCTCTAGTTGGCGCGAGACGACAGTCGCCATAACCCCTTTTTCGCGCTCCTCTTGAGTCTCGCCAACGCAAACAATGGGAACCAGCCCTTGCTCAAAGGCTGCCCGAGTTTTGATACCCACCAACTCATCCGTGTCACCAAAGAGCGCCCTACGCTCCGAGTGACCCACAATCACATATTCACATCCACAATCGAGCAGCATGGGCCCGGAAATCTCTCCCGTAAAAGCACCCGACTCATGAATATCTAAATTCTGCGCGCCTAATTTCATCGGCGTATCCGAACATAGCGCTCCCGTCGATTCCAGCAGAACATACGGCGGGCAAACTAAAACCTCAACGCTCGTTGCAAGCTCCGCGCTCAACCCACGATCAATCTCGGAGATGAGGTTACTCGCCATTTCGCGATTGCCGTTCATTTTCCAGTTACCGGCTACCATGGGCCGTCGCATCAATCTTCTCCTGAATTAACCGCACCTTATAAGGGCGAGGCGAGGGGTCGCAATGGTAACGATGCAAGGACAAAGACGCAACTTTTCTACGCCACCCGGGCCAAAAAATTGGTTTTTAGGGCACGAACACCCCTAAAGAGTCAAAGTTGAAATAACGTCGGCGATCGACTTCGCGTGATGATCAACAAGTTTGGCATCCACGCCTTCTACCATCACCCGGACAACCGGTTCAGTTCCTGATGGACGCAGTACAACTCTTCCTCGATCGCCGAGCGATTGCTCGGATGCGCGAACCTGGTCAATGACCGCCGGATGGTTAACGATATCGCCAGGCATTACCTCGTCAAGCTGTACATTAATAAGTTGCTGGGGATAAATCGTGAGACCACTCACTAGCTCAGAGAGTGGATTTTGAGTCGTCTGGATGACCTCCAGAACAGCAAGTGCAGCCACGAGCCCGTCACCAGTCGTACTCCTGTCAAGACATAGGATATGGCCTGACGTTTCCCCACCCAGGATCCAATTCCTTGACACGAGCTCCTCAAGGACATGGCGATCTCCAACTTTCGCGCGGACAAACTCGATCCCACCCGCTTTGCACGCAATCTCAACGCCGAGATTTGTCATTAGCGTGCCGACTACGCCACCAAAGCCTTCTCGTTTCTTAAGATACTGACTAAGCAGGAAGAGAATTCCATCTCCATTCACCAGCGACCCGCTCGAATCGGCAAGGACAACACGATCAGCATCACCATCAAATGCAATTCCAATATCGGCATGGGTCTCCCGGACCAACGCGGAAATACGCTCCGGGTAAGTCGATCCCACGCCGCGGTTAATGTTAAACCCATCGGGTTCCACCCCGATACAGCAGACTTCTGCTCCTAACTCCCTTAAGACCAATGGCGCGACTTGGTAGGCCGCCCCATTAGCGCAGTCGACCGCTATTTTCAGTCCGTCCAGGCGAAAACTGGGCGGAAGTGTATTTCGGCAATGCTCCGCATACCGAGGGACGGCATCGATTAAACGTTCAGCTTTACCGAGGGCCTCTGCCCCAACGGTGACCATCGACTGCCCCATTAACACCTCAATGGCGTTTTCAGTTTCGTCGTTTAGTTTGCGACCCTCCGCTGAAAAAAACTTAATCCCGTTATCGTGGTAGGGGTTGTGGGAAGCGCTTATCACCACGCCTGCACACGCACCCACTTGTCTGGTGAGGTGCGCGATCCCCGGCGTCGGAAGCGGCCCGGTAAGGGCAATATCTACCCCGGCCGCGCTCAGGCCCGCCTCCAGCGCGGATTCCAGCAGATATCCTGAGATTCGCGTATCTTTTCCAATGATTACCCTGCCTCTCGCATGACCCGCACCTAAAACCCTTCCTGCTGCCCAGCCTAACTGCAACACCTCTGTTGGCGTCACGGGAGAGCGGCCCACCTCACCGCGGACGCCATCGGTTCCAAAATATTTTTTTGCGTACTTAGTCAACGGTAAGGCGCTCTGAAAAATTTACAAGATCAAGGCTATCGAACAATCGCAGCATCGATACAGTCGAAGCTACATCATGAACGCGAAGTACCCCTGCCCCGTGCTTTACCGCAATGCCAGCAACCACTGCACTTGCCTGGTCAAGTTCAACTCCTTTTTCAAAACCTGAAATGGTTCGAATGAAAGCTTTTCGGGAAACCCCCACCATCAGCGACGCGCTCAGATCAAGAAACTTATCCAGGGATTTCATAAGCGTGAGATTATGCGCTTTTGTTTTCCCAAAGCCAAAACCGGGATCGACGATGATCTGATCTGGACCGATTCCTTTTTGAACACACTTTGTTACTCGCGCTGACAGGAAATCGTGGATCTCCTGCACAACATCACGATAGGTGGGCTCGATTTGCATCGTGTCAGGCGTACCTTGCATATGCATCAAGCATACCGGCACAGCAAGACGAGCGGCCATATCCATCGCGCCCTCTCGTCGAAGCGCATAAACGTCATTAATGAGGCACGCACCTTCGTTAACAGCAGCCTCCATCACCGCTGGTTTGCTGGTATCTATCGAGACCGGAATACCGTCCTTGGCAAGTGCGCGAACGACCGGGATAGCACGCCTGATTTCTTCTTCAACCGAAATCACGATCGATCCCGGTCGAGTCGATTCTCCACCCACATCGACAATATCTGCACCGGCTTCGGACAAGGCGCGTCCATGAGCAATTGCCTGCTCATGAGACAGAAACTGATTCCCATCGGAAAAGGAATCCGGGGTGACATTAACAATCCCCATAATCCGAGCACGGCCGGAAGACACAAGCCACTCATTCATGAGCGGGGACCGCGCGTTGACCGCGTCTGTTAGTCTCTAGGCCGAATCGCCAGCGGGGGAGTCCATTTTAGGCTTAATATCGGGTCGCTCGGAGCTCTTTCCGCTGTCGTCGTCCGACTTCCCGGGGGAATCGTTCGAGCTCGGTGGGCGAGGTGGCTCACCCTTCATAATCTGATCAATTTGATCTGACTCGAGCGTCTCCCAGTCCATCAGAGACTGCGTCATTACTTCGATCACTTCCCGATGAGACTCAATAATATCTCTTGCGCGGGTGTACTGCTCGCCAATTATCCGACTGACTTCGCTATCGACTTGCTCGGCGGTCGAATTGCTAATATTCCTTTGGGTGCCCATATCCCGCCCCAAAAATACCTCAGAGTCGTTATCGCCATAAACCCGTGGGCCGAGAGAGTCACTCATCCCCCAACGCTGCACCATATTTTGCGCAAGACTCGTCGCCTGTTCAAAATCGTTAGAGGCGCCGGTTGTCATTTGATCCATAAACACTTCTTCGGCAATCCGCCCACCCATTAGCACCGAGATCCTCGCAAGCAGGTGATCACGGTTATGACTGTAACGGTCCTCTTCGGGTAACTGCATTGTGACCCCTAACGCCCGCCCCCGCGGGATAATGGTCACCTTGTGAACGGGATCGGTATTTTTAGCCAACACCTTCGCCACAACGGTGTGACCCGATTCGTGATATGCCGTGTTAAGACGCTCTTCCTCTGGCATTACGATTGATCTGCGCTCGACGCCCATAATGACCTTGTCTTTGGCGAGCTCAAACTGCTCCATTGCCACTTTTCGGCGATTGGCTCGCGCTGCAAAAAGCGCTGCCTCGTTCACAAGGTTGGCGAGGTCGGCTCCAGAAAAACCGGGCGTACCCCTCGCAATAATAGCGGGATCCACATCTTTATCCATCGGCACCTTGCGCATATGGACTTTTAGAATGGCCTCCCGGCCACGAATGTCCGGAAGCGGCACGTGCACCTGGCGGTCAAAACGCCCGGGCCGAAGCAATGCGGGGTCCAGCACATCGGGCCGGTTAGTTGCTGCAATGACAATAATGCCCTCGTGCCCTTCAAAACCATCCATCTCAACCAATAATTGGTTAAGGGTTTGTTCTCGCTCATCGTGCCCGCCCCCCAAACCGGCGCCACGCTGCCGGCCAACGGCATCAATCTCGTCAATAAAAATAATGCAAGGCGAGTTTTTCTTGGCCTGCTCAAACATATCTCGAACACGGGAGGCCCCGACACCAACAAACATCTCCACAAAGTCCGAACCCGAAATTGTAAAAAATGGCACTTTCGCCTCACCGGCAATCGCCTTAGCCAATAACGTTTTACCAGTACCCGGACTGCCCGTCATCAATACGCCCCGTGGAATACGGCCGCCGAGCTTTTGAAAACGGGAAGGATCCTGCAAAAACTCAACTAATTCGCCCACCTCTTCCTTGGCTTCATCAACCCCAGCCACATCTTCAAACGTAATGTTGTTTTTATCTTCGGTCAGTAATCGCGCTTTACTCTTACCAAAGCTCATTGCCCCGCGGCCTCCGCCTCCCTGCATTTGCCGCATGAAAAAGATCCAGACCCCGATAAGAAGAAGAAGCGGAAACCAGCTGATGAAGATTTGCATCAGCAGGGATGGTCCCTCTTCTTTCTGCGCTTTAATCGCAATGTCTGCCTTCAGCAAGTCGTTGACGAGTCCCGGATCACCCGGAGAATAAGTCACATATTTCTCTCCATTCCGGCCGGTGATATAGATCGTTTCTCCGCTAATCGTAACCTGGTCGATCGCGCCTCTTTCGACCTCATCGAGGAAAACCGAATAATCAATCTCTTGCCCCGTGCGAGAACTTTGTGGCGCAAAATTATTAAATACCGCCATTAGGACCATGGCGATAACAAGCCAGATAACGAGATTTTTAGTGAGATTATTCATAAGTTTGTCGAATTAAAACCGCATTTGTTAAAGGGGTGATGGAAGCAAGCGCCTGATTGACGCGATTGTGGAATTTTTTGCCGGTAAAAACAATGGCGCTCAAATATCCGATTTAATTGGACGACGAGCGACAATGTAATTCTCGGCGCTTTTCGCACGAGAGGCGTCCGGTTTTCTAACACGAACCTCCAAAAATAATTGCGCAACTGCTTTTTTCACGTTTTGAGCCTCCGCTCCTTCAAAAAACTTTGCAACGAAAACGCCCTGCTCACCCAAATGCTGTGAAGCGAATGTGGCGCTCATCATAACCAGATTCCCCATCGCGGGCTGATCGACCTCTTTTATACCGGTTAAGTTGGGGGCCATATCGGAAATTACAAGATTGACCGTTATTTTGGAAAGAATATCATTTAAGTCCGCAATAACAGGTGAATCCAAAAAATCGCCGAAAATAACTTTTACCCCTGGAATGGGTTCTATTTTAAGTCGATCAAGCGCAATCACCTGACCCCGATCTCCAACCTTGGAAGCTGCGTACTGGCTCCACCCCCCAGGGGCCGCACCCAGGTCAAGTACGTTAAACCCCGGCTTAAATAGCCTTTCTTTTCGGTCAATCTGTTCTAGTTTGAAGACCGACCTCGAACGCAATGATCGAGACCGCGCCTCGCGGACGTAAATATCCTTGTTTTGGCGTTGATTCCACGCGTGGCTTTTCGCCGATCTTTTCGTTCCCATAAGTCTTCAGTGTTAATCTTCGTCAAATATTCAACGCGACCAGGAGTTTAGGATGGAACTTAAGGGAAAAGAGTTGAGCCGCCTTCGAGGTCTCGCTCATCATCTCAAACCCATCGTCACAGTCGGCTCCGCTGGTGTTACAGCGGCCGTAAAACATGAACTTGAAAATGCGCTTACGCAGCACGAACTCGTTAAAATTCGTCTGCCCGCTATGCCTAAGGCGGATAAAAAGCATGCATTAACGGACCTTTGCGCCGCGACCGCCGCTGTTGAAATTCAAATTATTGGTCGAAACGGAGTAGTTTACCGCCCTTTGCAGCCTTAGGCTGCACGCGGACTCAACACCGTATCTCGTCGCCTTTCGCTAATGTGTTTCGTCGCAGTCGCACTCAACTGCCATCCCGACTTCCCTTTCATCGTTGCAGCCAACCGTGATGAATATTTTGCGCGACCCTCGGTAGAAATTCATACCTGGGATACGCCCGTCCCGATCGTCGCAGGCAAAGATCTATCTGCCGGAGGCGCCTGGCTCGGTTTATCAACCGACGGAAGTTTTGCCGCATTGACAAACTGCCGAAGTGAACTAGTGAGCTCTAGCCGAGGCGAACGATCACGAGGAGATTTAGTCCGTAAATTCCTGGAGAAAGACCCCGAGATCCTTGGCGCGATTAAAAACGGGGATCTTCAACAGGATCTTAGATATGGCGGATTTAACTTAATGACCGGCAATATCAAGCGCCTTGATATTGTCTCCAATACCAGCCGCCACACCGAGAAATTAGTCAAAGGAATAAAAACGCTCAGTAATCATGTGCCTGAAACCGCCTGGCCGAAAACCCGCTTTGGGAAAAGAAAGTTCCAGGGCATCATCGACTCAAACACGAATCAAAATGAATTGCAGTCAGGGCTTTTTTGTTTTCTAACTGATTCAAATCCCGTGGACCGCGTGGAATCACTCGGCGATCCGTCCGATCATTTAAAGCGAGTTATCTTCGCCCGCGGTGAACAATACGGAACCCGGGCAAGCACTGTGATCATGGTCGACACGAATCTGGAAGCAACGATCACTGAAAAAATCTTTGAGCCATTGGGCATCCAAGCGAAGTCTCATTCGATCAAGCTTTCGCTTTCCGTTTCGTCTCAAGATTTCCATCCGACTTAAACATTAGGACGCGATTGATTTTAATTGTGCCGCGACTGCCGCGAATTTTTTTCGATAAATAAAAAGATGCCACTTTCGACCACCTGCTTGAGAGAACAAATATGCCGCACGCACCCCTGCCAACAAAATTGCGCGAACTTTTTCAACCAAAGCGGGATCTTCCAAAAATCGTTGCTCACCTTTAATTAAAATCTTGGGTGTGAGGTCACTCAAATTTGAGGTATAGACGCCGGCGAGCGCCTCGATAGATTCAAGAGAATCAGGTTCTGCCCCCGCTAAATAGTCGGGAAGCTCAGCCAAAACTTTTCCGATTTGCCCTGATGTTTGCGGCGATTTAGCAAGGGTCCTCGCCAAGTCCAGCAAAGCGGTCGCGTAACGGACCCGCTCCATTAAAAATGCATCCGGTTGCTTTTGGGTTAAATCATCCAACCCAAAGACAAGACTATCGACTCCGCCTAACGCTTTTTTTGCGTCAGATTCATCAACTGTCCCAACGCTTACCAAAGCGCATCGGAAGTGCTCTGACTGAGTACGGCCGCGCCGCGCCAGGTCCTGAACGATTCTGGCGGCGCGTAGAACACCCGATATCGCGAGCACTTGGGTCTCGATCAGATTAGAAGCGTCTTGATTCATGATAATTTTTCACCTGACGCTGATCAACGCAAAAAACGAAAACGCGTTGACGATAATTCGATCTAACCCTTAAAAAGTAGAGACTCATCAATGCGCTGACCCACCTCATGGGCAACCCGAAGCGCCCGCAAACCTGCCTCACCGCTAACAACAGGTGCCCGGCCGGAACGAACACAAACAATAAAATCTTCGAGTTCGGCGTCAAGGGGGGGTTTTTGTTCTACCGCAATAGAATCAGAAACGATGGGCGCGAACTCGCTTTCGTCCGTTTTAGGTCCTGGTTTTGAGATATCAATCTGTTGATCCTCAAAATTAAGTGCCAAGTAAGAAGAGTCTGAAAAGACTCTAATCCTTCGAAACTTCTTTGCCGAAATCCGACTTGCCGTGACATTGGCGATTGCTCCATTCTCAAACTCAAGTCTTGCGTTCGCAATATCAACGTGCTCCGTGACGGCTCTTGCACCCACTGCTGAGACATATTGCAATTCCGAAGGCACGAGTGACAACACAATATCAATGTCATGAATCATCAGGTCGGTAACGACATCCACATCGGTCGCTCGCGCCGTAAAGGTGCCGAGGCGATGTACCTCTATGAACCGAGGACTAGTTAATTCCTGTGCAAGCCGGATCACACCTGCGTTAAACCGTTCCAGATGACCGATCTGAAGCAGTGTGTCTTGCTCTCGCGCAAGCGAAGTGATGGCTTCTGCATCCTCAATCGTATGAGCGACCGGTTTTTCCAGCAAAACCGGGATCTTCGCTTTTAAAAAGGGTTCAGAGACTTCGCGATGAAGCGAAGTAGGCACAACGATGCTGACCGCGTCAACACGATCACTCAGCGCCTGGACCGATTCGAACACCTCGCAGTTAACCTCACCCGCGACACGCTTCGCAGCCGCGGGATCGACATCGACCACGCCAACCAAAGTCACATCTGGCATGCGACCGTAGATTCGAGCGTGAATCGAGCCAAGGTACCCGACTCCAACGACACCGACTTTAATTTTTTCTGACCGCTTCATTTTTTGAACTATTCCAACCGCTGATGCCAACCTCTGTACAAGTTGATCTGAATTTCTGGCACAATCCCGTCATTATAAGGTTCATTCAGGTGAATAAGTGCGGTTCGACAAATTCATCGCGTTTCATTAAAAAGCTCTGAGGTCAGATCATTGGATACCACGATAGATTTTCGAAGCGACACCGTCACCCAGCCCACAGCCGCTATGCGCCAAGCGATGGCCGGCGCTAAGGTCGGTGATGATGTTTATGGTGATGATCCCTGTGTGAATGAACTTGAGCTTAGAGCGGCAAAAATACTGGGACAAGAGGCGGGGCTTTTCGTGACGAGCGGAACACAAGGAAATCTCCTGGCAATCCTGACCCACTGTCAACGTGGAGAGGAATATATCGCCGGAATGCGCTCCCACGCTTACTTAGAAGAAGCTGGCGGTGGCGCCGTTCTGGCCAGTGTCCAGCCGCAACCCATTGAGAATCAGGCAGATGGGACGCTCGACCTTGAAGCTGTTCAAGCCGCCATAAAGCCCGATGATTTTCATTTAGCGATCACTAAACTTTTCTGCTTGGAAAATACATTTTTAGGAACCCCTTTAACCGAAGACTACTTGCAAAATGCGTGTTCGCTCGCACGAAAAAATGGCCTTAGCCTCCATCTTGATGGCGCACGACTTTTTAATGCCGCAGTCAAAACAGGGGTGCCCGCCAGAGAAATTGCCGGGCAGTTTGATTCAGTATCAGCCTGCCTTTCGAAGGGTCTGGGTAGCCCTATCGGCAGTATATTGGCTGGAAGCACGCAATTTATTGCAAAAGCGAGGCGATGGCGAAAAATGTTGGGTGGCGGCACCCGTCAGGCCGGTATTCTTGCAGCGGCTGGCATTTATGCGCTCGATCATCATATAGACCGGCTCGCGGTCGATCACGAATTAGCGCAGATGTTAGCCAATGAACTGGAACAAATTCAGGAGATCAACGTGGAACCCGCAGCACTTCGCACCAATATGGTCTTTATCTCGGTGCCGCCTAGCGCGATCGACCAGTTATCCGGTTTTATGAGAGCGCGAGGGATCATCCTGACAGTTGAAGGTAATCCCATTCGACTGGTGACTCACCTCAATGTCGACGAAAAAGCGATTACAAAAACAGTCCACCAATTTAAAGAGTTTTTTCTGCAACACCAAGCCGCCTAAATATCCGGTCACGAAAAATCCCGCATCGCTGAAAAAATTTACCCCGCCTTTTTCAGGCTGCCCGCTGAGTGGCGTCGCTTGTTTTGGAGCTATTAAAACCGTCGCGAAGCGCAAACCACTCACGCAAGGCCGATTCAAAAGCTTCTTTGCGCACAATGCCATAACCTCGAACCTTTCTTGGCCACCGAACGATTTCAAGAACGCGCTCAAGACTCTCGCTATTGATCTCCTGGGAACACAAAAACGTAAGCGTTTGCTCAAATTCAGTCTTTAATGAGCGTGCAATTTGCCGTTCTTGAGACCCCCGAAATGGGTCAAACCACCTTCCTCGAACCCCTCTTAAGGCGCTCAGCAATTTGAATACCATAAAAATAGAAGACCCAAAACTCCGTTTGATAGGTCGCTTCGAGATGGCATCAATTCTGGATAAAAGCGGGGGTGATAAATGTACTTTTAAACGGTAACCCTTTTCGAACTCGGCTTCCAGGCTCTTCTTGAATTCAGGGCGAACATAGAGTCTAGCAACTTCATATTCGTCTTTATCGTAAAGAACGTGGAAAGCGCTCTCAATAAACGCTTCTCGTAAAAACTGATCATCTATATTTTTGTGACCCAGCCAATTTTCAAACCGCTCAAGCCAGTTTTCCAGTTGTCTGACTGCATCAACGCCGTGGGATTTTTTAAGCCACTCTTTGCGTCGTAGGATAAGCGCTGACAGGGAATCACCGGGAGTTTTCTGATCGCTCTGATCTTTACAAATTAAGTGAGTTATTTTCGTCGGGTCGTTTTGAGCTTCGCGACCAAGTTCAAACGCCGCAAGGTTCATCTCGACCGACCTGCCATTCAATTCAATCGCTTTTTTAATCGCTTTGACAGGAATCGGGACCGCTCCCGCCTGATACGCATGGCCCAGCATAATCATGTTGGCACTCATGGTATCGCTAAAAACAGCTGTCGCTAGCGCGGTGGCCGGAATTGACGTTAACGAACCGGAAGCGTTGCCCACGGTCGACAATAAACTTTCTAGCGGAAAACTCTGATCCGGCTGCTGAATAAACTCACCGTTCATCATCTGATGCGTATTGACAACCGACAGAGTGCGCTTGCTCAACTTTTTCTGGGTATCCAACGATGCGGACACAACAAGATCGCAACCCAGAAGCAGGTCAGCACCACCATCGGCCACGTGCGTAGCACTGATGTCTTCAGGTATCGCAGCAAGAATAATATGACTCGTCACCCCTCCCCCTTTTTGGGCGAGTCCTGCCATATCCAGTACGGAGCAGCCCATTTTGGCAATATGGGCTGCCATCCCGACAATGGCCCCGATTGTGACAATTCCAGTTCCACCCACGCCATTTAAAACAATACTGTATTGATCACGGAGCGTTACAACGTCCGGCTCCGGTAAAACAGATTTTGAGGGGATTTGTGTCTTTGGCGCCCGTGATCCGGTTTTTCTTTTTGCGCCAATAACAGAAACAAAGCTAGGACAAAACCCTTTATTACAAGAGTAATCAAAATTGCACGCGGACTGATCAATCGCTCGCTTTCGACCCAGGTCTGTCTCAATGGGAATCAATGCCACGCAGTTGGACTGTTTTCCACAATCGCCGCACCCCTCGCAAACTGCTGAGTTAATGAAGAGCCGCTCGTCCGGCGTCTTTAATATTCCACGTCGACGACGTCGACGTTTCTCTGCGGCACAGGTTTGGTCAAAAATAATGACCGTTGTCCCTTTCACTTCTCGCATCTCTCGCTGCACCCGAGCTAGATGATCTCGATGTTGGATCAAAACGCCTGGGGCCCAATCTGCATCCTTGGCGTATTTATCAGGATCGTCGGTAACGACCGCAATTTGAGAGACGCCTTCGGCATGAACCTGACGGGAGATTCGACTCACATCGAGCGGTCCATCGAACGATTGTCCACCCGTCATCGCAACCGCATCGTTGTATAAGATTTTGTACGTGATATTGACCTTAGCGCTGACACAAGCCCTGATCGCAAGAAGCCCTGAGTGAAAATAAGTGCCGTCTCCAATGTTCTGAAAAACATGCGGCGTGTTACTAAAAGGGCTTTCCCCGATCCAGCTCGCGCCCTCCCCACCCATTTGCGTAAACGTTGCCGTCTCGCGATCCATCCATTGCGCCATATAGTGGCAACCGATGCCGGCCAATGCGCGCGACCCTTCAGGCACAACAGTCGATGTGTTGTGCGGGCAACCCGCACAAAAATAAGGAACACGTTGCATCGAAGGCTTAACTACATGTTTTTGGTCGGTGCGCGATTGGAGTCCCGCAACAGCGCCCTGAAGCTCTTCGTCCGACGTCAACCTAACAAGCCGTTCGCCGATCACAAGCGCGATATGTGAAGCATCTAAACGCCCGTAAACCGGAAAAAGAGATTCCTGATTTTCGTCAAGCTTACCAATAATGATGGGTGCTTCAGAATAGCCGTAAAGAAATTGGCGGACTTGATCCTCTATCAATGGACGTTTCTCCTCCACCACGATCAACTTCTTAAGACCGCGTGTAAAGTCAATCATGCTTCTGCGCTCAAGAGGCCAAGGCATGCCCACTTTGTATACTTTCAACCCAAGTCGGCGCGCGCGACGATCATTAATCCCCAACTCAAGTAAGGCTCGGCGCACATCCAGATAAGATTTTCCTGTCGAGATAATGCCGATTTCAGCTGTTTTATCTCCAAGCACCTGTCGATCAATGGGATTTTCAAACGTAAATTCACTGACAGCAGGTAATTTAAACTGGTGAAGGCGTTGCTCCTGCGCCTGCGGCGTATCGGGCCACCGCAAATTCAAGCCATCAGGGGGCATTCTGAAGTCGACAGGAGAGGAGATATTAATCCGACTTGGATCAATCGAGATTGATGCAGATGCCTCTACCGTGTCATGCACACCTTTAAGTCCAATCCAGCACCCCGAGTATCGCGACAGGGCCCAACCGTAAAGACCGAAATCTAAAATGTCTTGAACCCCCGCAGGATTAAGGATCGGGATAAATGTATTGACCAATGAAAATTCGCTCTGATGAGCGGTCGTGGACGATTCGCAGGTATGATCATCACCCATTAATATCAGGACGCCACCGTAAGAACTTGTCCCGGCTAAATTTCCGTGTCGGAGTGGATCACCCGAGCGATCAACCCCGGGACCTTTTGCATACCATAGTGAAAAGACACCATCAAAGCGGCCATTTCCATTTAAACCTGCCTGTTGCGAACCCCAAACAGCAGTTGCCGCCAAATCCTCATTCACTGCCGGTAGGAACTTAATATTTTTCGCGGTCAGATAATCGCTTGCTAACGCGAATTGTTGATCAAGCGCGCCAAGGGGAGAGCCCCGGTAACCCGTTACGTAACCCGCTGTATTTAAGCCCATAGCGCTATCGAGCTGATGCTGCAGCATCGGAAGTCGAACTAATGCCTGAATGCCGGTAACAAATACCTGTCCTGTTTCCTGAAGATATTTATCCTCTAGCGTGACGTCTCTGAGCTGCGACATTAATGTGTTATCCCGAATGACATCTCTGAAACATAAGGCGACCTGGTGCGAAGGATAATGCCCTTAAATTGTTGCCCAGTCATCATACCTTCTATAACGACAAACGTGGCAGGCGAATATCAAATTTGTCTCGCAAAGCATTATCCAAGTCCTCAGATAAATGACCCGGATGATGCTGCTTTAAAATTTGTCTCGTACGATCGATCGCAACACTTCGAATATCACGACCGCCATCCGCCACCCACTCATCAATCGAACGGCGGTCGCCAATCTCGGGGTAAACAAAGTCACTCTGCATTCGCGCTAAAGTCTCGTCACGTCCCAGAAAATGACCATCGCCATGCACAACCTCCTGAATTGAGGATAGTGCCAGTGTTTCATCATTAACGCTGACGCCAGAAAGGGATTTGAGAATGGTCCCCAGCATATCATTGTCGATGACATAACTTTCGAGCGCACAACCCATTAGACTCGCCTGCATCCCACAAGCCTGGGTAATTAAATTACAGCCGGCCTGAGCGGCCAACGTAACAGTCAGGCTTTTTTCGTACCCACTTTGCGCATCGGCGATCTTACTGTCGGTCGCACCGGCAATCACGGAGTTCGGTAACCCATAGTAGTTTGCCATCTGTATGGTTGCAGCAGTTGCAATAGCGCCCTCGGCACTTCCGCCACTCATCGCTCCGGTTCTCAGGTCGGTTAGCATGGTTCGCGCGCCAAACGTTATCTTCGCTTCGGGATTTAGGACCCAGGCAAAAATCATTCCAGCAAGTGTCTCAGCGATTGTTTGGGCGATCGATCCCGCTAAAGTGACTGGACTGGACGCCCCCATCTGGCCAAATGTATTGGAGTGCAGCGGAATACCAAAACGTACCGCAGCGGCGCCAATCTCGCAAGATTCAGGGTCGAAACGCAGAGGCGGCACCGACATGTTGCAATGCAGTGAAAGAAACGGGCGAGCCAAAAATGCCTCTTGTGAGCCCGCGATGGCGTAACACATCTTTGCAATCTCTTCGATATTTGCCGCTTCGGTAGCCGCCGAAATGACATGTTTGCGAGTGCCGGCGACACAAGCATAGGCCGTGTTGAGATCGAGCAAACGGACGTCTGGCATATCACGGGCGGTCATGGAACGACTGAAAAAATGAATATTGTCGAGTTTGTCCACGAGACGTGCGGCATCATATAAATCCGTTAGCGTAGATTCGCGATATTGCCCGCTATCGAGATCAAGTATCAGCGGCGCCGCACCCCCTGAACCCGTATGCACCCGACCCACCCCAAGCAGTATGTCGTTTTCCGCATCCTGGCCGCAAAGCGTGAAACCCCGTCTGAATCCATTCATTGCCTTGTCGATCAAATCAGGCGAGAACCGTAGTCGACCATTTTCATCCAGATGTCCGCCCGCGTCGGTAATCGGCTCAACCACACAATCAGGT
>Ga0209631_10004853_pt1 | contig 14589 bp, 14 predicted proteins | sample COG_08_FD_184752 | JGI IMG/M metagenome (GOLD analysis project Ga0209631, IMG submission 184752) | Pelagic Microbial community sample from North Sea - COGITO 998_met_08 (SPAdes) (version 2) | ecosystem: Environmental > Aquatic > Marine > Neritic zone/Coastal water | place: Helgoland, sampling... | reverse complement strand
CCGGGAAGAGCATTGGTTGCTGAAAGTGGCTCAACTATTGTAAAAGTTAATTTAAGAAAAAAACAAAAACTTTATATAAACGATGGAACTTATGGAACGCTTTTTGATGCGGGGACTCCAAATATTGTTTTTCCATCTAAAATGATTAAAGAAAATTCAAATAAAATTATATCAAAAAAACTCACAGCTTTTGATTTTTTTGGACCAACTTGTGATAGCATGGATTATATGAAGGGTCCTTTCTTGCTTCCAAATAATATTAAGGAAAATGATTACATTGAATTAGGACAACTAGGTGCTTATGGTTTAACATTTAGAACTCAATTTAATGGTTATTACTCTGATGAAATTTGTGAAGTTGAAGATCAGCCAATTATGACGATGTATGATAAAGACATCAACAAAGCCACATTAGTAGCTTAATGTCAGATCATAAAAATCCAGGTCACAATAGTAAAAAAGATTTTTTAAAAAATCCAGTTGAGCATATAGATATAACTTCTTTCGATTCTAGAAAAATAATTTCCTCAATGGAAAAAATGTCTTTTGTCTCTAGAGAAACAGCAAATGCTGCAAATATATTTAATGATATGTTGAAAGATAAAGAGTGTACGATATTTTTAACCCTAGCAGGCTCAACTTCGGCTGCAGGATGTATGAATATTTATAAAGATCTTGTTAAATATAATATGGTTGATGCAATTGTTGCAACAGGAGCATCAATAGTTGATATGGATTTTTTTGAAGCTCTTGGGTTTAAACACTACCAAGGTTCTCAATTTCAAGATGATACTGAATTAAGAGATAACTATATAGATCGAATTTATGACACTTACATTGATGAAGAAGAGCTTCAAATGTGTGATAAAATAATATGTGAAATTGCAGATACATTAGAACCAAGAAGTTACACTTCTAGGGAATTTATTTATGAAATGGGTAAATACCTTAAGAAAAATTCCAAAAAAAAAGACAGTCTAATTGAAACAGCTTATGACAACAATGTTCCTATTTTTTGTCCAGCTTTTACAGACTCAAGTGCAGGATTTGGTCTAGTAATTCATCAAGAAAAAAATCCAAAGAAACATATGACCATAGACTCGATTAGAGAATTTAGAGAACTTACTGAGATTAAAATTAAATCTAAGGGTTCAGGCTTATTCATGATTGGTGGTGGTGTGCCTAAAAATTTTATTCAAGATACTGTTATTTGTGCTGAACTTTTAGGTAAAGAAGTTGATATGCATAAATATGCAGTTCAAATAACTGTTGCTGATAGCAGAGATGGTGCTTGTAGTAGTTCAACTTTAAAAGAGGCTAGTTCTTGGGGAAAGGTTGATATAACTAAAGAACAGATGGTGTTTGCAGAGGCAACAAGTGTATTGCCTCTAATTGCTAGTGATGCGTATCATAAAGGTGAATGGAAAAACAGAGATAGAAAAAACTTCACAAAAATTTTTGAATAAAATTGAAATATCTTTCTAATAAAAATGGGTTTTTGGGAATTGACAATAAAGTCAATTTTAAAGAAAAAGTTGTTGTGGTTCCTTTTGGTTTAGAAAAAACAGTAAGTTATGGTGGTGGAACAAAAAATGGACCTAAGGAAATTATTAAAGCATCACATCAAGTAGAGCTTTATGATGAAGAGTTGAATTGTGAGCCCTATAAAAAAATTGGAATTAAAACTTTAAAACCATTTAAAATAGATAAAAATATTAAGAAAGCTCTTAATAAAATGTCTGAAATTAATAAAGAAATTTTAGATAAAAAACTTTTTCCCATGACCTTTGGAGGAGAACATTCAATTACACCAGGATGTATTGCACCTTTTGTCAAAAAACATAAAAATATTTGCCTCTTACATTTTGATGCTCATGCAGATCTAAGAGAAAGTTATAATGGAGAAAAGTTTTCACACGCCTCGGCTATTAAAAGATGTTTAGATCATAAGAACGTTTCTCTAATTTCGTTTGGAATAAGAAATATATCTCAAAGTGAAATTCCTTTTTTACAGAAAAACTCATCTAGAATAGAAATATTTTGGGCAAAAGATAAAAGTAAATGGAATTTAAATAAGTTTAAAAAACTAATAAAAGATAAAACTGTTTATCTAACTTTTGATGTTGATGGACTAGACTCTAGCATAATGCCAGCAACTGGGACGCCTGAACCAGGTGGATTATTGTGGGACGAAACTTTAAACATTATAAAAATTGCTGCAAAAAATTCTAATATAGTTGGTGCAGATATAAACGAATTATCACCAATAAAGGGGTTTAATTCATACAACTTTCTTGTAGCCAAGCTTGCTTATAAAATCTTATCTTATAAATTTTTGTATTAAACTTTAGCAGTTTTAAAGTTACCTAATAACAATCTAAAAGGTATTAACATCACTAAAGCTACAAATATCTTAACAGTTAAGTCACCTAGAGATAATGTAAACCAAGGTATGCCTGTTGCATAAAACGATATTGAAAAGAATAAAAAAGTATCAACTGTAGATCCAATAAACGAAGAGGTTAAAGGTGCCACAAACCATTTTCTTTTTCTTAATTTATCAAATATTTGTACATCTAATAATTGTGCTACTAAAAAAGCCGTACCAGAACCAATTGCAATTCTTACTGAAATTAAGTCTGCAAAATTCGTAGAAAACAAAAGAGTAAAGCTTACACCTACTACAAAACCAATATAAACAATTTTTCTTGCAACTATTTTTCCATACGATCTATTAGCTAGATCTGTAATCAAAAAAGCAACAGGATAACTAAAAGCTCCATAGGTTAAAATTTTTTCTAAACCATAATAATGAATTGGAAACTGAACCAAATAATTAGAGGACAAAACAACCACTCCCATCAAAAATGATAGAAGAAAAAATGATTTGCTCATTTTAAGCAGATTTTGCTACTGGCTTTTTCTTGAATGGAGATTTTACTAAAATACCTTTTTTTAGTTTTTTTAGTCTTGGAGATAAGTTTTTATTTTTTACAACTTTTAAATATTCATCAAAGCTACCCTTTTTATCAACTGATCTTACACCAGCATTACTTACTGTTAGCTTTAAACTTCTTTTCATTAGTTCACTGGTAAATTTTACTTTTTTAAGATTAGGTAAGAATCTTCTTTTAGTCTTATTGTTAGCATGACTAACATTATGACCCTTCATTGGTATTTTACCGGTTAATTCACATTTTTTTGACATAATAACAGTGCCTATATAAGGCGAGATATTGTAAGCGTCAAGTTTAATAGATTTAAGAAATAGTTTTATTTCCTATAATTTCGCTAAAATTCTTTACACCATCCCTAATTAATAATTCTTTCAAGTCTTTTTTTATAATACTAGCAATATTTGGACCCTTGAAAACCATACCTGTGTAGAGCTGAACAAGATCTGCTCCAGCCATAAATTTAGTATAAGCTGCTTCAGCGGAGTCTACTCCTCCAACACCTATAATCTTAATTTTACCCTTTAATAATTTATAAAATTTACTAATTAAAACATTGGATTTATCCTCGATCGGCTTTCCAGACACACCACCCTTTTGATGTTTTTGCATGTTGCTAAGTTTATCTCTGGCAAATTCAGAAGTGTTAGAAACAATAACTGCAGTTATATCATTAGCTAAAAGAATTTCAGATATTAGATTAATTTGATCATCATTAATATCTGGAGAAACTTTAACAACTATTGGGATATTTGAGTTTAAATTTTTTTTTTCTTGAACAATAGATTTTAACAAATCCTGTAATTTATCACCATCATGAAATGCTCTTAAGTTTTCTGTATTTGGAGAAGAAATATTAATTGTTATGTAATCTGCAACATCATGAAAAGTTTTTAACCCTATCAAATAATCATTTAATCGATCACTTGAGTCTTTATTAGGACCGATATTGATACCTAATAATCCCAATTTATTATTTGATTTAATTCTACTTTTAACTGCTTCTGCACCATGATTATTAAAACCAAGTCTATTAATTAAAGCTTGATCTTCTACAAGTCTAAATACACGTGGTTTTGGATTACCATACTGTTTAAGAGGAGTAATTGTTCCAACTTCAACAAAACCAAACCCTAATTTGAATAATGGATTGTACACTTCTGCATTTTTATCAAATCCAGCTGCTATACCAATTGGGTTGTCTAATTCTTTATTAAAAATTTTAGTTTTAAAAATTGGATCATTTTTATTTCCATCAAACATATTTGGAACTAAATTAAATTTAAGAGATTTTATTGCTAAAGTGTGTGCTTTTTCTGGATCTATTTTAAATATTAACGGTCTTAATTTTGAAAACATTATTTTAATTTGTTAATTAATAGTTCATTAGTTTCTTTTACACCAAAAAAACTTATAAAGAATCCCATACGAGGACCATTCTCATCTCCAAAAACTACTTCGTAAATTAGCTTAAACCAATCTCTTAAATTTTCTGCATAACCATTTTCTTTTCCAGTAGAATAAATCAAAGTTTGTATATCTTCAGGAGACATTTCATCAGTACATTTTTTTAGAGTTTTAACTAATTCTTCTAACGCCAATTTTTCTGCAGCATTTGGTGTTTTATATTTTTTTTGAGCTTTAATAACATCATTAAAATATTTAATTGCATACCCAACTAGACCATCAAAAATTGGAAAGTTTTTTTCTGAAATATCAGACTTATATTTTTTGACAAATTTCCATAGCAAGTCTTTGTTATCTGCATTACTAGTTTCAACTAAATTAAGTAACATTGAAAAAGTCATAATCATATCCTCTGTTGGAATTTCACCATTGTGAACATGCCAAACAGGATTCATTAATAATTGTAACTCATTTTGTTTTTTTGATTTTTCTATGAAATCTAGATATTCATCAACTGCTTTTGGTACTATTTCTTTATATAGTTTTTTTGCCCTTTTGGGATTCTGATACATATATAAAGATAAACTCTCTGGGGATGCATATTCTAACCATTGATCAATAGTTATTCCATTACCTTTTGATTTAGAAATTTTTTCTCCTTTTTCGTCTAGAAATAGTTCATAGGCAAATCCAGATGGATTTTTCTTACCCATTAAATTTATTATCTTCGTCGACAAAATTGCACTTTCAATCAAATCTTTTCCATACATTTCAAAATCTATATCTAATGCATACCACCTCATTGCCCAATCAACTTTCCACTGTAATTTACAATTTCCATCTAAGATGCTTGTCTCAAGTTTTTCTCCTTTATTATCAAAAATTATTTTTGAATTTTGAGTATCAATTTCTACAACAGGAATTTCTAAAACATGACCTGTGTCAGGGCATATTGGTAAAAAAGGGCTATATGTTTTTTGACGTTCTTTACCTAAAGTTGGAATAATAATATTCATTATTCCTTCATAATTTTCTAAAATAATTTTTAATGTTGGGTTAAAAAAACCACTCTTGTAAAGTGATGTAGAACTTTGAAAATTATAATTAAATTTAAAACTATCTAAAAAGTTTTTTAACATTTCATTATTATGCTCACCAAAACTATTAAATTTTTCAAATGGGTCTGGAACTTGCGTTAGTGGCTTATGCAAATTATCATTTAACAATTTTTGATTAGGAACATTATCTGGGACTTTTCTCAAACCATCCATGTCATCAGAAAATGTTATTATCTCAGTTGGAATATCTGTTAATTGTTTTAATGCATTTACCATCATTGATGTTCTGGCGACTTCGCCAAATGTTCCAATATGTGGAAGTCCACTTGGACCATAGCCAGTTTGAAGAGTTATTTTACCCTTTTTTTCTATGAAAGATTTTCTCTCACGTAGTAATTTTTTTGCTTCAACAAATGGCCAAGCACTAGTTTTATCTAAATTTTCTTTTTTAATCATGAATTATGCTTCTAAAAAATCTTAAATCAGTGATTTTATTAATTCTTATAGAGTTGAATTTTATTTACCATAAAATAATGTTCTTTCAAAATGTCTAATTATAAAACTGTTTTTTTTACACTTGGAATTTTACAAATAATTCTAGGGGTATCAATGTTCATACCAATAATTGCTCAGTTTATTTACTCCGAAATAGATTCTTCTTTCTTTGGAGCATCGTTAATTACGATTATTTTTGGAATTTTATTTTTCTTATCAAATTTAGATCATGATAAAAAATTAAATTTACAACAAGCTTTTTTACTTACTGCTTTATCTTGGCTGAGTATTGCAATTTTTGGATCTCTTCCATTTATTTTTTCTACAATAGAACTTTCAGTTACTGATGCTTTTTTTGAAAGTATGTCTGGAATAACAACAACAGGATCAACCATCATTTCAAATTTAGAATTTACTCCTAAAGGAATATTATTATGGAGAGCTATTTTGCAATGGTTGGGTGGTATTGGTATTATTGTTATGGCAATTACATTAATGCCAATAATGAATGTTGGTGGAATGCAATTATTTAAAATTTCTAGCAACGATACATCAGAAAAAATACTTCCAAAATCTAAAGAGATTGCTCTAAGGCTTATTTATATTTATTCAGGTTTAACTACAATGTGTGCTCTAACATACTGGATATTTGGAATGAGTAAATTTGATAGTTTAACTCATTCTATGACTACAATTGCTACAGGTGGTTTTTCAAATTATAATCAATCAATTGGATATTTTGATAGTATTCCTATTGAAATGGCTTCAATGATTTTCATTATTTTAGGGAGCTTGCCATTTATTGCTTACATAAAATTTATAAGTGGAAATAAAAAAATTTTTTTAACAGACGTTCAAATTAAAACATTTCTTAAAATAATTGTTACAGCAATTGTTTTATTGTCACTTTATTTATTATTTAATAACAGTCAGAATTTTAACCTAAGATCTATTTTTTTTAATAGTATCTCAATACTTACAGGAACTGGTTATGTGAATGCTGAATATGATAGTTGGGGTAGCTTTCCATTAACTTTATTTTTAGCATTAATGTTTATGGGGGGTTGTGCAGGTTCAACAACTTGTGGAATTAAAATATTTAGAATTCAAATCTTATATTTATTTATTGCAAATCAACTAAAAAAAATTATCTATCCAAAAGGTGTATTTGTAATTAAATATGATCAAAACACTGTTGATGATAAATTTATAGCATCAATTATTTCCTTTATTTATTTTTACTTTGTAATTTTTTTTATTCTTACTGCCCTACTTTCTTTAACTGGATTAGATTTTATCACAGCAATCTCAGGAGCTGCCACCTCCATTTCAAATGTAGGACCAGGGCTTGGTCCAATAATTGGTCCTAATGGAGATTTTTCTACCTTACCTGATATCTCTAAATGGATTTTAACTATGGGAATGATTTTAGGTAGACTTGAATTATTTGCAATACTGGTACTATTCTTACCTTCCTTTTGGAGAAATTAACAATGCTGGAAATAAAAAAACAATCTTTATCTGAAACTTTTGCTGTTTATTTTGACAAAAGAATGTTTCGAATTTTATTACTTGGGGCCATATCAGGTTTTCCGTGGGTCTTAATTGGTAGTAGTTTGAGTTTATGGCTTAAGGAAGATGGTCTTAGTAGATCAACTATAGGATGGGCAGGTTTAATATTTGGAGTTTATGCTTTCAATTACCTTTGGGCACCTCTTATAGATAGACTTCAAATTCCATACTTAACCAAAAAATTAGGTCATAGGAGAGGCTGGATTGTGTTAATGCAAGCTACAATTTTAATGTGCTTAATCATTTGGAGTTTAATTAATCCAACCGAAAATTTAGCATTACTAATTACAGTTGGCTTGATTATTGCAATAGCTTCAGCAACACAGGATATAACTGTTGATGCTTTAAGAATTGAACAAATTGGTGAAAATGAGGGAAAATCTATGGCCGCCGGAGCCGCTATGGCAGTTGTTGGGTGGTGGAGTGGATATAAGCTTGGAGGCGTTGTGTCTTTATTCACAGCAGAATTTTTTCAAAATATTGGAATAGCAAATTATTGGCAGCTAACATTTTTAATTTTAGGAGTTGTTGTAATTTTAATGAATATTGGACTAATGTTTGTTGATGAAAAAGCGTCAAATACAAGAAAAATTAATCAAAAAAGAACAGATGCATTAATCCAAAGTAAAATTGGATCACAGAATTTTATCACAAATATTGCTGTTTGGATTAGTGGGACACTTGGAGGTCCAGTAATAAGTTTTTTTAAAAAAAATGGGTTTTCGATTGCATTGGGTATTTTAGGATTTGTCTTTTTATTTAAAATTGGTGAAGCTTTTCTTGGACGAATGTCGATTGTTTTTTATAAAGAAATTGGATTTTCTAAAGGAGATATTGCAATTTATTCAAAAACCTTGGGATGGATAACAACAGTTGTTTTCACATTGTTAGGGGGGCTTTTTGTTATTAGGTCTGGTGTGCTCAAGGCAATGTTTCTTGCAGGTATATTAATGGCTGCAACAAATTTATTATTTACCGCTTTAGCATGGAGTGGGAAATCAGAGCTATTATTTGCAGTAGCTGTTATTTTTGATGACGTAGCTGCTGCTTTTGCAACTGTTGCTTTTGTTGCATTCATCTCAATGCTCGTGGATAGAACATATACTGCAACTCAATATGCGTTGCTTGCATCAATTGGAACTGCTGGACGAACAACACTTGCATCATCATCTGGGGCTTTAGTTGATTGGTTAAATGGAGATTGGGGTATATTCTTTATTTTAACAGCAATAATGGTTGTTCCTTCATTAATCTGTTTATGGATTATTAAAGATAAATTGAAATTAGATGAAAAGTAATTTTTATTTTACAAAACAATTTTCGAATATTTATAAAAAAACTTCTAATAAGTCTGAAATAACTTCTCAAATTATCTATGGAGAAAAATTTAGGATTTTATCAAAAAATAAAGATTGGATTAAAATTAAAACATCGTTTGATAACTATGTTGGCTATATTAAAGATAAAAACTATGTAACTGATTTCAGTCCAAGCCATAAAGTGCAAGTTTTTAAAGCAAATATATTTAATGGAAAAAATAAGAAAACTAAAAACTTTTTAACCTTTGGATCAATAATTTCAAAAATTAGAGAAGATAAAAAATTTATAGAATTTGAAAATAATAAATGGATAAGAAAAAAAGATATAAAAAATGTGTATTACAAAGAAAAAAATTATTTAAAAATATTTAAATTATTTTTAAAAACCAAATATGTTTGGGGTGGTAAAACTTTTAATGGAATTGACTGTTCGGCATTACTTCAATTATTTTATTACTATAATCAAAAATTTTACCCAAGAGACACTAAAGACCAAGTAAAATATTCAAAAAAAGTAAATAGAACCTTTTTCAAAAAAGGTGATATTATTTTTTGGAAAGGACATGTTGCAATGTGTATTAACTCAAAACAGTTAATTCATGCTTATGGCCCTGAAAAGAGAGTGCTAATAATGCCAATTATTAAAACTATAAAAAGAATAGAAAAAACAGCAAAACTTAAAGTAATAAAAATATCTTCTATTAAGTATTAATCTCTGCCAAAGTCAGGTTTATTAATATCTTGTTTAAGTTTTATAATCTTAGATCTCACTTTTTTTGTCTGAATTAATTTTCTTAAGATCGATTTATTATTTTTTGAATTTATATCTTTTTTAAAAGCATTTAAATTTTTGATAAATAAATCAATAGCTTTTGATATGTTTTGTTTATTATTAAAAAAAATATCTCTCCACATGACTTCATTTGATGCAGCTATACGAGAGAAATCTCTCAAACCACCTGCACTATATTTAATCAAATCATATTTCTGTATTTTTTCAAAATCTTGAGCTGATTTTACTAAATTATATGCAATCAAATGTGGTAAATGGCTGGTAATTGAAAAAATCTTATCGTGTTTTTCAGGCGTCATAATTACTACTTTTGATCCCATTTTTTTCCAAAACCCAGTTAACATTTTTAGATTTTTTTCTAATGTGTTCTTTTCTTTTATCAAAACACACCATTTATTTTCGAATATATCTTGTTTGCCGTGTTGTGGTCCACTCACTTCTGAACCCGCTATGGGATGACTTTGAGTCCATTCAATATCTTTTCTTAGATATTTTTTTATAATTTTTGAAGACTCTAATTTTGAAGATCCAATGTCGGTAATAACAGTATTTTTATTTAAAAATTTATTTATCTTAAGTATCAATTTTTTGTATTCACTCATTGGCGTACAAAAGATAATTAAATCAGATTTTTTTACACCCTCTTCTATCTTATTTACCAATATTCCAGGAAGTTTTAATTTTTTTATTTTTGAAATATTAGATTTTGATTTCTCATAAATATAAATTTTTTTAGATATTTTTTTTTTTTGAATTCTTCTTAATAAAGAAGATCCTAATAAACCACATCCAATAATTAGAATATTTTTCATATTAATTTAGTATTTGTTTTGCAGCATTTATAAATGCTAAATTTTCATTTCGAGATCCAATAGTTACTCTTAATTTATTTTTGATATGATAACCATCTTCTGTGGATCGCACAATGATTCCTCTTTTTTTTAATCTTTCATAAAAATATTTTGCTGAAAATTTGCATTTTTCAAAATTTAAAAATAAAAAATTTGCTGAAATTGAATTTGAGTAGATATTATATTTTTCAAGTTCAGTTTTTACTTTATTCGCAAAATACAAATTATGCTTAATTGATCTTTCTATAAATTTTTTATCCTTTAAAGACTCTGTTGCAGCTAATTGAGCAAGGTGACCAACATTAAAGGGTGGTTTTATAATATTCAATGCATCTATGATTTTCTTTGAACCATAACCCCATCCAACTCTTAAAGATGCCAATCCAAATATTTTAGAAAATGTCCTTAGCACAAAAACATTTTCCTTATTTTTAAATAAGTCTAACCCTGATTTATAATCTTTATTTTTCATATATTCAGCATAGGCATCATCAACTACCAGTAAAATATTTTTATCTAATTTTTTTCTAAGATCTAACAATTCTTTTTTTGTCAAATATGTTCCCGTAGGATTATTTGGATTAGCAAGAAAAACTATTTTTGTTTTTTTGGTTACTTTTTTTAGAATTTCTGTATTTGAAATTTTGAAATTAATTTCTTTAGAAAATTTGACTTTGGCACTTACAATATTGGAATATATTCTGTACATAAGAAAACTGTACTGTGGAACAATTACTTCATCGCTAGGCTTTAAGAATAATTGACATATCATCTGAATAACCTCGTCTGATCCTGCTCCACATATAATCTTGTCAGGATTACATTTGTATCTTCTAGATATTTCTTTTCTTAAATTTTGAGCTTTACCGTCAGGATATCTCTCTAAATTTAGCTTCTTATCTAATATTACCTTTTTTGCTTTGGTGCTCATGCCTAAAGCAGACTCATTTGCTGATAATTTTATAATTTTTTTTAATTTTTTAATTTTTGATTTTCCTGGCTTATAAGCCTCAATATTAAATTTTTTAAACTTTGGAGTAGTCATTTTTATGAGTTCTTTATAGATAAAATTTTAAATTTTTACATACAATAAGACAAATTTTAAAAAAAATTGACATAAATAATAACTTCTAGTACAAAAATTATGCGCTGATTTAACTGAATTGCGAGCGCTTAAAAAAAACCGCTAAAATAGTTTTTTTTCTCTCAATTCAAATATTAGCTTTTGTTATGAATACTGAGAATAATTTAAAAACTTTAATAATAAAAAAACCTCTAAAACTTGATTGTGGTAAAACCATAAGTAATTTTCCTATAGCTTATGAAACATATGGTTCTTTAAATGAAAAAAAAGATAATGCTATTTTAGTATTTCATGCACTAACTGGTGATCAATTTGTGACAGGTATAAATCCTATTACAAAAAAAGATGGGTGGTGGTCATATGCAGTCGGTCCAAATAAATCAATCGATACAAATAAATATTTTGTTATTTGTTCAAATGTAATTGGTGGATGTTTAGGCTCTTATGGTCCAAGTCATATAGATCCTGACACAAAAAAAATATTTGGAACTAATTTTCCAGTAATTACCATTAATGACATGGTTAACGCTCAATATAATTTATTGGAGTATTTTGATATTAAAAAACTTTTTTCTATCGTGGGTGGCTCTATGGGTGGAATGCAAGTTCTGCAATTTATAAGTAATTTTCCTGACAAAGCAAAAACTGTAATACCGATTGCGTGTACATCTAGTCACTCTGCTCAAAATATTGCTTTTAATGAACTTGGAAGACAAGCTATCACTGCTGACAGCAATTGGAATGAGGGTCACTATAACTCCAAAAAAACCATACCTAATAAAGGCCTTGCTGTCGCTCGAATGGCCGCACATATCACTTATCTCTCTAAAAAAGGTTTACAAGAAAAATTTGGAAGAAAGTTGCAAGAAAGAGAAGATCTTAATTTTGGGTTTGATGCAGACTTTCAAATTGAAAGTTATCTTAGATACCAGGGCTCAGTTTTTGTAGATAGGTTTGATGCCAATAGTTATCTTTATATTACAAGAGCTATGGATTACTTTGATTTATCCAAACAATTTAGTGGAAATCTATCAAAAGCATTTGCAGAGACTAAGGCTAAATTTTTTATAATATCTTTTACTTCTGATTGGCTTTATCCCACACAAGAAAATAAAGATATTGTAATTGCGCTAAATGCCATAGGCGCAGATGTTGGTTTTGTTGAAATTGACTCAGATAAAGGGCACGACTCATTTTTGCTTGATGTTCCTGAATTCCTTAATGCTCTTAAAAACTTTTTAGATAAATCCTACAAAAATAATTGATAATGAAAAATGAATTTAAAGTTATTGCTGATTTAATTGAAAAAAACACTCGAGTTTTAGATGTTGGCTGTGCAGATGGAATTTTAATGGAATTTTTAAGAGATAACAAAAGTATTGATATTAGAGGTTTAGAAATATCAAAAGAGAAAGTTCAAAAATGTATTGAAAAAGGTCTAACAGTTATTGAGGGTAATGCTGAGAAGGATTTAAAGCAATTTCCTGACAAATCTTTTGACTATGTGATTTTAAGTCAAACACTTCAGGCTTTTTTAAATCCAGAATTAGTAATTAGTGAGCTTTTAAGAGTTGGTAAAAAAGCAATTGTTACTATTCCAAATTTTGGGTACTGGAAAATAAGATTACACTTGTTAACTAAAGGAACAATGCCAATTACAAAAACACTTCCAGATGAATGGTATAACACTCCCAATTTACACATGTGTACAATTAAAGATTTTGTGTCTTTTGTTAAATCAAAAAATTTTAACATTTTTAAATCATTAGCATTAAATGAAAAAAATGTTTCATTAATAAATAATACTAATCTTGAAATTAAAAATTTATTTGCTGATTTAGGTATTTTTTTAATAGAAAAATAAAATGAAAATTGAAATCATTCCATGTTTACAAGATAATTATAGTTATTTAATTATAGACGAAACAAACGATAATGCTTGCGTAGTTGATCCTAGTGAAGCATCACCGATAGTAAAATTTTTAGAAAAAGAAAATATTAATTTGAAATATATTTTAAATACGCACCATCATTTTGATCATGTTGGTGGAAATCAAGAGCTAAAAAAAAAATATAATTCAATAGTAGTCGGATATAAAGATGACGAAAAAAGAATTCCAGATATAGATGTTTTAGTTGATGAAAACCAGGTTTGGAAAGCTGATAATTTTGAGGCCAAAATTTTATATATCCCTGGTCATACAACAGGTCATATTAGTTTCTATTTTTTTAATGAAAAATTGATTTTTACCGGAGACACCTTGTTTTCTCTTGGTTGTGGAAAAATTTTTGAAGGAACTTATGAACAAATGTTCGCATCTTTAAACAAATTAAAAAGCCTTCCTTCGGATACAATGATTTATTGTGGTCATGAATATACCTTACAAAATTCAAAATTTTGTATTAAGCATGATTCAAAGAACTTAAATCTTCAAAATAAAATTAAATTAATTAAAGAAAAACTTGATAATAATAAACCTACTATTCCAACTAATCTTGGAGATGAATTGGAGTGTAATATATTTCTTAGAGCAAAAAACGTTGAATCTTTTGCAAAATTGAGAGATTTAAAGGACAATTTCTAGTTAATTCGACTTGACTACAAGTTTGCTACAACTATATTGCGCTTACTAAAAATTAAATCATACTATGTCATACGCAATAATCAAAACAGGTGGAAAACAGTATAAAGTAAAATCTGGTGAGATATTAAAAATCGAAAAATTACCAGACTCTAAGCCTGATTCAAAAATAGAATTCAACGAAATTCTTGCTTATGGGGATGATAAAACCATAGAAATTGGAGCACCAATAATTGAAGGAGCTAAAGTAGAGGCTGATTTAATTAAAAATGGTAAAGATAGAAAAATTTTAATCTTCAAAAAAAGAAGAAGACAAAATTCAAGAAGAAAAAATGGTCATAGACAAGAACATACAATGATAAGAATTAATAAGATTTTTTCAAAAGATGGTAAAATTTTATCAGAAGCTGAAAAAATGGTAAAACCAACTAAAAAAGTTGAGGCTGAAGTTAAGGAAAAAACTACTGCAACAAG
>Ga0209631_10004852_pt1 | contig 14590 bp, 10 predicted proteins | sample COG_08_FD_184752 | JGI IMG/M metagenome (GOLD analysis project Ga0209631, IMG submission 184752) | Pelagic Microbial community sample from North Sea - COGITO 998_met_08 (SPAdes) (version 2) | ecosystem: Environmental > Aquatic > Marine > Neritic zone/Coastal water | place: Helgoland, sampling... | reverse complement strand
ATCATGCCGAGGCCCTGATTGATTGGCTCGAAACGCTAGCGCACAAAAGAAAAACCAAGATCTCAGTGCGACTCGTGAAAGGTGCTTACTGGGATACCGAAATAAAGATTGCGCAAGAGAAAGGGCTCAAGGGCTTTCCGGTGTTTACGCAGAAATTCGAAACCGATCTTGCGTACCTCAGTCTCGCTGAAAAACTCATGACGGCTTCGCAATATTTATATCCGCAATTTGCAAGCCATAATGCTTACACACTTTGCGCCGTTAATAAAATTGCCGACAGGATGATGTCAGCACCCTATGAGCTCCAAAAACTTCATGGCATGGGTGATGCTGTTCATCAAGAAATAAGAAAAACATGTCGTGCGCCTTTAAGAATATACGCCCCTGTTGGCGACCACCATGACCTTCTCGCATATCTTGTACGACGAGTGATAGAAAACGGTGCAAGCTCGTCTTTTATGAACCAACTTGCAGACCAGTCAATTGATATCGAGACTCTTGTAACCGATCCTTATGAATCTTCCCCCAACGTCAGCTCAACTATTATTTCCGGCGACCAGCTTTTTATGCCTGATCGCGTGAACAGTCGGGGATTTGACATCGACAATCTTGACACCATCCGGGATTTCGAAAAATCCACATCGATCAAGCGACTGTCATCTAAACCCGTTGAGTCAAGCCAACAGCAAATTATTAATGCTTTTGATCAAGCGGAATGTTCGATCTGGAAAGAATTCAAGATATTTGAGAGAGCGGCGGTTTTAGATCAGATCGCGACTGAGCTAGAGCGCGCTTCGGAAAGAATTTATCAAACGCTTACTCATGAGGCCGGAAAAACCATAAGCGATGCGGCTGGAGAGCTTCGCGAAGCGGTCGATTTTTGTCGGTACTACGCCTTACAGACCAGAACGCTAAATCCTGCCTCAAGGGCCCGAGGTACGGTTGTCGCCATCTCCCCATGGAATTTCCCATTAGCAATATTTGTCGGGCAGATTGTCGCCGCCTTAGGCGCGGGCAATACTGTACTTGCAAAACCTGCTGAGCAAACGCCTCGCATTGCAAGACTTGCACTATCGTTAATGCATAGGGCAGGCCTTCCCGAGAGCGCGCTACATCTCCTTTTTGGCAGAGGTGAAACAGTTGGAAATGCCCTCAGTGCAATGGGACGAGCCGACATGATTGTTTTCACCGGATCAGATCAAACTGCGAAACATATTGAATCTGCAATCGGTCGTTCGTTAAAACCATCTGCGCCGCTTATCGCCGAAACAGGCGGCCTAAACGCGATGATCGTTGACAGCTCCGCTCTTCTTGAGCGAGCCGTCGATGACATTCTCGTCTCTGCTTTTCAATCAGCGGGACAACGCTGCTCAGCCCTGCGAATGCTCTATATTCAAGAAGACATTGCCGACCGGTTGACTCGAATGATTTGCGAGGCTGCCGCAGAATTAAAAGTAGGCCCACCCAATAGAACCGACACCGATATCGGTCCGGTTATAGATGTCCAAGCAAAGCGCGCCATCGATCGATATGTGCTGTCAGCAAAAGTAGATCAACGCTTGATCTGGGCAGGGGTAACCCCAAAAGGCTGTTTCTGCCCGCCAGTGATTATCCAGGTCGGCGGAATTGATGACCTTGAAAAAGAGGTATTTGGACCTGTTCTTCATCTAGCGACATTCAAAGCAGGGCAAGAAGAGAATATCGTTAATGCAATAAACCAATCGGGGTTTGGACTCACCTTTGGACTTCATAGTCGTATTGACAGAAAGATTAAAAAAGTCAGCTCAGCAATAAATGCCGGAAATATCTATATCAATCGCAATCAAATTGGGGCGATCGTAGGCTCCCAACCCTTCGGGGGAGAGGGCCGCTCTGGTACCGGGCCAAAAGCAGGCGGACCGAACTATCTTCCTGCCTTTCTAAGTCAATCTGCCACTGGTTCAACGCTGACGGCCGGAGAAATAGAAGCTACGCTAACGGGGCCTACGGGTGAATTGAATACCTACTTGACTCAACCGCGAGGCCATATTCTAGTTGTGCATCCAGACTCAAGCACCCGAAGGGAATTAGCCCAGATCGCCAAACAATCGGGAAACACAGTCACTGAATCTCCCGTCCTACCGCCCGAATGTGCTGAAAAGTTTGATGCTGTCATGACTCAACTTGACGATGACAGGGTATTTTCGAGCCTAACGGCATTGCGAACCCAACCCGGCCAAAAAATAATTCCTGTCATTTCTGATCAAGGGGGTTATATCTGGCTAAAAAAAGAAAAACATATCTGCAGAGATACCACCGCCTCCGGAGGGAATGTTGACCTTCTAATGTCCTAGGAGCACTACCCGAATTGATTGATTCCCCTAAACTGGTTTATAACGTCTAGTCATTCCAACCACTGAAATTGAAAACGGGTAAAAATCTTACGGTCCGCCGTCTCTGACTACTCGTGCATTTTTCGCTCTAGCTTATATAAATTCTTATGCCCTCAATATCTTTAGCCGAAATCGAGACAACAACACAAGCCGCCCTGGAAGCCCATGGTGCGGACACCTGGATCGCTCAAGAGGTCGCTAAAGCCGTACGAAAAGCAGAAGCGGTTAGTAATCGTATCTGCGGCCTTTATTATCTAGAAAGCTACTGTCAGCAGCTTCAAACAGGTCGCGTAAACGGAAAGGTAGAGCCCACCGTAAGCCGCCCGCAGGCAGGAAGAGTGGTTGTTGATGCTAAATATGGGTTTGCGCAATCGGCATTTTCCCGTGGTTTACCAGAGGCGGTTTCAGCGGCGAAAGAAAACGGCATCGCGAACTTCTCGATCTGCCACGCGCATACGTGCACATCACTAGGTTTCTTTACCGAACAGATTGCCATTCATGGCCTTATCGGTATCGCCATGACTAATGCCTCTGCCATTGTTGCGCCACCGGGCGGAAAGACACGAGTTATTGGCACTAATCCAATTGCATTTTCTGTGCCTGATGGAAACGGCGGCATAGCGATGCAATTTGATCAATCCACGACCACCGTGGCTCTTGGCAAAATCACAATGGCAAAGGCGGCAGGTGAGCGCATTCCTGAGGGGTGGGCACTCGACAAGGAAGGTAATCCTACTACTGACCCGGAAGCTGCCATCGCGGGATCACTAATAAGCATGGGCGGCTACAAAGGTTGGGGTTTTGGTCTGATGGCTGAAATATTGACCGCAGGTATGAACGGCGGCAACACCAGTCGGGATGTAAAACCACTCAAAGCGCCAGAGGGACCCCCACACGATTTGGGCCTCTACTGTTTATTAATCGATCCTGATAGCTCCTCCGATTTTTATAATCGCTTACAACAAATAGCGGACGCAATTGCGCAAGATGAAGGCGCTCGCATGCCGGGTCAATTCAAAGTGGAGCAAGACCCGGTTGAGCTTGAAGAAGCGGTGTGGAAAAAAACCCTCGAACTAGCCGAGAAATAAGTGGCACTATCGCACAATCAATGACGCTTGAGAAACTGATCCAGCTTTGCCGTCTCGCTCTTTGACAACCTTAATCCCTCTTTGGTTCTTCGCCATAAGATATCTTCCACTGACCGTGCCCACTCATGCTCAATCAGATACCTGACTTCAGATTCATATAGATTGCCACCAAAGAATTCGCCAAGATCATCGTAGCGCTTCGCATCTTTTAGAATTTTTGAGCCCAAATTGCCGTACATCCGCATCAGTCGACGGGCGTATCGCTCGGAAAGAAAGGGATAATGCGCTCGCAGCCGATCCAATTCGCCTTCAAAATCTAGATGGTCGAATGAGCCACCCGGCAGCGGGCGTGACCCCGTCCAGGAAGGCGGTAACGGATCGAAAAAATCAGCCACCTTATCCATCACATCCTCAGCAAGCGTTCGATAAGTCGTGATTTTGCCGCCCAGGATGCTAATCAGGGGGGGCTGATTTCCCGTTCCTTCTGAGATCACCTGATAGTCTCGGGTAACCGATTGAGCGTCCGAATTGCCATCATCGAATAACGGCCTCACAGCCGAATAAGACCAGACAACGTCTTCAGGCTGAACGGTTTTCTTGAAATAGTCACTGACCGACCGGCATAAATACTCGGTCTCACTCTTGTCAATCTCAATCTGGTCAAGACTCTCGCGATGCTCTTCATCTGTTGTGCCAATCAACGTGAAGTCGTCTTCATACGGAATAGCAAAAACGATGCGTCCGTCTGAGTTCTGCAAGATATAACAACGATCATGATCATACATCTTGGGCACCACGATATGACTGCCGCGAATCAGGCGAATCTTTCGATCTACCGCCTCGCTGATGACTGACTCAGTCATCTTTGACACCCACGGACCGGCCGCGTTAATCAGAACCCGTGCACGAAACTCCTGGGTATTTAGGTCGGCATCACATGTTTTGATCACCCAGCAATCATTTTTACGCTGAGCGGCGATCACTTCATGGCCAACGAAAATTTGCGCACCACGGTCAGCAGCGTCTCGGGCATTACTGATGACCAATCGTGCATCATCCACCCAACAATCAGAGTACTCAAATCCAACCTTGAAGTCGGATCGAAGTGGCTCCCCAACCTCATCTGAGCGAAACGAGACCTTTCGGGTTTTTGGCAAATCCTTCCGGCCACCCAGGTGATCGTATATAAATAGCCCAAGCCGCAGCAGTGCCGCGGACCTCAAGCCATTATGATGAGGCAGAACAAATCGCAAGGGATAGATCAGGTGGGGTGCGATTCCCCAGAGTACCTCACGCTCAATGAGGGCTTTTTTTACCAGATTAAATTCATAATGCTCAAGATATCGAAGTCCACCATGAATTAATTTGGTCGAACCCGATGATGTTTTACTGCCAAGATCATCTTTTTCCGCAAGACCCACTGAAAGGCCCCGCCCGGCTGCATCTCGAGCGACCCCGCAGCCATTGATTCCCCCGCCGATGATAAAAACATCAAACATTTTTTTTCCAACGTGGGTCATCTATGGGCCGCAATCAGGACTTGTGAAAGTTCGGCAAACCCTGCGCCCCCAAATCCTTCGGTCACAAAACGGGGAAGCGTTTTGAGTCTTCCCTCGAATGCCCGAATATTAGCGACTCCAACCGAGTGTTGAAAAAAATTAAACATTGGCGCATCGTTCGGAGAATCACCAATAAAGATTGAAGTTTCGCCGTGCGTATCAAGATTTAAGTCGAGACATCGCTCGGAGAAAATCTTGGTCATGGATAACTTGTCATAGTCGCCAAACCAGCCGTTAACATGTATTGAGCTCACTTTTGCCGTAGCCCCAGCTTGGTGAAAAGCGCTCACAATCATCTCTATTTCTTCTTCAGTAAGACGAGAAACATCTTCCGCAAAGTCAATCGCTAGGTCTGTCTCGCGATAAGACTGGTCCGCCGATATCGCACAATTTGGTACTTGATCCAGAATGGTTGACGCCAGTTGGGACAATTTTTCCTTTTTCTGCTTTCGGTCTTCTGGCGCATCTGCATAGAATCGCTCCATCCGGCGCGCTTCCTGATCGTAACGAAAATAAAACGCTCCGTTCTCGCCCACAACGCCTTGAACGGGCCAGAACCGAGCGATCAAATCACACCAGCCTGCCGGACGACCCGTGATCGGTACAACCGAAATACCGGACTTTTCAAGCGCTTCTACGGCGGCATAGGCGTTCGCGGTCAGCGATCCGTCTTCCGTTAATGTGTCATCAATATCCGTGAATACATAACGAATCTCTCGCAACACATCCCGCGATACCTCAGAAATTGGTTTCAAGCTCAGTCTCCGTTCACTTTCTGGCCCAACCGGCCGTCAATCATGACAATTCAATCATCAAGGGTTGGTGATCTGATGCGCCCGTCTCGGTATTCACACGCAGCTGGCTCAATTGGTTCACACACTCACCCGCTAGAAAAAAATAATCCCGGCAGTGAGGACCTTCAGGCCACTGGAACCGATCGTGGACGCCACAGGTCGGCGGATAAGGCTGACCTGAAGAATATTTTTCCCATGCATCAATTAGGTTTTGATCACCAGAGCCTAAAGGCCTTATCAATGCTTGATACTCGTCAGAATCCGGCAACATATTAAAGTCGCCACACATCACCACGTCCACAGGTCGGGGCACAAATTGGTAAGGGCCATCTGTTTCGGATCGGGGTGGACTTAACTGCTCCGCCACGGCCTCCTCATGCAATTCCCGTAGCCGGGCGGTTTGGGCCACTCTCTGTCGGGCGCTGTGAAACTCGAGATGAGTCGTAATAACCCGACGTGGACCCCGTTCAGTATCAATTACGATTTCGGTTGCCTGCCGTGCCATCTGCTTCCGCTCGACATCTGCAGGCCGAGGCAGAAGATGCGAACCAGAAGAAAGAATAGGCAGTCTCGAGAAAATTGCGTTTCCGTATTGCCAACGTCCTGACGGACCTGACGCCTCAATGGCTGGACCAAAAACACCCTCATAGCCTCCAAAGAGTTCAGCAAGTTCAGACATTTGATCAGGCCGATCATCCGAGTTAAAAACTGATAGTCCCCGGGACACTTCCTGAAGGCAAATAACATCCGGCGCACCCATCGCCTCAATCTCATGCGCAATTCTAGAAAGCGAAACCTGATCATCACACCCTTTGCCGTTCTGAATATTCCAGGAAAGAATCCGAATCATTTGATACCTGAGTGCATGAATGACTGAATAAATTGTCGTTGAAATAATAAAAAGGCAATCAATAAAGGCGCAACTGATAACAAGGTCGCCGCCGAAACAATAGACCAGTCTACGCCTGACTCGGGAGCGCCAAAGATTCCGAGACCAACAGTCAACGGTCGAGTCTCAACGGAATTCGACACCACCAAAGGCCATAAAAAATTATTCCAATGGTGACTGATCGATACCAGTCCATAAGCGAGATAAGTCGGCCGGGCGAGCGGCACATAAACCCGCCATAGAATCCCGAATAAACCACACCCCTCGAGCCGCGCCGCCTCTTCCAACTCTTTTGGGGTCGATTTGAAGGCTTGGCGAAGCAGAAAAATCCCAAACGCACTGGCCATGTAAGGTAACCCGATGCCGGTAATCGTATCAATGAAACCAAGCTTTGCCAGAGTGCTGTAGTTCTCAACAATCAAGATCTCTGGCGCAATCATCAACTGAACCAGTACCAGTGCAAACGCGATATGACTTCCGGCGAAATTAAAACGGGCGAACGCGTAGGCTGCGAGCGTACACACAAATAACTGGGACAATAAGAGCATTGTCACCAAAATAAAGGTGTTTATTCCATAGCGTATGAACGGCGCTTGAGACAACGCCTCTCTGAAATTGTCTAACGTCAACGGCGCAAAAAGATCAAAGTGAATAGCGTACTCACTTCCATGAAACGCGGCCCAGAACGCGTAGAGCAACGGCGAAATCCACAGAATCGCGAGTACCCATGCTGCAATCGTTTCGAGACCGAACGAAACAATAGAGGAGCGGGCTTTAAGTGCTAACTCACTCATCGGTAGTGAATCCGCCGATCAAGTAGAAAAAATTGGACCAGCGACATCAGTGCCAGAATAAAAAGCAAAACCACGGTCAATGTCGCCGCGTAGTTAGTATCAAAATAAGAAAAAGCGTTCTCGTATATGTAGTACAGCAGGAGATTGCTGGCGTTATCCGGCCCTCCTTTTGTGAGAACAAAAAGATGATCCACTAACTTAAAAGAATTTAAAACCGCGTTAATCAGTACAAATAAGGTGGTCGGCATAAGCAGTGGAAAGACGACTCGCCAGAAGTAATACCACCGCGAAGCGCCCTCAAGGCGCGCGGCCTCTTCCAGTTCAGGCGAAAGATTCTGCAACGCAGCGAGATAAAAAATCATGAAGAAACCAGCTTCTTTCCAGACCGTCATGATGATGATTGCCGGCAGCACCGTCGACGGATCACCCAGCCAGTTATGACCCGGGATACCAAAAACCGAGAGCACTTGGTCAATCAAACCAATATCAGGCGAGTAGAAAAAAAGCCAGATATTAGCGACCGCAATCATCGGCAGAATAGTGGGCGTAAAATAGGCAAGCCGCAAAAACGGGCGACCCGGCAAGGCGCGATTTACGAGTAGTGCCATCGCGATTGCAAGCGCGATTGAAACCGGAATAGTGCCAACCGCAAACCAAAAATTATTAATCAGGACTTTCCAAAAAATCGGATCCTCCATCATAAACTCATAGTTGCCGATGCCGATAAATCGGGACGGACGCACAATATTTCCTTTCGAAAAAGTGCTCTCAAAAACGGTAGCAAGCGTCGGAAAATGAGTGAACGCGATCAGCAGTATGGCCGCTGGCGTCAGCAGCAGCCACCCATAAACATGTCGCATTGCAGGATGCATCTGAATATTTTCTATCGAGATATAAAGCGACCAACAGCGGCAGACAGTCTGCCGCTGTTGGTCCCGTCAATTACTGATATGGCTTCAGCAAACGTACTGCTTCGGCCTGCGCGTCACCTAGCGCATCAGCAGCAGATTTTGAACCCGTAAGCGTGGCCTGAATCGCATCGTCGAGCGCTTTTCTGACCCGTCCGGTTTGAAAAGTAGATAACTCGGCTGTCGCAAACTCTAACTGATCGCGAGCAACTGCTGCGTATGGAAACTCTTTAACATAGTTACGTAATTTCTCGGTCTCATAAGCCGCTGGACTCACACCCATATAACCTGTTTTCATTGACCACTCTCCCGATCGCTCAGGACTGGTCATGAACTTGATGAGCTTCATGGCAGCTGTGCGCTCTTCAGGAGAGGTCTTTTTGAATATATAGAAGTTACCCCCGCCCGTTGGTGTTCCGCGCCGCTTGTTTGCAGGCAACATTGCCACGCCGAAATCAAACTTGGCGTTTTTCTTGACTGTCGTCAAGTTACCCGTGGAATGCCACATGATTGCGGTCTTGCCTTCGAGGAAGTTTTTACGCAGCGTGCCCCACTCAATCGTGCCCTCGGGCATGATTTTATGTTTCGAACCGAGGTCCTTCCAAAACTGAAGAGCTTCAACGGTAGCCGGCGCATCAAAATAAGTCGTATCACCTGCGTTGTTCATCAACACCTGGTCATTTTGCATCGATAGCGCGCCAAACATCCAATACGGATAACCGGTCGACGGAATCATCGCGCCCCATTGGGACCCATCTGCTTTCGTTAACTTCTTTCCGGCCTCAACAAGCTCTGCCCAAGTCGCTGGTGGATTCTCAGGATCCAGTCCTGCAGCTCGAAACAAATCCTTGTTGTAATACATCACGATCGTTGATCGCTGAAAAGGAATGCCCCAAGTCTTGCCAGCAGTGCGGCCGTTTTCCATCAACGTGGGGTAGAACGAGTTCAGCCACGCTTTGTCATCAGCGGTGGTCGCGATATCGTCAAACGAAATGATCGCGTCCTGCTCGATTAGCTCATAGATATCAATTGAAAACATCACCGAAAGCTGTGCCGGCTGTCCTGCATTGAGTGCAGCCAAAGCCTTTACACGAGCATCGTTATAGTTTCCGGCGTAAATTGCCTTGACGTCGATATCGGGGTTTTCTTTCATAAAATCGGCGACCAACCCATCGACAATTTTTGTCAAAGATCCACCCACAGCAACGGGGTAATACATCGTAAGTTCTGTTTTTGCCTGCGCTATCACAGCGGTCAAGCTGAGGCACACCGCAGCAGTAAGCTGTAACAGCGCGCGTTTTGTCTTAACTAACATCCCTGCTTCCTCCTAATTGTTTTACTTCACGTTGTTGGGACTCATTGAAACAACAGATAAGTGAGGACAAGTCCCGTTTTCCCCACTCAAAATTCAATTCGTTTGATTTTTTCCTGTCTTGGATCAGATCAAAACACTGCGGTCATTTAATCCGATCCCCCTGCTGATCAAACAGATGGACGTCCTGATCGTTCCACTCAATGTTTAAATGCTCCCCCTGAAACACATTGGGTCGCCCTTCAATTCTTGCGAGAATCAAGGCGGCGCCGTGTTTCAACTTCACCACCGTTTCTGCACCCATGTAGTCAACAGCCAAAACTTCGACCGACAATCCATTCTGAGAAAATCGAATTTTTTCAGGCCGAATACCCATAAACCGGGCGCGCTTTTCTACCTCAAGCGCCATCCCTAAATCGGCCCGGTCAATCACATTCATAGGCGGGGTGCCGATGAACTCAGCAACAAAACCCGTAGCGGGTTCCTCATATAATTTAAGCGGCGTTCCGACCTGCGCAATTTCCCCCTTACGTAACAAAATAACCTGATCAGCCAAAGACATCGCTTCGGTTTGATCATGCGTGACATAAATCATCGTCAGCTTCAGGCTCTTTTGCAGCAGGTGAATCTCATCGCGCATCTCGGCCCTCAACTTCGCATCCAGATTTGAGAGCGGCTCATCCATCAAGCAGATCGGCTGCTTTGAAACGATCGTTCTTGCAAGTGCAACGCGCTGGCGCTGGCCACCAGACAGCTGCGACGGTTTGCGCTGCAGGAAATCTTGGAGTCCAACCATTTCAGCGGCCTCACGCAAACGTTTTTCGCGCTCGGTCGCACCCACTTTCCGGACCTTCAAGCCAAAAAGAATATTTTCTCGAACATCCAAGTGCGGAAACAGCGCGTACGACTGGAACACCATTGAGACACCACGTTTGGCAGGATCTTCATGGGTAATATCTCGACCGTCGATTCGGACTTGCCCTTCCTCTACCGTCTCAAGTCCTGCAATCATTCTCAAAATTGTCGACTTGCCGCAGCCCGAGGGTCCCAGAAGGACCGTTAACGTGCCGCTTTTGGCGACAAAAGACACATCGTTAACAGCCCGCGTTGCGCCCCAGTCTTTGATTAAATGATCAATTCGAAGTTCAGTCACTAGGCCGACCTCTCGTCGCAGATCACTAATTCCGCGTCGGAATCATCTATTCGATCCATGATTTCTCTAGAAGGCTCGCGATCTGTGAATATTTTGGTTACCTGGGTAATTTGCCCACCACGTACATGGGCCGACCGACCGAACTTACTGTGATCCAGAACCAGAAATGTGGACCGGCTGTTCTCATGGATTAGCTGGCGAGCCCGGACCTCACGCTCACTAAAATCAAGAAGCGTACCGTCCGCTTCGACTCCGGCCACGCCATAAATACCATAATCAAAAAGATAAGAAGATAAGAAAGTTTCTAGACCCGCACCGAGAACATCCCCATCGCTATTTCTTACTTTTCCGCCCGCAACATTTACCTCAAAGGTTGGATTCGCGCAGGCCAACAGGGCAATATTGAGATTGTTGGTAAACACTTTTAACGCTTCATGATGCAATAAGGCTGCGGCAACTGACTCAGGTGTTGTCCCAATGCTAAAAGCTAACGATGTGTTATCCGGAATCTGGGATGCCACTTTTCGTGCAATAGCCTGTTTTTCACCCCTCAATAAAACTTGCCGTGACCCGTAGGCAATGTTGCCGCTGGGTAAAGGCTTTTCAACACCGCCGTGACGACGACGCGCAAGACCCGCCTCACAGAGCACGTTTAAATCTCGCCGAATCGTCTGAGCCGTCACGGAATAACGCTCAGATAGGCCGTCAACCGACAGAAATTCCGATTCAATCAATAGTGCGGTGATTTCAGCTTGTCTTACAGATAAGTCCACCATGATTAGACTTCCTAAAAATCGCTAGCATGTTCGCCTGAATGGTTATTTATGCGCTTTTGAACATTATTTGGCAAGTTCTATTTTCATTTGAACGTTCATAAAAACTATAACGATGGCATCGTAATTCACTGTTTTCTTTAGATTTATGATCGAACCCGCGGATTTGGTTATTTCACCGGACCCCATTGAAATAACAAAAGAATTCAATTCTTGAGCAATCTGGACCCTATCGAGAACGATCAGGGTGGAACATCACCTAAGCGCGTCGCGCTTTAAGCTCGGCCGGTTAGCGCCTTAATTTTTTCCCAATCGGTCCTGACACGTCAGCCAAATCAGCCTGCCTGCTGTTTTGACATCATCGATGTAAACAGGCCGCCTTTTTGCATTAAGTCTTCAAATGTTCCGGACTCACAAATCGCTCCATTTTCTAAAACAAAAATTCGATCTGCATCTTGAATCGTGCTTAACCGGTGTGCAATCGCGATGCGAGTCACATTTCGCTGCTTAAGACTGGCCGTCACAATCGCCTGAGTATTGTTATCCAGCGCACTGGTAGCCTCGTCCAGTAACAGTATTCTTGGATTTTTTACCAATGCTCTGGCGATTAAGAGCCGTTGTTTTTGTCCGCCAGAAATATTTCCGCCACTTTCACTAATCATGGTGTGAATACCCATCGGCATTTGCTCGATATCCTCAGCGAGTCCGGCGTCACCTGCCGCGCGCCACACCTCATCAATTCCAACCTTACTGCTTCCGGCAATATTCTCAACGATGGACCCAGCGGTCACCTCTGCAGATTGCAACACGCATCCAAGCTGACTCCTGACAGCGCCGAGATCAAGCTGCTTCAAATCGTGATTATCAAACAGCACTTTGCCTTTTGTCGGATGCTCAAAGCCCACTAATAGTCTAAAAATAGTTGACTTTCCACAGCCAGACGGCCCAACCAATGCAACGAATTCACCGGGCTCTATCTCAAGGTTTATTCGTTTGAGAATAACGGGCCCATTAGCGTCATATTGAAATTCCACATCTCGAAGGCTCACCCTGCCGTCTAGAATTCCCGGACTGACGGCACGGGCTTTGGTTTCACGTTCTGCGCTAAGAATCGGCCTGATTCGCTCAAATTTCGCGAGCATATCGAGCATTTCGATTGCTGTCCGACTCAGTGATGTCAGTCCAAGCAGAAAAGTTGTCATTGCGGTGGTGAAAGCAAGAAAGATTCCGAGACTGAGTCCGCTCGTTTGCGCTCCGTCTTCAATGAGCGCCTGACCCCCGACCGCATAGATCAAAATAAGTCCCGCTAACGGTACAGAGAAATTCAGAGTGTCTACTTTATCCTCTGTCTGCTGAACACTTAATCCGACGCCGACTTGCTTTGCATACCGTTGCAACCACAATTTCAGAATGCGATCTGCCGCTCCGGCTAGCCGAATTTTGCCCACCGCGCTCGTAATCTCGAAAACAAACCCTTTGAAACTTCCCTGAAGGTCGAGCAGCTCCCTCTGGTGTTTATGGATTAAAAAGAATCCAAGCACGGTCGCGGCGAGCACAATCAAGCCAAGGCTAAGCACAATCAGCGCGAGTCGAAAGTCGTAGTAGAAAAGCAAGCCCATATTGAGTGAGGCGGTGAGCCCCGCCAACAACGAACGAATACTGGTGGAGTTAAATTCCTGAGAGACCTGACTAATGGCCATCAATCGATCCAACAGATCACCGCCTGAAAATCGCCTAAAAAATGGTGCGGTTAACAACAGGACATGACAAAAAATGGCGTGCTGAGCTTTGGCGTTTACCCAAATACTAAAGCGAACAGTGGCAATCCCCTGCGCTATCGACAATAGCGCCACGCCAAACGCAGCTGCGACAAGTCCGAGACCAATCTCTAAAACCATCCGCAGATTAGCCTCGGGGATCGCAGTATCAACAAGCACTGCGGTCGCCTGCGGCACCAACATCCCGATCAAAGTTGTCAATAAAGCAAGCGTGACTACAAATGCGATATCTGGCCAGACCTCTTTGGCTGCCCAAAGCGGTATCTGGGACAGCTGAGCAATGTCAGTCGGCAGAGAATCCGCAAACACACGAGCGTCTACCGAAAGATGCTGGACGGACTCCTCGTCTACTCGAATCTTACGGCCGCGGCTTGGATCGACAATATGGTAGCCACGTCGAGAGCGAACCAACGCCACCGGGTATCGCTGCTCATCAAGGAATCCGAGCATGGGGCCTGAGTCCTCGTTCCACCAGTTGTCCGAAAGCAGGACATTCCTTACTCGAAGGCCTGATGCGCGAGCGATACGTCCGATTTGAAGATTAACCTCTTCCCGATCGTCGATCGACTCCGGCGTCTGGATTTTTTTTCTGGTACTGCGATTTACGATTGTTATCGCGTCGACCAATGCAGAGGAGTTGGAAACCGCTACGGACACCGCTATCCCTCCCCTGCTCTCATTAGCCGCGCGTACTCTGCATCAAGATCCCATAACTGTTCATGGGAGCCCCGCTCAATAATCTTTCCGCGAGACAGCACCAAAATTTCGTCAGCGGCCCGCACCGAACTCAATCGATGCGCGACTAAAATCAGGGTACACCCGCGCGCCTGCAATCGACTCATCACCACAGACTCTGTTTCCGCATCTAGAGCGCTAGTTGCCTCATCAAGCACAAGAATCGAAGGTTGAGAGATAAGCGCCCGAGCAATCTCGATACGTTGGCGTTGACCGCCACTCAAGTTACGACCCCCTTCAAGAAGCTTGGCATCAAGCCCATCGGGCAAGCTGTCAATGACATCTAGAATGGCGGCATCTTCGCAGGCAGACCGTAAAACCTCTTCTGAAATCTCTGGATCCCAAAGAGTCAGATTTTCACGCACCGTTGCTGCAAATAGCGAAATATGTTGATCGACAACAGACAATGAACTCGCCAATAAATGGTCATCTATT
>Ga0209631_10004847_pt1 | contig 14606 bp, 22 predicted proteins | sample COG_08_FD_184752 | JGI IMG/M metagenome (GOLD analysis project Ga0209631, IMG submission 184752) | Pelagic Microbial community sample from North Sea - COGITO 998_met_08 (SPAdes) (version 2) | ecosystem: Environmental > Aquatic > Marine > Neritic zone/Coastal water | place: Helgoland, sampling... | reverse complement strand
ATGAACCTGCTATTGCACCTGCTTCACCTTTGGCACCGTTGGTTCCTATCTGACCTGAGACTCCCACGTCTGAATAAACTTTTGTTCCTGCGTGTGCTTCTGATTTGACTCCAACTCCACCGACCTTGGTTTCATTCTCCACGTTTGAGTATGCTCCCACTTCTGCGTGAGCACCTACGTTGGCACTTGCGTTGCCTTTTTTTGCTTTTGCTACTGCACCTGCTTCTGTTTCTGCGTATGCACCTGCGTTGGCTGTTGTGCCTTTACCCAGGTTCTTTGATGTGTCTGCGTTTGCACCCGCCTTGGCTGAGCTCTTTGTTGTCTTTGCTTTTGCTTTTGTTGCCATTATTCCTTCTCCTCTGATTCGTAATATTTTTTATATTCTTCCAGCAGGTTGTTGGTTTCCTGTAATTTCTGTCTGATCTGTGCGAAGTTTCTTGCTAGAACTTGGAAGTCCTTGTCCGTGATTCCAAACAACACAGGATCTATGCCTGACTCTTCAAGTTTCTTGAATACTTCCTGTGCGTTCTCTGAAGTGATTATGATCCATTTTAATTCTTCAAGTTGCAGTGCCGTGGGCATTGGATAATCCAGTTTCTGTCTTGGTTCTTCCACTGAGAATATCTTGATCCGCTTCTCACCACCGATGCTACATCCTGTGAGTAATACGATTATTGCTAGTGCAAATATTTTATTGATATGGTACATAGTTTGGATTTGCAAGTGCCGGGCACTCTGGGTTGATTTCTGATTTCAAAGTTGCTTTTAATTCTGCTTCAGTATGCTCTGCACCTGATGCCAACTCTATACATCTAGCCGCATTCTTACCACCTTTGTTGATGATTCTCTCAATGGCTTTTGTTCTGTCTATTGCCAGTTTGCCAATGTCTCTATTTTTCTTTGTGAATCTTTTGTCTAGGTCTTGTAAATCTTTTTTGAATGTGTTTATCAACACATTAAGTTTCTTGTTGCTTTCCAGTATGGCAGTGAAGTCCGCCTTCTGTTGTTCCAACACTTTGTTCTGTTCTTCAACTGCTGTTTCTAATTTAATTTGATTTGCTTTGAGTGTGGCATTGTCCGCTCTCAATTTCATCACATAGATGCCTGCTCCTGCTATTCCTGTGATTAGCAAGATTGTGATCATCATTTTTATTTGTCCAAATATCATTCTGATTCTAATTCTCCGCTACGACTGTGTCTACACACCTCAATTTTGTATTCTCTGCCATCATAATCTTTTTCTGTTCTGTACAGAGGCCCGTCATGTGCTTCGTTACCGCAGTTTAAACAATGTTGTGTGTCTTTTGTAGTCATAGTATTATATGCTACTATTTATCAATGGAAAAATGAATTATTCAATCAGTCCAGGTTTGTACACAGTCTTGCCATTTTCTTTCATGGCAGTAAGGCTCTGTTTTCTGTTGCCTTCACCTATGTAACTCACATGAACCCATCCTGAATCAGGTATGCCCGGAGTGTAAAATTCTAATATCAATTGATCGTAATCCAGTGTGTCTTCGATGAATTTCGCCACTGTGTAATTGGATGTACCTGGACATTCTATATCTACTGCTTCTCCTTTACAATGTTGAGATCTGCTCGATCCACCCACTGCTTCATTCAATGCTGGTCCTCTGTATCCTGAGTTGATAGTGGTCACACCAAATTTGTCTCTTACAGGCTGTACCACTTTTTCAAATAATGATTTTGCCTTTGCAAGATGTTCTTCTCCAGGTGTGTTGTCTAACCCTTTTCTTGTTGCTGTCTGACTTTTTGTGTATTCTTGTAATGTAAAATTTTTAGATAGTCTCATATTTTTTCTCCAGTACCACGCAGTGACCTTTGTTTTCAAATACCAATTTGTTTCCAAATTTGGTAATATTGTAATCACCTACGTACTTACTTAAGAATATAACTTCTGGAAAGGCTTCGATTTGAATTGATTCTTTTATGTTTTCAAGTATTTGTGTTTTGAATCCCATGTCAACAAATTCAAACATAATTTTATCAGCATATTTTTTGGTTAAAATCACTGTGTTGTCTTCCATGTACACTTCATCAATGTAACTGTCAGCAAAGAAATTTTTATAATTCTCCATCTGCGTCTCGTTGGTTTTGATATCATAAGCACCTGGATCTAATGGAATTTGTTCGTTAATGTTGGATTCATCTGCTGAATGACTTCTGAAATTTTTATAGTATCTAAAACGTAAATCTTCTTGATTAGAAATCTTCTTGATTCCATCTAAAATTTCTATTATTTGATCTGGTGATTTTTTTGAACGTTCTATTTCTACAAACACTCTGTACTTTCCATCTGCTTGTTCGCCTGAAGTTTTGTCAGCATCCAACACATAGTCATATCCTGTTTCAATAAATTTTACTAAATCTTGTGCAGGTTGATCACCTTTTACAGCAAAACTTAGAGTGACGATATCTGCGTCATCTCCCATTTTTGATTTGTAAGAATCAATTTCAAAAACGTTGTCGATAGTGTATTGTAGATCGTTCTGTCTTAAACCCATTATAAACCTTCTGGTGCAATTTCGTCTGCGGCCTCAACAGAATCAGCACCGTCAACTATTTCTGCATTGGCAGGCTCTTTGTTGTATTCTTGTTCTATCTCGTATCCACTGTATATTGTTCTAATTAAATCTTTAGGCATTCTGATGGTTACTAACCATATTGGCATTTGATCCAGTTTGCCTTTTTTAGTGCCTGGTCTGAAATCGTCTGATTGTAACACCTGTCTTGGATAGACATAAACATCTTTTTTGTAAAAAACTTTGCAACCATAATCTGTAAGTCTTTTACCACCATCTGGATCAGGCATTTTATCTCTGGGCCACATGAACGTGGCAGTCACAAAATGTCTTAAAATTTCAGGACCTTCTGCTAATTCACCATCCATCCAGTTGTCATATACGTATAGATTTAACTCATCCAGCACACGTTCAAAATCTTTAAGAATAGTGAATGCTGTGTCATTATCGTACACATTTTCTATGGTTTTTATGACGTCTTTTATGTCTTGCATTGATAGATACCTTTTTTATGTATTTATCATAAGCCTAAACTTATGTGAGCATTTATGTCTCCTATGATATACCGTAAATAATAGTATGCAAACAATTATTTTGCTTAATAAACAAAGGAGTGCTAATGGGTAAAAAAACATCCAGAAAGCGCCATAACAGGGCAAACGTCCTACCAATTAAACAATACCTTCCAGAGAAACCTCAAGATGTCAAGATCGTTCCTAGAAACGTTAATCAGGAATCTTACCTTCTTAAGTTATTGGATCCAGCCAAAGACATTGTGTTTGGTGTAGGTCCGGCAGGTACGGGAAAGACGTTGATCGCTGTTCAGGTGGCTATCAAAATGTTCAAAGACAAACAAATCAATAAAATAGTAGTAACACGTCCGGTAGTAAGTGTAGATGAAGACATAGGTTTTCTTCCAGGTAATTTAGAAGAAAAAATGGCTCCATGGACTATACCTATATTCGATGTGTTTAAATTATACTTCACCACAGCAGATATACAAAATATGCTGTTTGAAGGTGTGATTGAAATATCACCCTTGGCTTTTATGCGAGGTAGAACTTTTCATAATTGTTACATAGTGGCAGATGAAATGCAAAACGCCTCAGCAAATCAGATGAAGATGTTGTTAACGAGAATAGGCAGTCGAAGCAAATTAGCAGTAACTGGAGATCTCGCTCAGACAGATAGACCCAATGACAATGGATTGTCTGACTTCATTGATAAACTTAATCAAAAGTCAAGTAGTTTAATTGATATTGTGAACTTTATTAAAAGTGATGTTCAAAGGCACGAAGCAGTCAAAGAAGTTTTAAGTATTTACGGAGACTGATTTATAGTTACATCTTGATTTCTACGAATAATGTGGAAACCAAATGCTGTACAACAAATACCGCTGGTGTCACCAGGCTGTAATCCGTCTAGGTAAATCATAAAATCTTTATCCATTTGTTCACGTTTAATTTTTCCTAGATCACCGCCATTGGCTTTTCCACTAGGACAATCGCTATACATTTTTGCGGCTTGCTCGAATGTTAATTCGTTGTCCAACATCTTTTTTTGAATATCAGCAATTAAAAATAGTGCTTCTTCTCTTGATACATTTCGTTGACTTCTTGTTGCGTCTTCGTGTGCAATTAATATGTGACTACATCTACTCATTTTTTAAATACTTCCAACTTGTTGGAAACTCCTCTTTACAAATATTATGTATTCTATCTGCTATATCACGTGTTTCTTCTTGAGTATCTTTAGCACAACGTAGATTGCAAACTCTAGCAAAGGCATATAGTGTGCCTGACCAATACCATTCGGTCATCATATTTTGTGGTAAAACCATACGTGCCTGTTCTGGTGCTACACCTTTTTGTATCAATGCATTGTATAAAATTAGACAACTTTCCATTGTTGTTTCCATCATATGTTTCATTGTGGGATCTAATTCAATTTCGCCAGCACTGCCTTGTTTAGAATTTTGTGGTCTACCTCTCCATGTTTTTGTGCTGTATAATTCAGGCGGAAAGTCAACGTATCGTCTTGATACTTCATTCCATACTAAACCAACTTGATGTTTCACAAGTTGTCTTGCAACAAATATTGGTGCTTTGATTCTAAATTGTAATGATGCATGAGCAAAAGGAGACCAGTGATTGTGTTCAGCAAGATACTTGATTAATTTTTCATCTGATGCTTCAAATGTTTCTTTGTTTTTACTGTAACTTACTCTTGCGGCATTCACCACAGATAAGTCTGTACCCATTTTGTCTACTAGTTCTACGATCATTTGTCTTTAAAATATTTCTTTAATTTGTCTGCTTCGCCTGAATGCTTTTCGTAGCCTGGCATTGGTTCTTTTTGTGTGTCTAATACTTGCCATGCTTCTGCCCATTGTCTATTAAACTCTACCCAACCTTCTCCCTCAGGATCTGTGTCTGCTTTAATGGCATCTTCAGGACATTCTGGTTCACACACACCACAATCAATACACTCGTCGGGTTTAATAACCAGCATATTGTCGCCCTCATAGAAGCAATCTACAGGGCAAACGGACACACAGGTAGTGTGTTTACACATGATGCATTTATCATTAACTACATAAGTCATTATGCCAACCAGTTCCACACACCTCTGATTGCCAACAGCAAATACATCAATTCCATTAATGCTCTTGGTGTGTCTTTGTCTTTAATTCCCATTCTTATCCATATACTGCAACTGAAACAGGCAACAGCCCAACCTATCCATTGTATTTCTGATTGACCACTGCTCAACAAAAAGGCACTCACCATTGCCAATATAAATCCTAACCATCTCCAGCCATCAATATTTTTGTAATATCTAATTTTCATTTTACCACCAACCTAATATTCTACCATTGCCTACAATTATCATAGTGCAAGTTAATATGTGTAGCACCACCCAAAAAGTTCTCACCATAGCAACTTGTTTGTCGTAAGGTTTGGTTTTCTTATCTGAAAAACTGCCTAGTGCATACAGCCAAACTTTGAACCAATTACGCATTTTAGATATTTTGTAGTTTAATCATTGTAGCCGCAAGATTTATTTCTGGATCAGCAACCAATGTGTGATCTACCAGTCCTTGTTTGATAACCAATATTGCTTTTTCTTGACGTACTTCATCACCAAACAATGTGATGTTATCATACAGCCATTTGTAAATGTCTTCAATTTCATCTGGACGTGCTTGACTGCAAACCAGTTTTCTTGCTTCAGTGATCTTGCCTGCTTTAAACAATTCAGTCATTTCCAATTTATAATCTGCTTCGCCTTTGTCTGCATTGGCAGGAGCAATCAGTGTGCCTTCTTGTGAATTCATTTGCACAGTGTTAATACATTTTCTTAAATCTGGATATGTTGCTTTTACATATGTGTCTAATATATCTAAGTCCGGAGTTACGCCTTCATCCATTAAAATTTTAGCAACTCTTGTGGTAAATTCTGTTTGATCAATACGTTCTATATGGAAGCCTTGGCATCTGCTGTGCAGTGCAGGAATAATTCTGTTGGGATAGTTACAAGTCAAAATAAATCTACTTGTTGTGTGATATTCTTCCATCACACCACGCAGTGCCGCCTGTGCATTAGGTGATAGATAATCTGCTTCATCTAGCAGTACAATTTTAAAGTCACCAAATGGAATCATTTGTACAAAGTTAATGATTGTATTTCTTATATCATCTACACTGTTTGTTCTACTTGCATTTATTTCTAATATATCCAAGTCATTTACTTCAAGTTCATTGAACAAAAGTTTTGCAAGTGTTGTCTTACCAATACCTGCATTACCACTGAATAATAAATGCGGAATAGTCTTTTCGTTGATCCATTGTTTTACTTGATTCTTTTGATGTTCATCTCTGAACACATAACCGTCTACTGTTTTAGGACGATATTTTTCTACCCATAAATCTTTCATGTTATTTTTTACCTAAAATTTTGTTAATAAACTGTTTAATATCTCTAATCATTGAACCTAATACTAGGTAAATGTAGAACCTAGCCTCTACAAAATATGCGATTGACAAAGCACACAATATTATAAAAAGCATCAATAAAAATAAATCCATACTATATCAATCTCTCCTCATGTATTCTTGGCCCATGCCACTTAATATTAATATGATGTATAACAAAGGCCAACCCCATCCTGTGATTGTGCCTGTTAAGTGTAAAGTCATTAACACAATGCCAGTTACGCCGGTTGTGTTTAATCCTTTAGATTGTATTACTGGAAGTTTCATTCATACAGTATATGTGATATACTGCAATTTGTCAAGTATTATTCAGCCAAATATGGCGTATCATTGTCTACTTTTCTAGACAATACATCTGATGGTTTTTCTTTGGAAGTTCCTAAAACGGATTCTGCTTCGACAACACGCACAACAGTTTTGATACCATTTTCATCTTCCATGGTAACGCCTCTGCTCCATCTTCCGTGTTCAACTAAAATCCAATCTCCTATTTGATAGTCGTCATCGTTCTCATGACCTTTGGCAAAAACTTTGCCCCAACGAGGATGAATACCTCTGGATTGACCATCATCTGATGCAATAATAATTCCGCCAGCAGTTTTTTGCTCGCCGAAATCCATATCAGTTACTATTACTCTGTTATGTATTGGAGTAAGTGTGCCTTGATAGATTTGTGTAGACACCATTATTCTTGATCTTTTTTAACAAAGTTGCCGTCTGCATCTTCAACCCAATCGTTGTTTTCTTGTGCTGGTGCTTCTGCAACAGGTTCTTCTACAACTGGTTGTGCTACAGGCTCTGGAGTTTTTTCTTTATGAGAAACAGTTTCAGGATTATCTCTGTAATAATCTGCTAAAACATCTTCTCTTTTTTTGATGATTTTGCCACCTGCTCCTAATTCGTCACCTCTAGCATTTACTTTGGCATTGCCAACTGCTGGAGTTAATTCATTTCTTTTTCTCAAAAGATCCATGTCCACGGTTTTACCCTGCATGGTCTTATAAACTTTTTTGCCTGTTTGTTTTACTGCCATTTTCTATTCTCCTATTATATGTGTATTTATCTGATGAATTCCTTCCAGTCTAGTCGATACTGGATCGAATCAATTTTGTGTATGCCCAATAGATACAATACGTAACTTGCTACCGAACTGCCTCTGCCTACACCCCACACAATCTTGTTTTCTTTCATAAATGTTACCAAAAAATGTAAAAACTTCAATAAATTTAGATGTCCTAATTCTTTGAACTTGTTTAATTCTTCAATAACTCTTGTTTTTGCTTCTGGTTTGTCTGGACACTGTGCTATCAAAAATTTTTCAATATCAAACTGCTTGTAACTGTTTGGCATAAACCATTCTGATTGTAAAAGATTGTCAAAATCTTTCAAACTTATGTCTAATGGCTCATAAAACTTCAGCATTTGTCCGTCACCTGTTTCTTTGATAGACAGATTAAATTGTTCAGTTTCTGAATTTTTTTCCACATACACTTTGAACAGTGTATCCAACTTGCCTTTGTATATAAGATCCATACAATCTTCTACACCGTACTTCGGCAAACCTAAAGTGTCAATTTTCATAAGTGTATTATATGTGATTTAACTCAAAAAGTCAATGATTAATCTACTTTGATTAAATCATCTATATCTTTACCAGAATTTTTGTCTATTTCTTTTTGCTCTTGGTACCAACGCATTTTCAATTCTTCTGTGTAACCTGCGATGAACATATTGATTTGATTGCGTACTTGTGGATTGGTTGCTCTCAAATATTTGGTACGCAACTCCGTGAGTTTGTTTTCTAATTCTTGAGTTGAAATGTCTTTGTAGTCTTTGTCCAATGGATGGAACATAAAATATTAACTGAATTGACCAATATATCTGGCAAACACAGTTACTCCGCTGTCGTATGTGTAAAATTCTACAACCAAAGGATTTGTTGTGCTGTCAACAGTAAATGGATCTGGAAATCCAGATGCAGTTTTGATTGTGCCACCATCTGCCGCCCAAGTCACTGTTCTGTCTCCACCTGATTTTACAAGTTGTACAACAACACTTTCTAATGCATTTGCTTGTGAACTCCAATCAGCCAATGTTAATGTTACATTTGCTCCCACAGTAATTGTTTGAAAATTACCATTGGACAAACTGATGTTTTGATCAGTAGTTACTGATCCTGCACTATGACTTTTTGTAAAGTTACCTTTGAATAAAGCACCACTAACTTCGTTGCCTGCAAAGTTGTTGGTTGCGTTAAGTTTTGCTGAATTGGTTTCTAAAGCAGTGATTTCTGTTTTCGCTGTGGCTAAACCAGTTTTGATTGTGTTGAAATTATCTCTAAATCCTTGACTATTGTTGTCTTGTCCTGCTATAGGATATGTTGCGTCTATGCTTGTTGAATCTATATCACTCATAATTTTTGTTTCCTACTGTTATTTATCTTATACATTGTATTGATAGTTAGGAAAAAGAATGTACTGATCAGCACTATTGCCCTCTGTTCCTTCAACTATGTATCTATCAATTTCAAAGTTGATATTTTTGATATCAAATCCACTGTTTTTTACTGCTAGAGCAATATTTTGGCTAGTGCCTTCTTTACAATAACACAATGGCACTGCTGTGGTGTATCCTAATGCTTGATTACCAGTCTGTGCTGTACGCATCCAGAGAGGTAATAAACCTCCTTCAGTTGTGCCTAAAGATTTGATGTTGTTTCTCATATTAGAAATGTTGCTGATGTATCTCAATTCGTCATTGCTCATACTTGCCTCTAACAAATTGCTGTCCACTTTGATAACAGAATTTTTTGGTCTGAATCTGAATGGATCACCGTTCACTTGTTCCACAGTGCCCACAGATAAATCAGGACCTGACTGCATATCTATCAATAATTCTCCATTAGGAACATCCACTAACAGTCTGCCTGTTCTTGCAAAAATTTCTAAACTGGTTCCAACACCTGCTACACTTAAACTTGAATCTGCTTGAGCAAAAATAGTGTAAGCAGAACCACCAACATTTAATTTTGTTGAATCATCTGTGACTTCCAATTGAGTTTGATTGATTTTAATTTTATTTTGTGGATTAATTTTTAAAGATGATCTTGTGCTTGATGTTTTTGAATCTCTTACATCAACCACATCTGCATAAACCAGTTCGTAGGCAATATTATTTGTTCCTGGATATTTTGCCACTGCTGTTTTGATGTCTCCAAAGTTAAATCTAGCCCGTTTATGATTCTTTGCAACTGCTGTTACATAATTACCAACAACTTTCTTTTCAATTCCTGAATACACCAACATACGCATTGTTTTTTGTAGTCCAAAATTAGAATCATTAGGTCTATAAATTTTATCTATTGCAAATATGTTTGTGTTACTGATAAAATCTTTAAAGTAATTGCGTTGTGTTGACTTTAATAATGGTTGAGCATATAAATCTGTAAATGTTTTTGTGACATCTGTATCAATCACCAAAGTAAAAGTACGTTCAACAGAACTGAATCCAAATCTATCTTGAGCTTTCACAGTGAATGAATAACTTTCGTCCACAGTGGTTGTAGCACCATCAAGTGTCAACAGGTTATCATCAAAAGATGTAATACCCGGTAACGAATCTTCGCTATACAATCTTGCATTTCCTACAATTTCACCATCTAAAGATAGACTAAGTCCTGGAGGCAAACTGCCACTCATTAATAAGTATTTCATTTTAGCATCAGTCACAGTGCTTGTAGCCTCTAATCTAAGATGACTGGTTAAGTTTGCTTTCAAAGTGCCCAATGCTGATGCTGTTGTCCAAGTTATTGTACTGTCAACTTCTCCTAATACTTTAACTGTGAATGTTTTGGTTGCTGTGGGTTCTGTATCTGTGCTGTTAAGTAAAAAGTTTTTGCTGTATGATTCGTCTTTGAATGCGGCAATGCTTATATTTTGTTCATTAACAAAATTATCGGTTAATGGAATATTAAGAATCAATTTTTCCATTGCTGTTGCACTTGCAATTCCTTGTAATGCAGGTTCGCCTTCTGCCAATAAAGATTGTATGTCAGAAATAATATATTCACTAGATCCAATTCTCAATGTTCTATTTTTGTATTTGTCTTTTGATATTCTGTTGTAAACAAATATTTCGTTGTTTGCTCTCACAATTGGTGTTTGAATTCCATTGCTGTAATCACTGGGATTGTACACTGTGCCAGTGTAAACTAATAAATCGTTTGCTGTAAGGTTTCTGTTCAGTGTAAGTAATTCATAATCTTGATCTGAACCATCTACTCCTAATACTGTGTATTCTTCTTTGTTAATTGTAATTTTTTCACCAACTAAACTTTCTAAATCATCCAATCCATCTGCTTCACCCACTGGTAATTTTTGTATTTTTAAAGTGTCTCCACCTTGAGGTTGATCTTCGTATGGAGTTACAACCACTGTGACCAGATCACTACCCACACCGGCTCTGACTGCACTCACAGTAAATTTATATTCTTTGTTTACAGCAGGTTGATAAGGAACTCTGCCTGCTATTTCTCCTGTAACAGCATCCAATGTCATACCTGGTGGTATGATAGAATCAGTGTTGTCATCATTTGTGTTTTCTAAAATGTAACTTATTTTTCCAGGCACTGTGTTTGGATCGTAAAGTTCTAAAAATATTGTAACATAGTTGTTTGCTCTTTTGAATCCTAAATCAGTTGGTGTTAACCACTGTGGTGTTCTAAGATATGTTCCATCTGATGTGAATACACCTGTTCCCAACTGCATGATAGTGTTGTCTGCTCTTAAAAAATCATCACCTACTACAAATATTTTGAATGTTCTAGTCTCGGTGGTATCACCGTCTGTCACATTTACGTTAAAACTGTAATAGCGATTTAATTTTCTTTGATTTCTTGTTCCGACTTGTGTATTGTATAAATCTGAAAACTCTTGCACATCAAAGTAAAAACTTCTGTTGGCAATTGAACCGGATAAACCAAAGTCAAAAGGTGCAGATGCATAATCATTAGAATCATAATACCCTGAACTTGATAAGATGTCAAGAGCTCTAATAGGATCTACCAATCCAGAAATTTTTCCTGATTTACTTAATGTCAATCCAGGTGGTAATTCTCCACCACCTTCTGGAATATAATATTCTAAAACTGTGTTTGCACTTAAATCAGCATCTTGAGCCTCCAATTGAAAATCTACATATGAACTGTCCAATATGAACAATTGACTGTCTGCTCCAATAGGCAATGTGCCTGCTGGTGTTATCCATGTGGGTGCATCAGCACCTTCAATATTAATTGTAAAAGTTCTATCCTGTATTCTTGTGTCGTGTTTGGCTCTAAGGCAAAATTCAAATTTTGTGGATCGACTGACTTGAAAAGGTGTTCCAATCAGTGTTTGTCCTGATAATCTTAATCCAGGCGGTATTGTGCCTGCTATTGTTGTAATTGTGTCAGCACCTGAAACGGGCAATGTAATTGTGGTAGGCACTCTTTCTTGATACGTACCTAAATTATAACCTGTTTGAACTGTCCATAAATCGTGCATGATATATGTATTTATCGAGTTGTAAAATGCTTAGATAGATCCAAAGTCAATGCCAGTAGCGGATGGTGACGCAATTGTGCCCATATCGACTGGATTGAAAGATTCAAGCCACTGCAACAAGTTGTTTACAGGGTTTTGCACACCACCGAAATCAAATCCTACAAGACTGTCTAGATCATCTACGTCTACACCTTTTACCAAACCATTAAAATTGGTTCCTGTAATAGTGCCAACGTTGATCATGTTGTTACCATCAGCATCAAGTGTTGTTGATAATGTAGGAGAAGTTTCATTTGATAATGATGAATCTATTGTAATGTTCGATCCTGAACCTGCTGTGGTTGTTCCACCTGTACCTTGAACAGTAACTTGTCCTTGTGATCCAATTGGATTTAAAGAACCTAAATCTGTTGTGAACAAAATGCTCACAATACCTGATGATGTGATTGTGATTTGATTGTTATCAGCACTTAATGAAACATTAGGTCCTGCTTTTAAATTTTTAAAAATTAAGTTATCACTGGATTTTTCAGCAAACACACCTTTTGTAGTACCATCATCTGCCAATCTATTAGATGCTGTTGTGTTTTCTGCCTGACGAGCGTCTAGTTCAGTGAAGTTGTTATTAACCTTAACAAAGGCTTCTCTCAGATCATCACCTGTACCGTCGTTTGCTAGTGTTCCTATGTTGATTGTGCTGATTGCCATAACAATATTTATCCTTTATGTCTAACCTTATTTCTTGGATATACCGACCCTGATACTGGTCTTTTTTTATGATCTTGATGTGGAAATGCTGTTCCGTTTAATGGTCTATGATAAATGTATCTCAAATATTTGTTTTGATCATTAATTGATCCATCACCTAACCATTCACTGTCCCCATAATCACTACCAGTACTGCTTATGTCTCCTGATGTTGAATTATCAATCAAATAATCTAATGCTTCGGCATGAGTCATGTTAGGATCTTGTTCTGCTCTACTAGCCAATACACCTGCGACTTGTGGACCACTCATACTTGTTCCTGATATAGATGCGATATAATAATTACTGTCCCTTGTATCGGTCAATGTATTAGTGTAAGGAGTAGGTGTTTCATCTCCGGGACCGTTATAAACTGCAGAAATAATGTTTTCTCCAGGCGCCCAGATGTCGACTCTGTCTCCATAATTACTGCTTGTATCTTTATATTGTTGAGTTTTTGTGCCAGCATTGCCGACACATATCATTACTCTTGCAGGACTTGATCCTTGTGAGTGAACATAATCACTCACACCAAATCTTATACTATTGTTATATTGTATAGTTAATCTTTTAAATGTAATTTAGATCAAATAAAACAAGTGTGGTCAAGTTTATCCATGCATGAAGAAATGTCACCTCTTCTGCCACCACGAACCATGGCAACAGCGCTCAAATTTCGTGTGTATCGTTATTATTATTTATTAAGTTTGATTTAATGGAATGTTTGACCTTTTTTCTTTTAGACGTTTATTTTAGGACCTTTCTTGAGAGTAGGTGTTCTAGTCAAGGGAGAATCATGTCGCCCTGCAGCAGTCTGCGTCCTTCCAGCAAAATTACTGATAGCTTCCGCTCTCAGGCCACCAAAACTGCCGCCTGGAACAGTGACTTCAGCAAAGTCATCAGTTCCATAACCTTTGTCCTCGTTAAGAAGTAACATATTGTTGTTTGGACGGTTAGCTTGACCAAGGAAGCCATGATCAGTATCATAACCTCCATCTATAAAATTACTACTAAATTTAGGGGAAACTTCAGATATATTCAAACCTTTAGTTCCTTTTTTATTCTTTTTACCTTAGTTAAAACCTCTTGTTTTTCCTGATAAAGGAGGTCTATTTGACGCAAACTCAAATGAATTATCTCCAACATTACTTTTTTAAATATAATTACTTAAATTCATAGCTTGTGTATTATTCATATTCTTTGTACTTTTCAAAGTAGCTGTATTTGTGTCCTCACTTGGAGCAGAAATATACTTGTTAAAATCTTAGAATTTAGGATAACTTTCCGAAACTACATTGGTATTAATAACAGGAGTAGATTTTTTCATATTTAAAGATGGAGCTGTTTTGACTCCAACTAACATAAGTTTTGAATTTCTATTTTATTAAGAACTTATCGATCTATTATTAGAAATACTCCTATTTTTACTAGTTTTCAGTCCTAAACTTTTTTCAATTAATAGCTGTTTTTAACATATTTAAGGTTTTTATAAGCCCCCATGATTGAGTTTGTAGTTATAAGAAATCGTTCTATTTTCATAAATATCTGCCCCATAGGTTGTTGGACCAGGAGTAACTTTAATTTTTTTCATATTACATTTAACGTCATAGCCCATCGCATGTCGTCCTTAGAATCGAGATAATTATGTTGGGTTAGCATTTGCACTATATGTCAAAGGACCAGGAGTAACCTAACCTCTTTTCCTTTCTTCGTCCCATAAGCAATGCTATTTAGCTCTTCCAATTTTATGATTTGGTACATGTTTTTTTGTTTAATTA
>Ga0209631_10004846_pt1 | contig 14610 bp, 19 predicted proteins | sample COG_08_FD_184752 | JGI IMG/M metagenome (GOLD analysis project Ga0209631, IMG submission 184752) | Pelagic Microbial community sample from North Sea - COGITO 998_met_08 (SPAdes) (version 2) | ecosystem: Environmental > Aquatic > Marine > Neritic zone/Coastal water | place: Helgoland, sampling... | reverse complement strand
ACCATGATGAATTAATTTGGTCTTTTTTTACAAATTTAGTCATTGTGCCAGGATTAATACTATTATTAATTACAAAGTCAATTTGATATTTACCTTGAAATACACGACTTATCTGTTATAAGTATTTTGCCGATTTGATCCTATTGCGGGCATATAACTGCTAAACAGGAATTTTCTTAACATTATCGGTAGGTATTTGAACTATATTGTGCGCCTTGCATTAAGCAAAAGCACTAAAAAAGGAGTAAGAAAATGAGTACTAAAAGAAATAATCCAGAAACTATTGCCATACATGGTGGTGACTATAGGAGTGATCCAGCAACAAATGCCGTAGCAGTTCCAATTTATAGAACTACTTCATATCAATTCAACAGCACTGAACATGCTGCCAATCTATTTGCTTTAAAAGAGTTTGGTAACATCTACACAAGAATCATGAATCCTACTAATGATGTGCTTGAAAAAAGACTTGCAGCACTTGATGGCGGGTTGGCTAGTCTAACTGTCTCATCTGGGCAAACAGCTTCAACTTTCGCTATATTAAATGTAGCGCAAGCTGGTGATAATGTTGTGAGCTCAACAGATCTATACGGTGGTACGGTATCTTTATTTACACATACGTTAAGTAAACTTGGTATTGAAGTTAGATATGCCGACCCATCAGATCCAAAGAACTTTGAAAAAGCTATTGATAATAAAACAAGAGCTTTTTATGGAGAAACATTACCAAATCCTTATTTAAGAGTTTTTCCAATTAAAGAAGTTTCAGATATTGGAAAAAAATACAATATACCATTAATAGTAGATAACACAGCTGCACCAGTAATTTGCAAGCCATTAGATCATGGGGCTGCAGTGGTTGTTTATTCACTTACAAAATATATAGCTGGTCATGGAACAGTTGTTGGTGGGGCATTAGTTGATGGAGGAAATTTTGATTGGACTGCAGATCCTAAAAGACAACCATTATTTAACGAACCTGATGCTAGTTATGGTGGTGTAGTTTGGGGAAAAGCAGTACCAGAATTAACTGGTGCAAATGTTTCCTTTGCTGTTAGAGCTAGAGTGACTTTACTAAGAGATCTTGGTTCTGCATTATCTCCAGATAATGCTTTTGGTGTTATACAAGGCCTAGAAACTGTGGCTTTAAGAATGAAACAACATTGTGAAAACGCCTCTAAGGTTGTTGATTATTTAAAGAAACATAAAGCAGTAGAAAAAGTTATTTACGCTACTGAACATAATGATAAAATTTCTAGTCGAGCCAAGAAATATCTTAATGGTGGAAATGGTGCATTAGTTGGTATTGAATTAGCTGGTGGTATTGAAGCAGGAAAAAGATTTATTGAATCTTTAAAAATGTTTTATCATGTTGCGAATATTGGTGATGCAAGAAGTTTAGCAATTCATCCAGCAACAACCACCCATAGTCAGCTTACTGCAGATGAGTTAAGCGCTGCCGGGGTAACACCTGGATATGTAAGATTGTGTATTGGTTTAGAGCATATTGATGACATTATTGATGACTTGGATCAAGCTTTAGATAAATCTTCAAAAAGTAAGCTAAAAGCTGTTAGTTAATTTGGAATTTAAATGTCAACAAATAGAAATTAACTATTTCTCTCTTCATATTCAGATATGTAGAGAAAATACAAGGTTGATAAAATCATCACAATAGAATTTATCTGGTGTAAAGATGCATATACAATCTTTACTCCAGATAAAACTGTAATTATCCCTAGTAAAACTTGTAAAAATAAACTTATACCTATAATCAATATTGGTTTTCGAAATATTTTTTGGGAGTCTTTAATAATAAAAATTAGTAAATAAATGTAAATAATTACAATTAGATAAGCTAAATTTCTATGTATAAATTGAACTATAGATGGGTTTTCAAAAAAATTAATATTTAAAAATTCTACAAATCCACTATCATCTGGAAAATAAGAAGAGCCCATTAAAGGCCAAGTATTGTAAATAGTACCAGCATCCATGCCTGATACAAATGCACCAATAATCAATTGAATAAATAATAAAAAAAGAAAAAATTTTACTGGAAATAATTTAATCGAAATCTTATTAACTTGTATTGAAGTTAATTTAAGAAAATTCCAAAAAACGACTGATAAAATTATAAATGCAGTGACTAGATGTATAGATAACCTATAATGACTTACGTCAACTCTATCTATTAATCCACTTGAAACCATATACCAACCAAAAAAACCCTGTAAACAAACAAGAATAAAAATTATTCCATATTTCTTTATTATCCAAAATCCTTCAATGATTGAAAAATAAATTAATGGCAGCAATATTGTTAAACCAATTAATCTTCCTAATTGACGATGAGCCCACTCCCACCAAAAAATTACTTTAAATTCACTTAAAGTCATATTGAAGTTTTGCTCTGTATACTCAGGAATCACTTTATATAAATTGAAATAGTCTATCCATTTGTCATTTGTAAATGGAGGAAGAAAGCCTGCAAATAATTCCCATTTAGTTATTGACAACCCAGAGTCAGTTAATCTTGTTAATCCACCGACCAAAATCACCAAAGTAATCAGTGAGAGTATTAAAAGTAGCCATATCTTTAATTGTTGATTTATATTATTTTTCGCACTGTACATGTATACATAAATATAATAATTATTAATTAATCCAATATATTAAATGTCGCCTAAAAATAAAAAAAAACTTAATTTTTTACGAAAAAGTTTAGATAAATTAGACACTAATCTTCTTCAAATTATAAAAACTAGATCAAAACTTGTAAACGAAGTGCTCAAGTTAAAAGAATTTAAGAGTGAAATTGTTGATAAAAAAAGAATTAATTTTATTTTAAGAAAAATTAATGCAAAATCCAAAAAACTTAGGGTGGATCCAAAAATAACAAGGCGTATATGGAAGAATATGATTTGGTCTTTTATAGATTACGAAAGAAGAAATTTTAAAAAAAAATAGCTACTTACTGTGTGGTGGAAGTTTTTTTTCAACAAAAACTTCATGTTTTTTAGTGGCTGGATTAAATTTCTTTGCTTTTAATTTCACCTTAGCCTTTTCTCCTCCTGCCGGTTTTTTCACGTAGTAAAAAAAAGGACTATCAGGTTTAGCTTCAGGAACTAATCTAACTTTGATATGTGTTTTTTTTGCCATAAAATTTTAACTTTTCAATGTTTTAATTAGTTTTGATATTTTTTCAAGTTTAACTTTGATTTTATCTGAACTTATAGATTTATTTGCAACTTCGTCAAGACTATTTGCATTGTTATCATTCAAGACTTTTTTAACACCTTTTATTGTCATACCCTGATCTTTAAGTAAAAACTTAACTTTTTTTAATAAATCAATATTTTTTTTATCATAATATCTATGATTATTACTTAAAATTATTGGTTTAATTTGCTTAAAACTTTTTTCCCAAAATCTTATTGTATGAGTAGGTAACTTTTCATTATTTTTATTTTTAAGACCTAAAATCTTAACAACCTCACCAATAGTTTTATAGGCATCTTCAGCTTTACTCATCATTTTTAATATTAATGAATTCTTTAAACTCTTTAGAAGATTTAAACAAAACAACATTTCTTTCAGATATCTTTTTGATTTCTTTAGTTTTCGGGTTTCTTCCAACTCTTGATTTTTTTTTTCTTATTGAAAAAGTTCCGAATTTTGAAATTTTAATTTTTTTTTCCTTATGTAAATTTTCTGAGACAGTATAAAAAAAGTCATCTATTAAACTTTCAGAAATTTGCTTTGAAAAACCTAGTTGCATATAAACTAAATTAACTAAGACTTTTTTAGTTAAGTTTATTCTCATTATCTAAATATTTTGTTTGATCTTTTCTATCAAATTACCTTTTACTATTCTATGACAAACATCTAATGAATTTGAAAAACCAATAAAATCTGTGCCACCATGACTTTTAACTACTGGTGAATCTAAACCTAAGAATATGGCACCATTATATAGTCTTGGATCTAGTCTTTTTTTGAATTTATTTAAGTTTGAAATATTAATAAGAGAAGATACTTTTCCAATAATTGAGCCTGTCATGGCATTCTTAAGTTCACTTGCAATAAAGTTAGCCGTACCCTCAGCTGTTTTTAAAGCAACATTTCCTGTAAAACCGTCTGAAACTATAACATTTACTTCACCATCCATTAAATGATTTCCCTCAATGTAACCAGCAAAATTATAGTTATTTGATTTTTTGTCATTTAAAATTTGGTATGTGTCCTTAATAACTTCATTTCCTTTAAGTTCTTCAGACCCTATATTTAATAAAGCAACATTTGGTTTATCATTCGGATATAACGATGTATATAAAGAAGCACCCATAATTGAAAAATCAAACAAGTTTTTTGAACTACATTCAATATTTGCTCCTAAATCCAAAACAACACTCATGCCTTTTTTATTTGGCCATAATGCTGATAAAGCTGGTTTATCAATATTTTCAATCATTTTAAGATTTAATTTTGAAATAACTAATAGTGCTCCAGTATTGCCTGCTGAAACAACTATATCAGCTTCTTTTTTCTTAACACTTTCAATTGCGAGCCACATGCTAGTTTCCTTGCCTCTTTTAGCACCTTCTAGGGGGCTGTCAGTACTTTTGACTATCTTATCTGTATGAACAATCTCAAAAAAGTCATTACTTATTTTTCCATCAATAATCTTATTTATTTGTGTTTTATCTCCAAAAATTTGAAAAAAATTTCTCTTGTTTGATTTATGGTTAAGTAAAATTCCATCAATAACTTTTTTTGGAGAACCATCACCTCCCATTGCATCAACTGCAATTTTAATCATATCAGACATGAGTAAATTTTAATTTATTCTTTCGGGTCTAAAACTTGGCGACCTTTATACATTCCTGTTTTTAAATCAAGGTGATGAGACAGTCTGTATTCACCTGATTTTTTATCTTCAACTATATTTTTTGAAGAAAATTTCATGTTTTGAGCTCTTCTCATTCCTGTTCTTGACGGGGTCTGTTTACGTTTTGGTACGGCCATAATTATGCTTTAACTACACTTTTTAAATATGAATTTAAAGTATTATTTTTAAGAATATTATAATAATTATTGAAATATTCAGTCAAAAATTGGTTGTTTGAGGAGTTTTCTATAAATGTATCAAAAATTTCTGTTTTTTTGTTAACCTCTAAATCATTCCAATAATGAATTTTGTCTACTAAACTGTGAAAAAGATTTAAATAATTTTTCATTTTTTTGTTTATAGATTGGTCTCCATAGCCTATTTCTCTAATACTGAGTTCTAATTGTCTAAAAATAAAATCATATATATCTTGTAGAACTTTTGTATTTTCATCTTTCTTATAAACTTTAAAAAAAAAAGCTAGGTGTATCAGAAAAAATACTAGTCTATCTGAAAATTCATCTTGAGATTTAAAATTTTTATACAGATCTTTATTTCTAGTCATTTTAACTAAACTATTATAAAAAGATATATAAGTTTTTGTCATGAGAAAAATTATATTATTCATATCAATTTTTTTAATAATTTCAAATTGTAGTTTTAAGCAAAATATTGAACACCATGGTGTTCATATGTTGAATGAAAAAGGTAAGAAACTCATTATTAATGAAAATAACAAAAATGATGTTATTAAATCACTTGGTCCACCTTCTGTTGAAAGCTCTTTTGATAATGATTTAATGTTTTATATCGAAAGACAGATTCTTGTTAGAGGTCTTACGAGACTAGGTAAAAGGCAAATATTGGCAAATAATGTTTTGATAGTGGAAGTTGATAATCGTGGTATTTTAATAAAAAAAGAGTTTATCGATTTAAATCAAATGAATGATTTAGAAATCAGTAAAAAAATTACAGAAATTGATTATCAAAAAACAACATTTATTTATGATTTTTTATCAAGCATGAGACAAAAAGTTAATGACCCTCTTGGAAAAAAAACAAAAAAATAATTTTTTAACCAGCAATAACTGCTAATAATAATAAAGCTACAATATTGGTAATCTTAATCATTGGATTAACAGCTGGACCTGCAGTATCTTTGTAAGGATCACCCACCGTATCTCCGGTAACAGCAGCTTTATGTGCTTCTGACCCTTTTCCACCGTGATTGCCATCTTCGATATATTTTTTTGCGTTATCCCATGCACCACCGCCAGCAGTCATTGAAACCGCAACAAATAATCCTGTAATAATAACACCTAATAACATTGCACCTACAGAAGCTAAAGCAGCTACTTGACCACCTATAGATAAAATTATGAAGTATAAAACAATTGGGGACAGAACTGGAAGAAGAGACGGTATAATCATTTCTCTAATTGCTGCAACTGTTAACAAATCAACAAGTTTTGCATAATCAGGTTTTTGTTTACGTTTCATAATACCTGGAAACTTTTTAAATTGCCTTCTTACTTCTACTACAACAGCACCTCCTGCTCTTCCAACAGCTTGCATTCCCATTGAACCAAATAAATATGGAAGCATTCCTCCAATTAATAAACCTACAACAACATATGGATTAGATAAATCAAAAGTAACAACTATTCCTTCTAATTTCGATCCAGCGACTCCTGAAAAATGTTTAATATCTTCAACGTAAGCAGCAAATAAAACTAACGCACCTAATCCCGCCGAACCTATTGCATAACCTTTTGTAACAGCTTTAGTTGTGTTACCTACCGCATCTAAGGCATCTGTGGTTTTTCTCACACTATTAGGTAATTTTGACATTTCGGCAATACCACCCGCATTATCAGTAACTGGGCCATACGCATCAAGGGCAACAACCATTCCTGCTAATGCTAACATAGTTGTAACTGCTATTGCAATCCCATAAAGACCTGCAATGGAATTTGTAGCAAGAATACCAGCTACAATAATTAAAGCTGGTACAGCTGTAGCTTCCATAGAAACAGCCAATCCTTGAATAACGTTTGTTCCATGTCCAGTAGTAGACGATTTAGCTATACTTCTTACTGGTCTATACTCAGTACCAGTATAAAATTCTGTAATCCAAATTAATAAACCCGTGATAACTAAACCAATAATTCCACATATATATAAGTTCATACCATTAAAAGTTTTTTCATTAACAGTGTATTCGCTTGTAAAACCAATCACATAATCGGTTACTGGATATAAAATTGCCAATGAAGTAATAGCTGAAACAACAAAACCTTTATATAAAGCATTCATCACATTTTTACTTTTTCCTAATTTGACAAAGAATGTTCCTAATATTGATGTTAAAATACATGCACCACCAATTGTTAAAGGGTAAATCATCATATTTAAATCACCAACAAAAAATATTGATGATAAAACCATTGTAGCAACAATGGTTACCGCATAAGTTTCAAATAAATCAGCAGCCATACCAGCACAATCACCAACGTTATCACCTACGTTGTCAGCTATAACAGCTGGGTTTCTTGGGTCGTCCTCTGGAATTCCCGCCTCAACTTTACCAACTAAGTCAGCACCAACATCGGCACCTTTTGTAAAAATTCCACCACCTAATCTCGCAAAAATTGAGATAAGAGATGCACCAAAACCTAGAGCAACTAATGCATTAACAATTTCTCTTTCTTGTATGCCAAATTTTAGTAAAAAATAATAATAAACAGCAATAGCTAATAAAGCCAATCCAGCAACTAGCATTCCTGTTACAGCTCCAGATTTAAATGCTACTGATAGACCACTTGCCAAACCTTTTCTAGAGGCCTCAGCAGTTCTAACATTAGCCTCAACTGAAACAAGCATACCAACATAACCAGCTATACCAGATAAAGTTGCACCAATTAAATAACCCAAACCTACAAGTGGACTAAATACAAAACAAATAACAATTAAAACTACCACACCAACAATTGCTATAGTTTTATACTGTCTAGCTAAATAAGCTTTAGCTCCAATTTGAATCGCAGAGGCAATTTCTTGCATTTTTGCATTCCCATTACTTGAGCTTAAAATATTTTTTCCAGTAAAATATCCATAAACAATTGACAAGAAACCGGCAGCGATAGTGTATAAAAGAATAATTTCGACAGATGAGTTCATATAGACCTTAATAAGTTGTTGGTTAGAGTTATTAAAAAGCGGACAATACAAAAAAAGCTATAAAAGGCAATAATTAACTTCTAAAACTTATGATAAAACCCTTTGTTTTTAAGGGCAATTTTCTTCCCTTTTTGATCAATAATTTCAGATTTTTGTAAAGCATTACAAATTTTTCCAATTTTAGAAATTTTAACACCTAAAGTTTTGCTAATTTTACTAATGATTCTAGATTTTGATGGATTTGCGGTAAATAGAATTTGATAATCATCTCCCTGAGAAATAAAAGAAATTTTCTTAAATTTTTTCATCTTAAGTAATTTACTGAGATTATTTGAAATAGGAATTTTTTTTAAAAATAATTTGTAAGAAAGTTTTTGTTTATTAATTAGTTTTTCTAAATCAGCAATTAAACCATCAGACACATCTATTGAAGTATTAGCAAGTGATAATAATTTAGTAGATAATTTATAACATAATGCGGGTTTGTAATAGCTTTTTTCAAAGTAATTTTTTAAATTTCTATTCACATTAATTTTATTTTGTAAAATTCTTAGTCCAGTATAGCTATCACCCAAATTACCAGTAACGTAAATATTATCGTTTAATTTAGCTTTATTCCTTAATATAATTTTTTTAGAAAAGCCTATAGATGTAATAGTAAAACTTAACTTATTAGAGAAAACTGTATCTCCACCACATAATAGAACATCGTATTTTTTTTGTTCTTGATTTAACGATTTAGAAATTTTAGCTAAATTTGATTGTGAAAATGTCTTATTATTACCAGATCCAGATATAAAATAGTATTTAGGCTTAACACCCTTGCAAATTAAATCTGATATAGATGATCTAAGTATCTTTTTAATTATTAAACCTGGCTTTTTAAAACTTAAAAAGTGAACACCCTCAGTATAAGTGTCAACTGAAACTACCAATTGTTTGGACTTATCAAAAAAAACATCATCATTTAAATTAAAAGAACCCTTATTTTTTTTTGAAAGTACTGAAAAAAATTTTTTAATCAATTCAAATTCATGCATTTGAAGATCTTAATTTTTTAGCAACATTATCGAGTAAAGCATTTAAATATCTAGTTTGTGAATCATCTAAAAAAAAATTTGAAGCATTTAGATACTCTTTAATTATAATATTTATAGACAAATTAGGTTTGTATAAAATTTCATAAGTAGCAGACTTTAAAATAACTTGAAAAACTTTATCTAAATTATTAAATCGGAATCCATCGCCTAGATTTTTGTCTAGTTCATCTAAAATAATTTCATTACGTTCTATAGTACCTGATACAACGTCTTTAATAAATTTTTTAAATCTATGCTTTGAAAATAGAATTTCTTCATCATCATTGAAAAATTTCCCATATAATTTTTGGATAATTATTACCCTTGGATTATTTTTTGGGCTAAAAGGTGTTTTCATTTTTGTGATAAAACTGCTAAGACAGCTTTAGTTGCTTCGCTACCTTTTTTACCTCTAGCTTTTGCTTGCTCCATATTTAAACAAGTTATTATACCATTTCCAATTGGTTTCTTTGACTCAATAGATAATCTCATTATAGCATCAGTTGTCGTTTGGGATATAAAATCAAAATGCGGTGTTTCACCTTTTATTACACAGCCTAGGGCAATAAAAGCATCAAATTTTTTTAAATTTTTAGATATCGTTACTGGAATTTCAAAAACGCCAGGTACATTAATAATTTTAACAACACAATTTTTAGGTAATAGACTTTTTGCAGAATCTAATAAATCAAAAGATATGTCCTCATAATAATTAGCACATGTAATTAAAATTTTTTTATTCATTAAATTATTTCTTGTTTGGCTATCTTTATATCATAACCTTCTAAACCAATAACCTTTTTTGGTGATTTGCTGATTAATATCATTTTTTTTATTTTTAAATCTTTGATAATTTGAGCACCAATACCATAATTTCTAATAAGTTTATCATTACCTTTTTTATAAAAATTCTTATTTTTATAATCCTTAAGGGTTTGAGTTACGGACTTAAGATTTGTGTCTTTAATAAAGACTAAAACACAATTATTAAATTTCTTAAAATATTTTAATGTTTTATTAAATGAATTTGGTAATTCTTGATTGAGTAGATAGTTATGAACTACATTTGATGAAATAACTCTAACTCTAGGTATTATGTTTCTTCTTAAAGATCCTTTTACTAAAGCAAAATGTTCTGAACCATCTAGTAAATTTTCATAGATTTTTATTTTATATTTCAGATTATTAACTTTAATATCTGATGATTTCTTTAATTTTATTAATTTTTCTTTTTTTAATCTATAAGAAATTAGATCTTCTATTTTACCAATTTTGAGATTGTGTTTCTTGGCAAAATTAAATAAATCTTGACCTTTAGCCATAGTCCCATCTTCATTCATAATTTCACATATAACGGCAGAGTTATTTTTTTTAGCTAGCTTGGAAATATCAACAGAAGCTTCGGTGTGCCCTGCTCTTACAAGCACCCCACCATCTTTTGCAATTATTGGAAAAACATGTCCTGGTGATACGATATCTTTTTTATTTACATTTTTTTTTGAGGCAATCTTAATAGTTTTAGCCCTGTCTTTAGCTGATATACCTGTCGTAATTCCTTTTTTTGCTTCAATCGAAACAGTAAAGGCTGTTTTGTTTCTTGATTGATTTACAGGTGACATAAGCGATAAGTTTAATCTTTTGGCTTGTAAACTATCCAAAGCTAAACAAATTAATCCTCTACCATATTTTGCCATAAAATTTATATTTTTTGCATTAGTGTCTGTAGTAGAAATTATTAGATCACCTTCATTTTCTCTTTTTTCATCATCAACTAATATGAACATGCCACCTTTTTTGGCAATTTTAATAATTGATTCAATTGAAGAATAGTTACTTTTTTGCATTAAAAAAATTTTTAACATATTTCGATAAAATATCTATCTCCACATTAACTAAGCTACCTTTTTTAATCTTAGATAAATTGGTTAATTTAAAAGTGTGTGGGATTACCCATATTTGAAAACCTTTTTTTGTAACTTTTGAAATTGTTAATGAAATTCCATTTATACAAATTGAAGCCTTTTCAATGATATCTTTTTTTATCTTTGAGTTAATTTCAAAATCAAAAATATATGATTTATCTACTTTTTTTATACTTAAAATTTTACTGGTTGTATCAACATGACCTTGACATATATGACCTGAAATCTTTTGACCATATTTAAGTGGAAGTTCCAAGTTGATTTGGTCATTAGTTTTTAAATATTTAAATTTAGATCTCTTAACTGTTTCATTTGAAAGATAAAATTCCATAATTTTTTTTTTGATTGAAATTAAAGTTAGACAAACTCCATCACAAGCGACTGAAACTCCAATATCATTAGTGTTTAATTTAATATTTGATTTTATAAAGATATTTATACCTTCGGGCCTTTTAGACATTTTGGTAATTGATCCTTTATTAAATATGATTCCGTTAAACATTTTATTTTTTATAAATTATAATATTATCTTTATCTAATTTAGTGCTAACTGTAGTCTTATTTTGATATTTTTTATTAAGCATATCGAGTGAAGTAAAAATTTTAAAATCATTATTTTTTAACATTTTATTATGACTTTGAAATAAATAAAATAAGTCTACTAATCTACTTTTAATCAAGCTTTTAGTCAATTTATCACCTCCTTCAATTAATAAATTTCTAACACCTAATGTAAAAATTTTTTTAAAAACTTTATTTAAATCAAAAAATCCATAATTATTTAAACTAAATTTAATTAAGGTAATTCCTTTTTTTTTTAAAATATTGATTTTTTTATTCTTTGATGAATTATAGAATATAATCGTATTATCCTTTTTTGCTGATTGAAAAATATAACTATTTAATCTTATTTTTAAGTTTTTATCTAAGATAATTCTTTTGGGAGAAAATTTTTCATATCCTTTCAATCTACAATTTAACTTTGGATTATCTATATTTAAAGTAGTACTAGTGATCATTATTGAGTCATTCTTGTAACGCAAATAATGAGTAAGTTTATCAGAAGTTTTATCAGTTATTCTTTTTTCACCTTTTTTATAAATTAATTTATTCTTTGTAATAGCAATTTTACTTGTCACATAAGGTAACTTATCATTTCTATTTTTGGTGTAAGAGTCATACAAAGATTTTGCTTCCTTTTTCAATAAACCTTTTTTAACTACAATATTTTTATTAGATAAAATTTTAAAACTTTTTCCTTTAACTTTTTTATCAATGTCTTCCATTGAAAAAATTAATTCATTAATACCACTTTTAATTATAGTATTTGTACAAGGTGGAGTCTTTCCATAGTGGTTACAAGGTTCAAGGGTTACGTACATTTTTGCCCCATCTAACTTTTCATAGCTATTATTTATAGCATTGTGTTCTGCATGCGGTTTGCCGTTATAACCTGTTTGCCCAACAGAGATAATTCTGTTATTTCTTACTATTAAACAACCAACAGACGGATTTTCACCAGTTAAACCATTTCGAGCTCTTGCAAGATCTAATGCAAGATTCATAAACTTTTTATCTTTTAATGAAAATTTATCTTTTTTTAAAGACATCTATTTTGTCCACAAATTGTACAAAATCTTTTTCTTCTCTAAAATTACGATAAACTGATGCAAATCTAACATAGGCCACTGGATCAAGATCTTTCAGACCCTCCATAACCAAGGTACCTATTGTATTAGTTGAAATTTCATTTTGACCAAGCTCTTCTAAAGTTCTCGAAACTTTACTAATGAATTTTTCTATAGTTTCTGTATCTAAAGGTCTTTTTTTTAATGCTATATAAATTGATTTAGCTAATTTATCTCTATCAAAGGCAGATTTTCTTCCATTCTTTTTTACAACTAACAGTTCCCTATATTGAATTCTTTCAAAGGTAGTAAATCTTTCACCGCAAGAGCACATTCTTCTTCTACGTATAGCAGTTCCGTCTTCAGTGGGTCGTGAGTCTACTACAGAAGTTTCACCTTTTTTTTCACAAGGGCAAATCATTTATTTTAGATTCTTATAAATCGGAAAAGAAGATGTTAATTCTATAACTTCAGCTTTTACCTCATTTTCAATTTTACTATTATCGTTTTGGTTCTTAGAAAGACCTCTAATTGTTTTAGTTATTAGCTCACCTACTTTTTGAAATTCTTTAAGACCAAATCCCCTTGTGGTTGCTGCCTGAGTTCCAAGTCTAATACCAGAAGTGATCATTGGTTTTTCAGTATCAAATGGAATTCCATTTTTATTACAAGTTATATTTGCTCTACACAAGCTCTCTGATGCAAGATTTCCCTTTACATTGTAAGGTCTAAGATCAACTAACATTAAATGTGTATCTGTTCCATCAGAATAGATTTTGAATCCATTATTTTTCAATGTTTCAGCCAAGATCTTGGCATTAGCTAGAACTGATTTAATATAATCTTTAAACTCTGGTTGTAAGGCTTCTAAAAAACCAGCAGCTTTAGCTGCAATGACATGCATAAGAGGTCCGCCCTGATAACCAGGAAAGACAGCCGTATTAAATTTTTTTGATAATTCTTCATGATTGGTTAAAATTATTCCACCTCTAGCACTTCTAAAAACTTTATGTGTAGTTGATGTTACAACATGCGCATGATCACAAGGGTTTGGATATCCTTTGCCAGCAACTAATCCTGAAAAATGAGCCATATCTACCATCAAAAGTGCTCCAACTTTATCAGCTATTTCTCTAAATCTTTTAAAATCAATCACTCGTGAATAGGCACTTCCACCTGCAATAATTAATTTGGGCTTATGTTCTAATGCAAGTTTCTCAACATTGTCATAATCAATAAGTTCAGATTTTTTATCAACATCATATCCAATTGCATTAAACCATTTTCCTGACATTGAAATTTTAAGTCCATGAGTAATATGACCACCTGAATTTAAACTCATTCCCATAAATGTATCACCAGGATTTAATAATGCTAAAAAAACAGCTCCATTTGCTTGTGCACCAGAATGTGGTTGTGCATTAGCAAACTTACAGTTAAAAAGTTTTTTTAATCTATCTATTGCTAAATTTTCAGCAACGTCAACATGCTCACATCCATTATAATATCTTTTGCCCGGGTATCCTTCTGCGTATTTGTTTGTTAAAACTGAACCCTGGGCTTCAAGGACCGCTTGAGATACTATATTCTCTGAAGCAATTAATTCAATATGCTGTTGTTGTCTTACCAGTTCATCATTAATAGCTTTATGTAGTTCTGGATCTTTAGTTAACAAACTATCTTCAAAGAAACTTTTATAACTGTCATTTAAATAATTTTTTTCACTAGACATAATTAAATCTTATTTATTCTTTTTTGATGCCTTCCACCTTCAAATTTCGTGCTCAAGAAAACATTCACTAAGTTCATAATATTGTTTTTCTTCAGCAGCCTAGACCCTAATGTAATGATATTTGCATCATTATGCAATCTTGATAATTTAGTTGATTTTAAATTAAAACACTGAGCAG
>Ga0209631_10004843_pt1 | contig 14613 bp, 9 predicted proteins | sample COG_08_FD_184752 | JGI IMG/M metagenome (GOLD analysis project Ga0209631, IMG submission 184752) | Pelagic Microbial community sample from North Sea - COGITO 998_met_08 (SPAdes) (version 2) | ecosystem: Environmental > Aquatic > Marine > Neritic zone/Coastal water | place: Helgoland, sampling... | reverse complement strand
GATATTTTTCAGAATCTTTTTCGCGATCAAAATGCCTTTCAAGCCAGAAATTTCCAAACTGATCATCTTTATTCCACATTGTCATAAGCGTCCTTATTTGGACCTCATGTCTCCTTATTGATTGGTTGCTTGGTTGCTTATTGATAGGTTGCTTGCTGTTTCGTTCGTACCTTCGAAACTTACGTAATAAGTGTTTATGTAGAGTATTTTGTTGGACGAAGCAAGGCACATGCAGTCAATATCCTGCTGAGAACACCGTCTACTTATTGGTTTTGTACCTAGCCGTAACATCGTTGTCCCATAGTTAGTTACCCGAATCGTCCTCAAGATGGTTTTCACGCGGGGCGAGCTGTTCCAATCGTGCTTTGCGCTCTATGTCTTTATCCTCACGCTGCATGCGCTCACTTTTCCGAAGCGAAACCCATTGAAACGACCCCGAAGGCAAAACGTTACCATTGTCACAGTTCGGATGCTCTTCGGGCTTCCGGCAAATATTCTATTCGGTTGCTGGCTCGGGCTGTGGTTAGCTTTCTGGGAAGTATCTCGGCAGCCTCTATGGAAACCGATTCTTGATCCATCCAGAATGCCACGAAAAGTTGGATTGGAGCTGTGCGGAGGAGGGTTTCGAACATGGTATCATCTTGGCGTGTACTGGGGTTTATACGACAGCGTTGGCGCGCTGGGTCTCCGACAGATGTATTTCTCCGGTGCGAGCATAGGTGCTCTTGTCGCAGCTGTTGCTGCCTGTGGAATTCATCCTGCGGACATATGGGCTCACATTCCAGCTATCGCTGATGGGTATCGGCGCCACTTTGTTTGGCACTTCTCACAAGTTGGACAGTTCTGCCGCTACCTCTTGCATTCATTGCTACCAGAAGACGCGCATTTACTAGTCAAGGGACGGCTGTTTATCTCAATTTCTTTGCTGTTGCCATTCCCACACAATGTTTTGCGAAGTGAATTCATATCTCGGGAAGATCTCATCGATGCAGTGATTGCATCACAATTCATACCCACATGGACTCACCCGGGCGTATGCTTTTACCAGGGCAACATGTGCATTGATGGGGGTGCAACCAACAATCTTCCAGCAATATCTGACAATGCTGTGCGCGTTGGTCTCGATGCAGATGATATTTTGTCGTGGTGTGTTGATCTTTTACCTTCACAGCCACTGACAAGGGCAAATACGTTCTATCCGGCGGACGAAGGAAGTTTGCAGCGCATGCTAGATTGCGGAAAGGACGATGTCTTGGACTGGCTTTCGACTGCTCGCGGTGGGCAGTTTCTGAACAGCCACCGAGCTAGTAGCTAGATTGGGTCATCGACAACCGAACTCGTGCCTTACATTGAGGATGTCGGAAAGCTGCGTGCACTCATTCTGAATAGTCAGCATTTGGTCTCCCCTAAAGACTGAGTTATTCCTTTACAAAGTTGCGCGGACTGTGATCCAGCAAAATACAGTAGCAAAATGGGCCGTACTTGAACCATATTGTGTCACTTGAACATATTTTTCTCCTTTCATAATCATGTAACGCAAAATAACCATCTCAATTTCCCGGACTCAGAGATAAAGAGCGCGGGTTGCTTGGAAAACACATGTCCTGGACGACAGTTTTCGAAGATGAGGGGGGCAAGATCGCTGGGCACCTTTAGTCACTTGCCTTTTGGGCAGGGAATACCTGGGGAACGCTACATGATAAGAAGACAGGCAAAATTAGACTAACCCCTGTTCAATCAGCTATCGATTTCATGCGTCATGTGCGCACGTCGTTTCCAAGCGAACTTATAAATGTGGTAGGTGAGTGTCGCATGAAGGTCGGCGGCAAAGGTAGTTTAGACAACAGTTGTGAACTCCAAGCCACTGCTGCAATCAAGCCTCAAAAGTACTGACCAATGGATCTGCTAAAGAATAATGGTTTTTGAGCAAAGTTGTTCTTTAACATTCATCAGGTTGTTTTCATGGCGAAATGCACGATCGAACCGGATGATCAAAAGTCCCAATAAGAAATCGATATTTGCACGAATCGAAGCTGCATTAATAACTTGCAAGATCGAATTTCGGTCTGTACGTCGTGCGATGTTGTGAGCAGAGAACCAAAAGTATTGGCTCTCGGAGATTGGATGATGCGGTATCAATTTTCTTATCAATTTTCTAAAGGAAAATTAGGATTCACTGCCAAAACTCGAGTTTCAACTGAGTGAAGTTTCCTGTTCTTACTGGCTACTTCACTTGCATTCTTGCGATCAAAGACACGAATATCCACCGTATTTCCTTCCGCCGGCTCAACATCCTGAATCACAACAAGGGTACAATCTTTATGTATCAGATGTCCGATGATTGAGCGTACAAGCTTCAGCTCTGTAACTAATTGATTAGTGTCCTTCACTTCTTCGGTCTTCGCGATCTCGCTGAGATACCAATTTGTAAGTTCTATTTGAGAAATACCTGTGTCCACTTCAGGATTGCCCCTTCCATCAACTTGACAATCATTTCCCCTTTCTAACTTTGAATCAGAATTTAAAATTCGCTTTATAAGCATGTTTCGGACCATCTGAAATTTCTGGAAAGAAACTTTTAATTGTTTTGTGACCTTGTAGCCGCTGGTATTCAAATTTTCAGATGACAAGAGTGAGACCATAGATGCGTGGCCTTCTGGAACAACGAGGTTATGTGTATGGACAGGTGGCAATATCGGCCCAAGATTGTGTTCATTAGTTTCTTCGAAGACTGCATCGGGTTCATTAAGGTCAAGATCCCTTGCCTCAACGGCGATAATTGAATCAGATAATAACCGACAAGCCTCTCTCACGTGTTTTGGCTGTATGTCGGTTCGGCAGTGAAGACGAGCCAATGCTTCAGACAAGCGCACAAGTGCCTCAAGCTGTCGAACTGTTATACGATATGCCGTCTGTGATCCGGGCTGACTATCCCCACGTCTTAGCTTCACGTATGCACCTATAACCTCTTTTTGTGCTTCAGAGGTCAGCTTAGGGCGCAAAGTTCTCGCATAACGAATGTAGCGCTGGAGCTGTTCTAGCGTAAAGTGTGCATTGCTCACTTCTGATTTTTGCCTATGCAGCTCGATAATGTGACGTGCAAGGTTGTAATCTATAAATTCGTCAGGTTCATCAATCATGACATGAACAAGGTCAAAACGTGATAAGATGGCAGGTGGAAGACTCAAATTGTGCTTGAGTTTTTTGCTCCGATCATATCGCCCACCATTTGGATTAGCAGCGGCGAGTATAGAGGTCCGTGCGTTCAGCGTGGCATTAATGCCAGCTTTAGCAAGAGAGATAGTCTGCTGCTCCATGGCCTCGTGGATAGCGACCTGGTCTTTACCATCCATTTTGTCAAACTCGTCTATGCAACATATTCCGTTATCTGCTAACATTAGCGCACCGGCTTCAATACAGTATTCCCCAGTTTCGACATCTTTTCCAACAGTGGCCGTCAATCCAGCTGCTGACGATGATTTTCCGGAAGTGTATACGGCCCGTGGTAGAAAGGCAGATACATATTTGAGGAACTGGGACTTAGCACAAGAAGGGTCACCAACAATTAATACGTTGATGTCACCCCGAAGATTGATACCATCACTCGTTTCCTTATGCACGCCTCCGAAAAGCATCAGCGCCATGGCACGCTTGATATCAGTGTGCCCATGCACTGCAGGTGCAATGGACGATACAAATTTCTCATAAATAGAAGGATCCTTTGCCATCAAAGCTATGTCCCTTCTTTCTTCTGATGTAAGGCTCTGGACGGCGTCAGTTGCTTCGTGTACTTTCAAATCAGTATTATCGGCCACATTTCGATCGTTGCCGTCAGGCTTCAGGTTGCCCGTCGTGTTAACAGCAACAGAATGAGCAATAAATACCATTCGGTAATAAAGCTCGCGCACACCCATGCGACGCAAGCCACCTAAACCTTCACTTTGAGTAGAGCTAGCTGCAGTGTTTCCAAGCTCAGTACGATCTCCTGCCATGTTTGCAGGGGCACCATCAGGCGTGACTAGTAGTGATCCGGTGAAAATGACTTTGTCCCCTGCACGAGCCTGCTCGACAGCTTCATTGCGCAGGATCACTTCCATAGATCTTGGTAAAGATCCAGCTGGAACTTCCTCAGAATTTTCTTGAACCCGGACACGCTGCCAGTCGACAAACTTGCAGCCTTCACGCGATAAAGCCCATTTTAAACGATTAGCACACGTCGCATTTAAACAGGTAGCGGGTGTTGTGTATTGACACTGCTGTTCGACATCTTGGCATAAGGTTCCACATTCAATACACTCAAAACTGCCAAGTAGCAACTCGGGTCTGACGTCAGAAGTGCGAGTCACGGTCCCGCTGAATGAGCACAGCTGCCCAATAATCTCAGCTTTCAATTCGCGAAGTCGAAGCACACTTGGCAAATTGACGAAAGCGACCCAGAACTCTTTCTCCTGGCCACTTTCCCAACTTACCATCTGAGGTTGATGCTCACGAACAAACATTTGAACTGCCTGACGCAGAGTTGGCTGATACCTATAAAAGTTTGCCTCCACTGCCTCGTGAGCAAGTGAGCTATCAAACCTGAAGTCAAAGTGAGGAATAGAGGAAAGTCAAAGGATTAAAACGGTCAGCTGCGCTTGAATGTCCTTTGACGCACCGGACGAGGTGCTGGAAATTGACATACAAAGTGGTCCCATCACATTCACGCAAAACTTTCAACTGTTGGATATAATCGAGGTAGATCGAACTGCCCGTGTCGATCGAATTTTCACTAACATCAGAACTGTACGAGTTTAGGAAGGCGAGAAATGCACGAAGCACCTCCTCTGCACCATCGACGTGTGTAGCTTCGGTAAACATGAAGGCTGCAAACGTTCGGGGGTGGGTCTAAAGAACAGCAGTTTCAGTTCAATTTGTGAAGAAGACGGGAAAGCCGGAAAATAATGTCACTCGATTTTGTTATGATCAAATAAATGTTACCTTCATATATGATATTTTCATTAAAACTACAAGCTTCTTTATTTTGATAAACGATATTAAATTCAGTAAATGTATGTATGATTACCTGTCAGTTTTATTTTATTGTCGCTCACGGCGGGGGAATTGAATATAAAAACGACTGTAGAATAGTAAGATGTCTGCTGGTGGCTGGATCGTTTCTGATCGAAAAGAAGTGGAAATACATTTCAGAAAAATCTGAGCCTCCGACCCAATTCTCCCACCCATCGAATCAGAAAATTCTAATTCGTCGATTTACGCCTTCTCCTGAGACCAACAGGCCATAGGGCCCAGGCCTTGAATTACAGGAAAAATGGGAAACTCTTCCTCGAATCTGCCACTTAATAATATAGATATAATATGATATGATACTTCGAGATATATTTCGACATGATTCGAGTTAAAATAAATATGGTGTATGAAAAAAAAGACCCAAGCAATCAATCAAGAATTCCTGGATCGCGCTCGCTCGCTCGATCGTGAAAATCGTTCTGTTTCCAAGAAACTCCGCAAAAAAGCTCCTTGGACAGGCAAGGCAACGTGCGGTTTTCAAACCAACTACGTGTCATTTTTCAGCACACACTGATGCCACTGAACATGACAGCCTCTCTCGAAGTCTACAGTCATGAGGTATGTGGTAACTAGTCGAATGTGTCAGAGCTCATACCAGGAATTTTAAATCGAAGGAAGTCCACTTTGGTGGAGAAGATCAGGAAGTGCACATACTGCCATCGTTTGCTTTGCCAAAGGTAGTGATGCTTGTTTACAGTTGTTTTGAAGTGTTTTTACCTGATACGCAATGCGCCCCCTGCGTAGGTGCACCTCCTCGGTGGGACGGTGAGTTCAGGAGGAAGTGAACTCTTTTTGTAATGAATGTCATCAGCAACAACCCTTCTTGTTTTGCCCCTTGCGCAAGTACGGGCCTTTTCGTCCGCAAATTCAAGTAAGCGTTCCGCTATGGCTAGCTTCAATCTTAAAAAAACAGGGCAGATGTATCATAGTCGCACCAAAATGGTTGTCTATTTCATCACTCCGCACAGTATTAGAATCAGAACGAACTGATGATGTATTTCAGGTGCGAGTCATGATGGTTATAGTAGAAGCCGATTTCAAAATCTTTGCTCGAATAGGCGTTGCCTTTCCACTACGTTGAGGTTGCAACAGATCTATGCAAATATGCGCGTGAAGACATGGAGGATTGGAGCTTGATTTATGATTTGACGGTGACAACTAGTGTCTTGAATCCGATGTTCGCCAATTAATTATTTTTGTGCCAGGAAAACGTTCGAGCGGTGAGGCACAGTAAAATGCAGTCTGGCCTGCGAGGATTACTAGATGTCCACGCCCTGAAGGTCGCGCAACTTATGTTTTCAAAACCGCAAAGCCGCTGACAAACTTCATGGCAGGGTGTAAAATTGAGTAACTTGGCTTCCTTGGAGGTCAACATTATTCGGCGCTACATGGCCAGTTCCTTGGATCACCTTTTCATCTCGAGGCCAACTAAGTGAGACAAGGTCAGTTACGAGCATTTGATCGTTGCCTGCACGTCCAGCATCAACCACTAGCAACTAGCAACTAGGTTATAATTGGAGGGCACTACTTGTTCTCCTCTCACTGTTTGTTCTTGAGACGGGCTTGAAGCTTCAAGCTGAGACGAAGCAAGGCTTTTCTCATCCATACACCATGAGTACACGCATAGATTTTTTTACGCACGGTGCAGTAGTATGTCGACACACACAGGTGTGCACGTTTTTCATGTACCGCGCTGATCTATAGCTTTCGCGCTGATCTATAGCTCTGCCGACACCCAAAAGAAACTCCGCGCGGCATCTGTTCTCATTTTCTTCGCTTCGTGAGTTCTTGAAAGCGCCCCAAGATGGGAACAATACCCATAACCCGAGAGGTCTTCACGTGCTTGACCGCTTTGCGATGTACCTTCACAGCGAGCCTAGATTTTCGCTTCGCGAGGAGTTTTCCTGAGTCTGAAACAAACCGTTTCAGCAGTCCAGCATTGCGAAAATCCAGCGAATCCGACAAGAGCTTATCTACGCGACTGCCATGTAAGGGCGCGCGACGAGACTGGCGCGTCAATGAACGCTTGTCAATGCCAACTGATGGAGCGATGTCATCTGCCTCATAGGACTGCCCTGGATAGTAAAGCCGCGAGGTCGACATTCGTTCCAGCTCCTCTCCTTTTGTCGTCTCTGCCTCAACCTCTGCCCTTGCAATAGTTTTCCCCAAGCTAACCTTGTTCAAACTATACGATTCCTCTGCTGGGGAGACAAGGTCGAGCGCCATCCTTCGGACTGCAGGGAAAAGTGGGGCCAGGATGAGAAACATCCGATGCAAACCGTTGGAAACACCCCGACAAGACAGGGTAACATTGCTGCAAAGAATGAGAAAGGTCGGAAAACTTGCCTTCATCGGTGAGCGTGCGGACCTGGGGTCCGACTCCTGGACTTATGTGTCGCGATGATCTGGAGGACGCGCGCTCCCATTTGATTGTAACAAGCCTGCGCAGAGACATGGTGCAGAGATGTCACGAACGATGTCCTTGACAGCTTTCGCTGATGTAGACGGTTTTTCGAGGTCTTCCAGAGTAATATTAATAAGATCTTAAGTGTTATTACACGAACAAATAAAGATATATATTCGGCATAATAGCCGATTCTACAGGAGACACCACTTGCAAAAATGTCACATATATATGACCTTTTAATATTCATATGACCTGGTATCGTTAATCAAGGATCACGGTCTATTCGCTTCGTACAATGACGACATGACCTGGTATCGTCAACCAGGAATCACGATCGCTTCTTACAATGGTGACGTGTGTTTGCTCATACGTCGGCTGTTAATTGTAGTAAAGATGGTTATTCATGTGATTAACTAATTAACCACGTCCTCGGTGGCCGGCCGACCCACCTGCGAACCCCAACAAATCAGTTCACTCGTTCGCCAAGAAGATTTTTATTATTAAGATTATATTATTTAATAAATACGTAACATATTCTGTTACGTTGCTCATACTACAGTATTGAAGGAAACAAGCAGCTTGCTGCGCTTCCACTTCCAGCGCCGCTCATTGTCATGTAGATCTAAGTTGATACAAGTGACACGAAGACCCTTAGGTCTCCCGCCAAGGTTTGGCTGTCCTCTTTCGGTTTGTCGTTCGGCCATGGCGAAGCGAAAGAGTGGAGGCTGTCGGTTTTCAAAGTTTTTTGTATGAGCAACGTGTCAGAATTTGTTTCAAGTCACATCAAAACACTCGAGCTGCGCAAAAAATCAAACTCAACGGCAAATGCATTGTCCCACCCGTGCGCGGCGATGTCACTTTTGTATGGGAATCTGTTAGAAATCACGTGATTGTGATCCGAGTCAATGAAGAAAATTCCTACGGCAGTATTCTTCATCGACTCTCAGAATTGGTCAACGTTACGTTAAGATTAATTATTAAGATATTATAATAATTTAAATGCACGTATATATATGTAAATAAGACGTACAAAAAAGTCGCGGCCTGGTGAGAAATTCGCTTGGGAATCATGAAATTTGATCTGTGTTTCGGTTTTTTTTTTGGCATGGCAGCGCGTGGCGCGCTTCAGGATGTCAAAAGGGAGCGGCCGACGAGCCGCTTCGCGGCTGTTTAAACTCTAAACTCTGAAGACCCAACCCCAACTCCCTAAAGACACGGCGCGGACCCTAAAGATACAGCGCACCGCTTTTTAATCGCGCGTCAGCGGCTACATGAGCGCGCATCTTGCTCATGAAAAAAACGCGATAGTCAGCGCGTGGCACGCTTCAGAATATGTATGGGAAGAATTAACTCAAGGATGACTGGTCCCGCACGGTGCCAAAAAAATAAAATTGGTAGCACAGCTTGAAATTTGAAACGAAGACGCAGCGACACAAAAAAAATTAAATCGCGCCTAGCTAGATAAGATACACTTACTTGTAAGTCTCACCCAGATTTTCTACGATTTCTTCCTGATTCTTTGTTGGACAATAAGAACCCTACCACACGAAGCGTTCATCGCCCCATTTTTGCGAACCTGTCCGATACAACATGGCTCGAATTTGCGTCGAAATGCGCCTCGCTAATAAGTTTCCCATCACAGTGATTCGCGCAGGTACTCGAAGGCCTTCTGTTTACGTGACTGCCTCTCACGCGGAGAGGGCACTGCCTGGGCGACGTTGTGCCATTTCGCTCGGAGCGCTCGGTGCTCAGCTTGCATCGTTGCCGAAAGCGTCTGCCCTCATTCCTGCCAACGACGACGAAGATGAGCAGTACGTCCTCGTTGCCCTTGAGTCTCTCACTGCACGCAAACTGTTATACCTCTGGAAAGCTGTGTTGTTTTACCAGTCGTCATCCTGCGATTTTCTTTCCACAGGCTTTTGGCCAAGGCTAAGGCCGGCCGCGCTGAGCGAATTCAAGCAGAGAAGGCATTGGAAAAGAAATACGTCTCAAAGAATGATCTCAAGCAGGATCTTGAAACGTCAAAAATTCAGGTGGCTGTGTTCAAGCTCAGCAAAGCTGGAGGACTCATCGAATCTGGATATCTTGCTCTTGCAACAGAGGAACTTGGTTCTGGCAACTGGGTAGAAGAGCTTCAGACAGCGGGATCGAAGCTTGGGAAGCAGCCTGAAAATTTCATTGAAAAAGTGTCAATACTAAGGAGCGCCTGCCGCGATGGTGACGTGGATGGAGCCAAACGTGCATACATTTCTGCAGCAGCTTCCCTGAAGGAATACGCTTTCGCAACAGAAACGACACAGAACTTGAAACTCTTGTAGCGCACAGACGCTGAAGTACATTTACGTCCTGAGAAGATGGCATTGCCACGAAAGCTGCTTCTTAGAGCACGCTAGTTACTCGGGGATCATCTGGATCATCTAGCGAGGTGTCAATATTGAGAAGGCGTGTTATTTCTACAGTTAGCTTCCAGCTCACCTGTGGCAAGATGCCTTACTGTCACCATATGGTTTACTTCCATGCACACAAACATTTACAGTTTAATATTTACTTACCATCCTCTTACGTCAATCTGACTCAACGCACTGCGCTATTCACTCATGCCATCAATCAAGGATATATGGCTTGCTGAGATGCTGCCAAGCAATTTGTGCAAAACGAGAAAGGCATTCGTTGCCGTGCATGCAAGCATCGGGTCTGCACTTGTTTCCACCGCGCATTGAGCCGGATACATGTAAGCGCACGCTTCTGGTGTAGATGATGAACCAACATACTCATCCCTAAAAAGTTGTGACAATATTCCAATAGCCTAGGAACCTGGTGCACTTCTGCGTCAAAAGGGTTGCACTGTTAGGAAGCCTACTCTGGCAAAAGTAAGTTTTGATGCAGCAAAAGCCGACGAGTTGAAATGCTTACATTTGATAAACACTACGTCAGTGTCCTCTCACGATCTACAGTCGAGACCATCGGTGAAGAAGAGGTCAGAGGACACTGTTCCGTGATGATTTCAAATAAACTGTGTTTTCACCCGACCCTTTCGATGCCAGCAGATGCAAAAGCTTCTCGTGCACTGTCCGAAGCTATGTTACCACTGTGCGCTAGTGAAACTATGTTACCACTGTGCGCTGGCACTGATCTACTCCTTAACCTTCGCAGTGCTCTTCTCCCATCTGCATGCTCCGGAAAGTGACTTGTTTCAAAGTCGATGTGGACGAATGCTCGCTCAACATCTTCCATCTCTTCAATTCTGTTCTGCAAACTTTCGCCGATATCATGGGCACATTTAAGCTTCATTTCTTCCGCAAGAACGATGTCCACTTCAACGAAAAAATTAGGCCCGAACGTGTATGCGCGCACCGTGTCGATGCATATTATCTCAGGATGGTGGTTCCAGGCAAGATATGTAAGCTGCGTTAGGAATTCAGGTGGAGCTGAAACCCCGACCATCGCTTTGATCTGCTCGATTGCCGTCTCTGCCCAGTTGTAGATAATGTAAACAGCGAGTAAGATCGCACCGAACGGATCGATCCAAAAGACCATGCGATCGCCTAGCATAGCACTCACCAGACCAACTGAGTTTGTTACTACATCATTCCTGTGGTCCTGTGCATAAGTCTGCACCACAACACTGTTGGAACGCCGGCAATACAACCAAAGGAAAAATTTAACAGCGATGACAAAAACCATGACACCGATCACGGCGTATAAATCCTCAAGGTGGTGCGTATGATCGGGTCCCATAAGCTGCCGAACTCCTTCTATTAGAATCTGGAATCCCAAGGTGCCCATGATACAAGAGAAAACGATTATTCCAAGAGGTTGCATGCGGCTTTTTCCTGCCGGGTACACGTATTTATTTTGCTTCTTCATCGAACGATCTGTTGCCCATAGAATGAGGCCCGAGACCAAGTCGAGGAACGAGTCTAGAGCGGAAGCGATAATACTGAGGGAGCCTGAAGAATATGCAGCAAAAACTTTTATGATAAGAAGGCAAACGTTGGCATAGAAAGAGATCCTGAGTGCAAAAGTGTCTCTCCAAGCTTTGCGCTTCGATTTGGTATCCTTATCATTCCAATCGGAGTCGCTAACAACACTTGCCGACGGCTCAGTTCTACCAATCAACTGTTCGATCTCCTGAAACTGGTCCACTAGTTGGTTTTGCCTGCGATAGTAACCCACAATGCCGTCTTTCGCTCCAGTGTTGAAATGCCTTGGCAGGCGCCTGTGCAAGCCTTGGATCTGCGCTTCCGTCTTTTTCTGAGTCTCAAATGATTGCGCGTCCAACCTCCACGATTTACGAAAAACACCACTTCTATTGTTGCACAGTATTGCCTCGGTTTCGCCTGTCGTTGCCGGCAAGACAACTGCGGTCTCCTGCACGCTTTCGTTGCACTCAAGCGGGGATTTTCCCGAGCTCATCCCTGTGACAAAATCCAGCCGGGTGGGAGCCAGGTCGGGCTTTAGGATCCTGAGATTATACAACCTCGGATTTTGGAGATATATATAAATATATTGCCCACGCACGTATATTTTATTATTGTATATATGATAAGATTTCGGTAAAATTATTCCCAGGCAACATATTGGATTCGTGTTTCAAAACCTTTGGACGTGGTTCTGCGATGTGGGTCAAAGGGCGACACGTGGACGAGGCTATCGACATTAAAAATGACGAAATTGCAAAACATCTCAACTGCCTCCTGTGAAGTTGCATTGTTCGATGCTCGCGGAAGATGCGATCAACGCTGCGGAAAGAAATTTCAAACTGAAACGAAGCTCCCTAAAGACTCAAGACTTCAACTGAGTCAGGTATCAGCCCTATCTTTGTGGTAGCACACGCACACAGTTCAGATGGTAGAAGCGCGAGTCAGGTTCAATCTCAAATAATAACTAAGACACGAATGCAGGCAAACACAGTGATGCACACGTACACGGACCAGGGACGCCGATTTTCAGTGAAGAAGAACGGCCTATTATCTCTTTGAAATACAACTCTCCGTTTCCAACAGTTCAATTGTCCGATTCAATATCATATTAACCGCTGTCATAGTTGGAGAATATGCGTCCTCATATTTTGCAGCAGTCTGTGACGTCTCCGGATGCATATGGAATAGAGAGCGACCTCGCTCACTCGCCCAAGCAATTGATGGGTCAAGAGGGATTCTACCAAGAAAATTTGCACCCGTCTGCTCACACATGAAGGCGGCTCCACCCCTAGTGGCAGGGAAAACGTCGACGTGGAAATGTAGGTTCGGACAAGTGTGACTCTCATGTGCGGCACTGCTTGATCCACTTTTCATTAAATGTGCAGCAAGCACTTGACGGACCACCTGAGTCATATTGGATCCGTCGGCCCCTGAAGAGAAGCGAACAAGATCACTTCCAAGAGGTAGACTCAAACCGCTCATATTTTCAACGACGCCAATAATTGGAATTCCGACTTTTGAACAGAAGTTAAGCTCCTTGCGCACGTCAGCCATAGCGACCTCCTGTGGTGTTGTTATTATGAGTGCCCCGTCAACTCCAGTTTCTTTCATATATTGAACAATGCTCAGGTGCTCGTCAGACGTCCCGGGCGGCGTGTCCACAATCAAAAAGTCTATCGGACCCCATTCAGTATCTTTTAGAAACTGCTTTATCAGTCCACTTTTCCTTGGGCCGCGCCATATAACTGCGTCATCAGAGTTATTAAGCAGGAATCCCACAGACATTATTGCAAGGTTATCACTGACATAGACGGGAGACCAACCACTGTTTGACCTGTGAACCTCGTGGCCTTCTTTACCAAACATGAGCGGAGCTGAAGGCCCACAAATATCTACATCGAGGAGGCCAACGTCCAGGCCTCGAGCAGACATTCCATAAGCCAGCTGTGCAGCAAAAGTGCTCTTACCAACTCCGCCTTTTCCTGAGAGAATAAGGATTTTGTATTTGACTTTCTCCAACCGTCGTCGGATTGCAGCCGTATCTATGTCGACGCCAGAAAGGGGTGAAGAGGCGCACGCGGCCTGTAATTGAATCATAAATCGAGTCAAAAGTAAGCGTAGGCAATTATGTAATTACAATGCGGAGGAAACACACGTGCCTGATTTGGGCACCCTGAACACACATCAGCACTCCCGGCAGCCTGGTTGTCAGAACCTGGTACGTAAAAGTAAAAAAAAAAAGTCAGGTCGTGGAATATGGCAATTTATAATGCGGAAAGAAATATCACCTGGACAGCCAGTGTTTGCTCCGTCCGGAACGGGCAATCTTTCATGATCCTTCGGGGACATGGTCGCCGGTCAGAGAGTTCGTCCGGCTTGTCCAACTCTAACAAAGACGACGTTATCATCACCAAGTAATAAGCTACGTACGGTTCGTTTCTCTTTATTATCCATATTTATTACCTTCGTATTGTTTACATTAAATTATTATCAACTACATATATCACACATCCAGCTTGATTGATAATTACGTAATAATCACATTAATATTTATTTCGGGCTCATTTTATTACTTAATAAGTGTGCGCAGCGCAGGTGGTTGAAATCCAGAATACAATTTAATTATCATCATATCCTGAAGATAATATATCACCATTTGCACAACTGATGGCTGAACCCGTGCCGAGTTTTTTTTCGAGGATTTTGAAAAGCGGATATCCGCCGGACTTTTTCGGACATCTTCATTGAACAAACAGAGACGACCATTGCCCGGATTTTCCCCCAAATCCGCTAAAATTTTTCGAGTTTTTCACAGACATGTCTATAGTTTTGCAGATGGTATAATAATAAGGTAAGTTTCGTTCGTTCGTACGTATATATTATAAATTAAAATAATACTGTATGAAACTCGCTCGTAATAATATATTTAATATAAGGTATTTTACACATTGCATAGAATATTTTAATATATATATATATGATTATTATATACATATATACATGATATCTATGATAGTATATATGTATGGAAGGTATTTTGAAGAGAGTCTGACTGTTTACTCTGTGCGCCATTATAATTAGACCGCCAAAAGTTCGAGTAAATCTCCCGTAGAAATTGAGGATTTATTAGACCATACTGCTCTCATACATGGAAGCCGAAGCGTCGCCTAACCGTTTGCCTGTTAAAGTCATACGTAAATCTGGAGGTTACGTTAG
>Ga0209631_10004836_pt1 | contig 14629 bp, 17 predicted proteins | sample COG_08_FD_184752 | JGI IMG/M metagenome (GOLD analysis project Ga0209631, IMG submission 184752) | Pelagic Microbial community sample from North Sea - COGITO 998_met_08 (SPAdes) (version 2) | ecosystem: Environmental > Aquatic > Marine > Neritic zone/Coastal water | place: Helgoland, sampling... | reverse complement strand
GTTTTTAATCTTTTAAGACTATCATTTAAGGCCTCAGTCATTCTTTGAAGCGTGTAATTATTTCCGCCTCCTCGAATATATTCTCTTGCAGGTCCAGCAACTTTAGTTGCTAAAATTACTTTGTCTCTCTTTTTTGTTTTTTCAAACCAATTACCAATAATTATTTCTGTATGACCAAAAGTTTCTTCTTTTGGTGGCACAGCATACAATTCTGCAGTATCCCAAAAATTAACACCTTGATCTAAAGCAAAATCCATTTGCTCAAATCCCTCTTCTTGAGTGTTTTGTTCGCCCCAAGTCATTGTGCCGAGACAAATTGTGCTTACTTTAATATCTGTATTACCTAGTTTTTTGTAATTCATTGAAGATAATTCTTTTAAGGCATCTTGAATAATTAGTAAAAGACTATTATATCTAACTCATTATGGAATTTGACAAACAAGGTATTTTAAATAGAGAAAAAGCAGCACAACAAACAGCTGCGGTAATGGATGAAGGCTTAAGAGCCTACATGCTAAAAGTTTATAACTACATGGCAACTGGTGTATTATTAACTGGTATCATTGCTTTATTATCTTTTAAGATGTCTGTTGTTACAGACGCTAACGGATCTATAGTTTCTTTAACGCAATTTGGAAGTGCAATCTATATGTCAGGTTTAAAATGGATTGTAATGTTAGCGCCATTAGCAATAGTTTTTTATATGAGTTTTGGAATTAATAAAATGAGTGCCTCAAAAGCACAAACAACATTTTGGGTGTTTGCAGCTTTGATGGGATTATCATTATCATCAATTTTATTAGTTTATACGGGTTTAAGTGTAACAAGGGTTTTCTTTATCTCTTCAGCAACTTTTGGTGCAATGAGCATCTATGGTTACACAACTAAAAGAGATTTAACTAAATTTGGATCATTTTTAATGATGGGGCTAATTGGAATAATTATTGCCTCTTTAGTTAATATATTTTTAAAATCTTCAATGATGTATTTTGCAATATCAATTATTGGGGTGTTAATTTTTGTAGGTCTTACAGCATATGACACACAAAAAATTAAAAATATGTATGTTGCAAGCGACTCAGGTGAATTAGTTGGAAAAAAAGCAGTAATGGGTGCTTTAACTCTTTACTTAGACTTCATCAACTTATTCATTATGTTGTTAAGACTATTTGGTCAGAGAAGATAAAAATCTTAAAGTTTTTTCCAGTTAGTATTTTTAAGTAGACTTCTAAGCTCAAAAGAGTTCTTCAAAATCTTACCATTAGTATCAGTAATTAGATATTTTAAGTTTTTATTTTTAGGTTTAAAATTTTTACAGATTTTGTAGAGAGCATTCTCAGCTGCATTTTTAAAAACGCTAAAGCTTACCTGTTTACTTGATATGCTTAACCCATAATCTTTCCAAGATCCCTCAGAGACCATTTTTGCATACAAATCCAGTATTATTTGTAATTCATTTTTTTCAAAAAAATGTTTATCCTCAATTTGCTTTTGTGAATTATTAACTACTAATCTTAAATTATTATTCATTTATTTTATACTTGTTGATTAGACCAATTTGAAATCCAGTAAAAACAATTGTGATTGGCAACATTCCCCAAACTTTAAAGTTTACCCAAAACTCTTCAGTTTGTGTTCTCCAAATAAATTCATTTAATAAAGCAAGACCAAAGAAAAAATACATCCATCTTTTGTTAAGAATTTCCCATCCAATATCACTTAAAGGTATAGATTTTCCCATTATTTTTTTCAAGATTGGTTCATTTGTAAAATACTTGCCAAACAATAATGCTAGTGCAAACATAATATTAATTATCGTTGGTTTTACATAAACAAATATTGGATCATTAAAATAGATAGTAAGTCCTCCAAAAAAAGTGATTAAAATTCCACTGACCAAAGGCATTGGTGGTATTTTTTTTTCTATCACCCAAACAACAGCTAATGCAATTATTGTCGCAATAATTAATGGTGGAATCGCAACTGATAAATTTTTATCACTATTATAATAATAGAAAAAAAATATAGCTAATGGGCCGAAATCTGTGAGAAATTTTAAAAAAGATTTGTTCACTTGAAAGATATTAACATAATTAGTTGTGTCATAAAAACTTTATATTTTTTCTTATTGATTTTTAGTTTTAAATCTCCATATTAAACTTAATGGCAATTCAAAAAGCTAAATTTTCAATTGGAGATATTGTAAAACATAAACACTTTGAATTTAGAGGTGTAATTTATGATGTTGATTTTGAATTCAATAATTCTGAGGAGTGGTATCAATCAATCCCAAAAAATGTAAGACCAAGAAAAGACCAGCCTTTTTATCACTTGCTTGCAGAAAATGATGAGATTACATACGAAGCATATGTGTCTGAACAGAACCTTTTAATGGATGACTCGGAAGAGCCTATTAAGCACCCTTTGATTGAGGAGATTTTTTCAGGAAAAAGAGGGTCTAGTTATTTTAAGCCATCAAACTAAAAAAATCACTATTTAAACACATTTAGCTCAAATCTTGGTCACAGAGATTAGCTAAAACTATTTTATTATCTGATCAGGGGCGTAAATTTATACCCCAATCATTATCTCCCTCTACGTTCTTGATCAGATATATCTTTCATAATAAAACCCTAAAATAATTTATGTTTAAGCTTTTTGAACCAAACAAAATTTTTTCAATTACATCAAAGGCACCCAAGTATGTGATGGTTTTATTTATTCTTGTGCTTTCAATAGGTTTGGTTGAGGCTTTAATTTTATCACCTGAGGATTACAAACAAAGTCATTCGGTAAGAATTATGTACGTTCATGTTCCAGCAGCATGGATTTCATTAGGAATTTTTTCTTCGATAACATTACTATCTTTGAGTGGATATGTTTTTAGAAATAAAAATTTTTTTTTGATCGCAAAAAGTTTAGCGCCTTCAGGTTTAGTTTTTAATATTATTGCATTGGTAACAGGTTCTATCTGGGGAAAACCTACTTGGGGCACTTGGTGGGCCTGGGATGCTAGAATTACATCTATGCTAATCTTAGCCATTTTTTATATATTATATTTAATTGCCTGGAGAATTTATGAAGATAAAGAGCAAGTTCTTAAAATAACAACATTGATAACTATCTTTGGAATTATAAATATTCCAATTATTAAATATTCGGTTGATTGGTGGAACACACTTCATCAGCCAGCTTCAATAAACATTATGTCGAACTCGTCTATTCATTCATCAATGCTTCTTCCACTAATGATTATGACTGCGGCATTTGCCCTGTTTTCATTGTTAATTTTTTTGATGAAATATAATACAGAATTGATAAAGTTAAAAAATAAAGGATTAGATAGATTATGATTAACGAATTATTAAATATGAATGGATACGGGCTTTATGTTTGGTCTGCATTTTCATTCACACTTTTAAGTTTTTTAACTTTGTACTCTGTAGCTAAAGTTCAGTACATAAGAGAGAGAAATAAATTCATAGCTAAGTATGGATCACTTGACGCTCAAAAAGCTAAAGTTGCAAGAACTCAAACTATCAATCAAGAAATTTTATCTGGTAGCCAAAGCATTTAACTTTTGAACCATGTATGGTCGAAAAGTTAAACTAAGATTTTTTTTCATACTCTTAATTATTTCAGTTTTAGTATTATCAGTTTTTTTAGTTCTTAAATCTTTAGAGGAAAACGTAGTTTATTTTAAATCTCCTTCAGAGATAAAAGTAGTTGGTGAATTAAATACTAAGAAAATTAGAATTGGGGGCATGGTGAAAAAAGGCTCCATAAATATGTCAACTGATGAAGTTAATTTTATAATAACAGATTTTAAAAATGAAATTAACGTTACTTACTCGGGTCTTGTTCCAAATTTGTTTTCTGAAGGAAAGGGTGTGGTTGCAGAGGGATTTTTGAAAGATAGAAATTTTTTTGAAGCATCAAAAATTCTTGCTAAGCATGATGAAAATTATATGCCCCCCGAAGTTAAAGCAGCTTTAGAAAAAAAATAATGATCTATAGCTCTATTGGATATTATTCTTTAATTTTTGGTCTTTGTGTTTCACTGCCTATATTTTTTTTTGCAATAAAAAATTTTAAAAATGATGAAATTCTTGATAGTAAAATTATTGGTTTTTCATTCATTCAATTAATATTAGTTGTAGTTAGTTTTTTAGGTTTAATAATATCTTTTGTAATTTCTGATTTTAGTAACGAAACGGTTTATAATAACTCTCATACAACAAAACCCTTATTTTATAAAATCTCTGGTACTTGGGGCAATCATGAAGGAAGTTTATTATTATGGTTATTAGTCTTGAGTTTATTTATTTTTATTTTTTTACTTAAATCTAAAAAATTATTAAAAAATTATAGAATTTTAACAGCCTTGTTTCAGCAAGTAATCATTATTGGTTTTTTTATTTTTTTATTAGATTCTTCAAATCCCTTTAACCATGTTTTTCCAACTCCAACAGAAGGATTAGGTCTTAATCCTATATTACAGGACCCAGCATTAGCAATTCATCCTCCAATGTTGTATTTGGGATATGTTGGATCTTCCATAATTTTTTCCAGTGTATTGGCTGCAACTAGTTTAAATTATATTTCTAATACCTGGGCCACTCATATTAAACAGTGGGTATTAATATCTTGGATATTCTTAACATTGGGTATCTTGCTAGGATCAATTTGGGCATATTACGAATTAGGATGGGGTGGATTTTGGTTTTGGGATCCAGTAGAGAACGTTTCTCTAATGCCATGGTTAGCACTAACTACATTATTGCATTGTGTTTTGGTTCTGGAAAAAAGATCTACTCTTAAATCTTGGGTGATTATTTTATCTATTACAACATTTACATTAAGTATGTGTGGAACATTTTTAGTTCGATCTGGAATTTTAAATTCTGTCCATACTTTTGCAAATGATCCAGAAAGAGGTTTGTTTATTTTATCTTTTTTATTTGTTCTAATTTTTATTTCATTATTTGTTTTTTTTGTTTTTCATAAATCAGACAAAGAAGAAATAATTTCATTTTCATTGTTTAGTAAAGAGACATCAATATTAATTAACAATTGGTTAATGATGTACTTTTTGTCTGTTGTTTTAATTGGTACTGTCTATCCAATATTTTTAGATGTGATTTCCTCAGAGCAAATATCTGTTGGGCCTCCTTTTTATCACAAATTAATAATTCCTTTTTTAATTCCTTTTTTAATATTTATGGCAATAGGCCCTCAATTGAGATGGATTAAATCTAGTGTGTTAGAAGGAAAAAAATACTTAGTATTTTTTTTAATTGTATCGTTTGTAATATCTTTTTTGATTATAAAAAATTTTGGCAATAATCTTTTGATTAATACAGTACTAATTGGAAGTGCCCTTTATTTATTCTTTATTACAGTTAGAGATTTTTTCAAAAAGAGATTACAAAGCTTTTCTCAAAACTTAGCTCATTTCGGCTTTAGTTTATTAATTTTAAGTATTCTATTTAATAATATTTTTTCAAATGAAGTCATAACCAATTTAAAAGTCGGTGAAAGTTTTAAAAATGATAATTTTACTATTGAATTTAATGATCTAAGAAAATTTGAAGAGAGTAACTACATATCATTTAAAGGTTATTTTTTAATTGACGATAACAACTCTCTAGAAAAATTAGAGCCTGAATTAAGAGTTTATAACCAACCTAATATCATTACGAGTGAGGCTGATATTAAAATCACTTTTTTATCAGATAAATTTATCACAATGAATACAGTTCAAAATGAGGAATATTTTAATATTAGATATCAAGTGAAACCATTTATGTTATGGATTTGGATCTCGGTATTATTAATTGCTGTCGGGGGATTCATGAGTTTATTTAAAAGAAAAATTTTATGAAAAAACGAATAATATCTTTTTTAATTATTTCATCACTAATATTTGCATTTGTAATTTTTTATAAAGGTCTAAATAAATCAAGTTTTTACCAACCAAAAAGTGAAATAGAAGAGATACCCAAATTTTTTGCAAAGACATTTTATTCAAAAGAGGACATAGACTCTCAAAAATTTTTTAAAAAAGATAAATATTATTTATTAAATATTTGGGCATCTTGGTGTGTGCCTTGTAGAGACGAACATCCTATTTTGATTAGTTTAAGTGAAAATAAAAACTTGGATATTATAGGTTTAAATTACAAAGATAAGATTTCTAATGCAGAGAAGTTTCTTAATGAATTAGGCAATCCATATAAAGAAATTTTATTAGATCAAGATGGTACCAGAGCAATCGAATGGGGTGCTTTTGGAGTACCTGAAACTTTCTTAATTTACCAAAATAGAATAGTAAAAAAATATATTGGTCCACTTAATCAGAATTCTTTTGAAGAAATAGAGCAGACAATCAGATGAAGATATCAAAATTTATTTTTTTATTTTTAATCTTATTTTCTTTTAATTCATTAAATGCAAATGAGGATAAATTAAAAACAGAAATAACCAAAAATTTGAGATGTTTAGTTTGCCAAGGACAATCAGTTTACGATTCTGACTCTGAATTTGCAGTAAGTCTTAAACTGGTAGTTGAGAATAAAATTCAACAGGGGTTAACTGAAGACCAAATTTATAAATTTTTAACAGATAAATACGGTGAGTGGATTTTATATGATCCAAAATTTAATAAAAATACCTATTTATTGTGGTTTTTACCTCTATTGATCTTGCTTTTAGGCGGTGCGATAATAGTAAAAAAACTAATAAAAATTAAAAAATAATCTGCTAAATAGGGTCAATGATTTTTAAACGATTAATTGTAGTTTTGCTGTTAACTTTTTTTGCTACCAATTTAAGTATTGCTGAAGAGGTAAAAACTGGTGAACATCAAATAAATGTTTTCACTGGTAATTTTGATTTTAGTGATGATAAACAGAAAGCAATTTTAGTTGGTTTCCAGCATCAAAATGAAAATTTATACAGAGACACATTAATTGGAAATGTTTCACCAATCACAGGTGGATTTATCACAGAAAATTCAGCGGCTTATGTTTATACTGGAATAGAATGGAATGTGGATATGGGCAATTTAACATTCACTCCTAGCTTTGCTCCAGGATTATATCACGAAGGTGATGGAAAAGATCTTGGCCACATATTAGAATTTAAATCTGAAGTGCAGTTATCTTATGCAGCATCAGATAAGACAAGTTTTGGTGTTTCTTATAACCATGTATCGAACGCAAGTTTAGGAGATAAAAATCCTGGTGCTAATAGCTACATGTTTAATTTTATTAAAAACTTTTAACAAAAATTTATGAATTTAAAAGATTGTCACAACTTTAGTGACTTTAGAAAACTCGCTAAAAAAAATCTTCCATCACCTATATTTCATTATATTGATGGTGGTGCGGATGATGAAAAAACTTTAAAACGAAATACTGATGCTTTTGATGATTGTGATCTGGTACCAAATGTACTTGCAAGTGTAGGAAAGCCAGATTTATCAACTACAGTCTTTGGTAAAAAAATTGATATGCCAATATTTTTAGCACCAACTGCTATGCAAAGATTGTATCATCACGAAGGAGACAAAGCTTCTGCAAGAGCAGCAGAAAAATTTGGGACTTTTTATAGTATGTCAACAATGGCAAACACTACTATTGAAGAAATATCAAACGTTTCAAGTGGTCCAAAATTGTTTCAACTCTACGTTCACAAAGATCAAGGTATTACTGATGATTTAATCGAGAGATGTAAAAGAGCAAATTTTGACGGGATGTGTTTAACTGTTGATACATTAGTTGCTGGAAACAGAGAAAGAGATCATAGAACAGGATTTACAACACCACCAAAATTAACACTTCAAAGTTTAATGAGCTTTGCAATGCATCCAAAATGGGTTTTTAATTATTTTACTCATGAAAAATTTCAATTGGCTAATGTTGCAACAAAAACTGATAAGGGAACTAACATTGCAAAATCTGTAATTGAATACATCAATGAACAATATGATCCTGCAATGAATTGGAAAGATGCTGAGTATTGTGTGAAAAAATGGGGAAAACCGTTTGCTCTTAAAGGTGTGATGTCTGTTGAGGACGCTAAAAGAGCAATAGATATTGGTTGCACTGCAATAATGATTTCAAATCATGGAGGAAGACAGTTGGATGGCTCAAGATCTCCATTTGATCAAGTAAAAGAAATATCCGATGCAGTTGGAGATAAGTTAGAGATAATTTTAGATGGTGGAATTAGAAGAGGAACTCACGTTTTGAAAGCTTTAGCTGCTGGAGCAACAGCTTGTAGTTTTGGTAAAATGTTTTTATTTGCACTTGGTGCTGGGGGTCAACCAGGTGTTGAACGTCTATTGCAAAACATGCATGATGAAATCAATAGAAACATGGTATTAATGGGCTGTAAAAATATTAGTGAACTAAATAGAACAAAAATTATTTATAGAAAATAAAATGAAACTAGCTAAGAGTCTTGAAAGATTAGGCACTGAGTCTGCTTTTAGTGTTTTGGCTGAGGCAAAAAAATTAGAAGCTCAAGGTAAACCCATGATTCATTTAGGGTTAGGTCAGCCTGATTTTAAAACACCTAAACACATAGTAGAGGCAGCAAAAAAAGCTTTAGATGATGGTCATCATGGATACGTTTTAGCCAACGGTATTTTAGAATGTAGACAATCGGTATCTAGAAAAATAAAAAAACTCTATAATAAAGATATAGATCCTGAGAGAATTTTAATTATGCCAGGTGGCAAACCTACGATGTATTTTGCAATCCAATGTTTAGGTGAACCTGGAACTGAAATAATACATCCAACTCCAGGTTTTCCAATTTATGAGTCTATGATTAATTATTCAGGTGCTAAAGCAGTGCCATACGATTTGACTGAAGACAAAGATTTAAAATTTGATCCAGAAAAAATTTTATCTTTGATAACTGACAAAACCAGAATGTTGATTTTGATAAATCCAAATAATCCAACAGGAAGTTTTGTAGAGAAATCCACAGTAGATGTTTTAGCAGAAGGCCTAAAGAAGCATCCACATGTTACAATATTAAGTGATGAAATTTATAGTAGACAAATTTTTGATGGTAAAGAAATGCCAACATTTTTTAACTATCCTGACTTACAAGATAGGTTAATTGTGCTAGATGGCTGGAGTAAAGCTTATGCTATGACAGGATGGAGAATGGGCTGGAGTGTTTGGCCAGAAGAGCTAATTCCACATGTTACAAAATTAATTATTAACAGTTTTTCTTGCGTAAATGTTCCTTCACAATATGGAGGCATAGCTGCACTAGATGGTCCTGATGATCCAATTCATGAAATGATGAAAAAATTTGATGAGAGAAGGAAGTTAATTTATGAAGGTTTAAATAATTTACCAGGTGTGGAATGTAGTATGCCAGGTGGAGCATTTTATGCTTTTCCAAATGTAAGCGGAACTGGAATGAATGGATCTGAATTTTGTAAAAAAGCAATGCATGAAGCTGGTGTTGCAATTGTTCCAGGAACTGCTTTTGGAAAAACTTCTATAGATTATGTAAGATTTAGTTACGCAGCTTCACAGGACAACATTTCTAACGCATTGGAAAACATTAAAAAAATGCTAGGTTAAGAGTTATGACTCAAATAGCTCTACCAAAAATCGACAGATCAATAGTTTCAAGAAAAGATGAGATTGTAAAAAGTCTTTCAAAATTAACAAACTCAGAAAATGTTTTAAGTCATGCAGATGAAATCAAGCCTTATGAAACCGATGCTTTAGCTGTTTATACTCAAACACCATTAGCTGTTGTATTGCCCGAAAATACAAGTGAGGTAAGCGAAATTCTAAAATATTGTTATGAAGAAAATATAAAAGTTATTCCAAGAGGTGCTGGCACAGGTTTATCTGGCGGAGCATTACCTTTACAAGATGCAATTGTTTTAGGTTTGGGAAAATTTAACAAAATACTCAAAATTGATTTTGAAAATAGATGTGTGGTTACGCAGCCAGGTGTTACAAATTTAGGTATTACTCACGCAGTACAACATAAAGGATTTTACTACGCTCCAGATCCATCTAGTCAACTAGCCTGTTCTATTGGTGGAAATGTTGCTGAAAATTCTGGTGGAGTTCACTCTTTAAAATACGGAACAACCACAAATAATATTCTTGGTGTTGAAATGGTTATGATGGATGGAACCATAACTAGAATTGGTGGAAAATCATTTGATCAAGAAGGCTACGATTTAATGGGACTAATTTGTGGATCAGAAGGTTTGCTTGGAGTTGTAACTGAAGTAACTGTAAAAATTTTAAAGAAACCAGAAGTGGTTAAAGCAGCTTTGATAGGATTTCCTTCAATTCAAGAAGGAGGAGACGCTGCATCAGAAATAATTTCAAGTGGCATAGTTCCTGCTGGCATGGAAATTATGGATAAGGCATTGATTGATGCTACTGATAATTTTAGTAAAGCAGGTTATCCTAGAGATGCTGAATTATTAGTTATTGTAGAGTTAGACGGAACAGAGTCGGAAGTAAATGAATTATTAAAAAAAGTTAGTGAAATTGCAAAGAAGAATAATTGTTCAAGTCTAAAATTAAGCAAAAATGAAAAAGAGAGATTGTCTTTTTGGGCTGGTCGTAAAGCAGCATTTCCTGCTTGTGGAGCAATGGCACCTGACTATTACTGTATGGATGGTGTAATTCCAAGAGGAAAACTTTCACAAACTTTACTTGAAATACAAAAGTTATCTAAAAAATATAATCTACCTGTTGCAAATTGTTTCCATGCAGGTGATGGAAATTTACATCCACTAATTATGTTTGATGGAAGCGATAAAGAACAGTTACGTAAAACAGAAGAGTTCGGTGCTGAAATTCTAAAAACATGTGTGAGACTGGGAGGAGTAATATCTGGAGAACACGGTATTGGAATTGAAAAAAGAGAATTAATGTGTGAAATGTTTAATGATAAAGATATTCAACAACAATTAGATATTAAACAATCTCTTGATGAAAAAAATTTATTAAATCCAGGAAAAGTTTATCCAATTTTAAAGAAGTGTGTTGAGGAAGGAAGGGTTCATGTCCACAAAACAGAAAATAAATTCCCAGATCTTCCAAGATTCTAACGATATTTTTTATCCTAAAGATGAGATTGAGGTTTCAGATTTAGTAAAGGATTTTTATAAAAAAAATTCATCTATAGAGTTAACAGGCACTAACTCCAAAAATTTTATTGGAAACAAAACTCAAGCTGCGAATAAAGTTTCATTATCAAAATTATCGGGAATTATAGAATACCTTCCAGAAGAGCTTTACATAAAAGTAAAAGCTTGCACACCCATGAAAGAAATAGAGGAGGCGTTAGATAAAAATAATCAAGAGCTTGCCTTTGAGCCATTAGATTTTGGATACATAAAAGATGGTAAGACAAATAAGGGGACGATAGGTGGGTATTTGTCATGTAACTATGCGGGATCAAGAAGATTTAAAGTTGGAAGTGTTCGAGATCATGTGTTGGGCTTTAGAGGCGTAAATGGTAAAGGAGATATTATTAAATCTGGTGGAACGGTTGTTAAGAATGTAACTGGGTACGATCTTTCAAAACTTATATCTGGAGCTTTTGGAACACTTGTTGCTTTAACAGAAATTACTTTAAAGGTTTTACCTAAAAAACAATTATCTAATACAATTGTTATTAAAGTTGAAGATAGGAAAAAAATTTATGATTTATTTGATAAAATCGCCTCATCTAGCAGTGAAATAACAGGCGCAGTTTTTTTACCCGATGAACCAGATGACGGTATGTTTGTTAAAAACAAGGAAACCATTTTTAAATTTAATGATTTAGATTTTACGGGATCTTACTTAGCTTTAAGACTTGAAGGAGATAAAGTTTCAATAAATGAAAAAACAAAAAAAATTACAAAAGAGCTGGATCTAAATAAATTTAAAATAGCTATACTTGATAATTATCAATCTTCTCCATTTTGGAAAAAAATAAATAATTTAGAATTATTTCAAAACACAAAAAATAATTTACTTAGAATTGTAATTGAACCCGCAAATGGCTCTGAAATGATGAGCTATTTAGGAAATAAATTTAAATATTATATCGATTGGTGCGGATCGTTATTTTGGGTCGAAGTTCCTCCAAAAAAGAATAATAAAGTTAGTGAAATCAAAAAAAAATCCATTGAACTTGGCGGATATATGACGATTGTTAAAACATCAGAAGAATACGATTATGAGGAAACAATATTTACAGTAGAACCGGTAAGATTAATGATTTCAGGAAAAATTAAAAAAAGTTTTGACCCAAAAAGAATATTTAACCCTGGTAAAATGTATAGGGGAATTTAATGCAAACACATTTTACAGAAAAACAACTAGAAAATAGCGATAACAAAGCTACAGAAAAAATTTTTAAAAAATGTGTTCACTGTGGAATGTGTAATGCCACATGTCCAACTCACCAAATTTTAGGCGATGAGCTTGATGGACCAAGAGGCAGAATTTACCTGATTAAAGACATGTTGGAAAATAATAAAAAACCAACAGAAAAAGTAGTTAAACATATTGATAGATGCTTATCTTGTTACAGCTGTATGACGACATGTCCATCAGGTGTAAATTACATGCACATCATTGACCACGGAAAAAAATATATTGAAAAAAATTATGAAAGAGGTTTTTTTGATAAACTAATAAGATATTTTTTGTCAATTACTCTTCCTAATCCAAAAATTTTTAAATTATCAAGTTGGTTTGTTAAATTAGCAAAACCAATAAAATTTTTACTGCCTTCTAAAATTAAAGACATGATGGATTTAATGCCGACAAATTTTCCAAAAAAATCTTTACCAATTAAAGAAATATACAAAGTAACTGGTAAAAAGAAAATTGCACGGGTTGCACTTTTAACTGGTTGTGTGCAAAAAGAAATTTCACCTCAAATCAATGAGGCAACTATTCGATTGTTAAATCGTCATGGCGTAGAAGTAATTGTCCCAAAAAAAATTAGATGTTGTGGATCTCTTAATCATCATCTTGGAAAAGAGGATGATGCGCATCAAGATTTTAGAAACAATATTAATATTTGGTACGAAGAACACAAAAAAGGTAATTTGGATGCAATATTATCTAATACTTCTGGATGTGGAACAACCATGAAAGATTATGGGTTTATATTTAGAGATGATAAGGAGTTAAACAAAAAGGCTAAGGTAATTTCAGAACTAACAAGAGATATTTCAGAATATATATTTGAGAGTTTAAAGTTAAATATTAAATCTAAGAACAAGAAATATAAAGTTGCTTATCATTCAGCTTGCTCTATGCAGCATGGCCAAAAAGTTCACACTCAACCTATTTCACTGCTTGAAAAAACAAAAAATGAAATATTAGAAATTCCAGAGGGTCATATTTGCTGTGGTTCAGCTGGTACTTATAATATTCTTCAGTCAAAAATTGCAAAACAACTTTTGACAAAGAAAGTAAATAATATTGAGAGTTTAAATCCCGATTTTATTTCGACAGGAAATATTGGTTGTATTACACAAATTTCTCATGGTACTAAGGTTCCAATACTTCATACAATTGAAGTTTTAGATTGGTACACTGGTGGACCTAAGCCAACCGCTCTAACGTAAGGAATTTATGAAAAAAATATTAATTACAAGAAGATTGCTAAAAGAAAGTGAAGATAAAGCATCTAAGATGTTTGATGCTCATTTGAATTCTAATGATGAACTATATTCCCAATCAAGATTAATTGAATTAAGTCAAGGATGTGATGCTGTACTGACTTCCCTTACTGATAAAATGGATGCGGATACAATTAATAAATTACCTGAAACTATTAAAGTTATTTCAAATTTTGCAGTTGGATTTGGAAATATTGATCTTGAGGCTGCAAAAAAAAGAGGAATAGCAGTTACTAATACCCCAGAAGTATTATCGGATGCTACGGCCGAGATTGGGATTTTATTAATACTAGGTGCATGCAGAAGAGCATCTGAAGGAATTGAGGCCGCAAGAGAAAGTAATTGGAAATGGTCGTCAGATTATTTAATTGGAAAACAATTAACAGGAACAAGACTTGGAATTTTAGGAATGGGCAGAATAGGACAAAAAATTGCAAATATCGCAAGATCGCTTGGAATGATTATACATTATCATAATCGATCAAAGCTTTCTGAAGACAAAGAACAAGGTGCCGTTTATCATGATAATTTAAAAAGTCTTTTTTCAGTTTCGGATGTTTTATCAATTTGTTGTCCTGCAACAAAAGAAACTGAGAACATGATTAATAAAGAAACAGTAGAATACTTCCCAAAAGGAGCGGTAATCACCAATGTTGCAAGAGGTGACATTGTTGATGATGAAGCTTTAATAGATGCATTAAATAGAAGAAAAATTTATGCAGCTGGACTAGATGTATATAAAAATGAGCCTAATTTAAATCCTGGATATTTAAAAAACAAATCTGTTTTTATTTTGCCTCATCTTGGTAGCGCAACTAAAGATACCAGAATTGCTATGGCTAACTTAGCTATAGATAATATTAATGAGTTTTTTGAAACTGGAAACTGTAAAAATAAAGTAAATTAAATTTTACAAAAAATCTTAATGAATAAGCCTAT
>Ga0209631_10004835_pt1 | contig 14634 bp, 7 predicted proteins | sample COG_08_FD_184752 | JGI IMG/M metagenome (GOLD analysis project Ga0209631, IMG submission 184752) | Pelagic Microbial community sample from North Sea - COGITO 998_met_08 (SPAdes) (version 2) | ecosystem: Environmental > Aquatic > Marine > Neritic zone/Coastal water | place: Helgoland, sampling... | reverse complement strand
AACTCTGAAGAAGTCATCTTAGCGTTGCAAAGAGAGAGGAAGAACCAGTATCTGTCGTTCAAGAAGTTTGGGGAATTCAAAAACATGAGTTCTATTAAAAGTAAAGGGAAACTCACCGCCCTTGGGTACATCTATGTTTGCATTTCTGCGATTGTTTTTCTCCTGTATTGGTTCGTGGACGCCGTGGATGGGAGGTACGCGAGTGTGCTCTTATTGGCGAGCTGTTTCGTGGTGAGAGTGCACCCGGCGTTTAGTAGCGCGACTGGTAAATTGAGGTGATGAGAGATGTGGGAGGACACGCTTTTTGGAACCTCAAAGCGTCTTGGATGTAGTAGTATTAGTAGTAGTAGTAGTAATGTAGTAAAACAGAGTTTAACAACAACAACAACAATAGGATTCGAGCGCGCCTCCGCGTGGGTGTGTTTGTGTGTATTTTAGTACTGTGCTTTCTTGCTAGTATTTTGTCGCATACAATAGTATTAAATATATTTACTTCAATATGCGATACAAGTACATGCCAATCCCGAGCAAGACGCAAATCAACGTCGCGTCCACGCAAAAATGCCTCGACGATCGCGCCTTCTCTACGGTTTCTTTCAACCTCATGTTGGCCGTTTTCATCTCGGCTTGCGCACCGTCCATTTTAAAATCTATGTTTTCAATCGCCGGTTGTTGCCTGGCCATCTCTTCGTCCATGTCCGCGCCGAGACGTTTCAAGGTTTGCAAACCTCGGCTGATTTCGTCCAAGTCGGTGTCTTGCGTTTTCTTTCTGTCTTCGAATTCTTGACGAAACTGACGACTCTCTTCCGTGTGTTCCATGCCCTCGAATCTGTTGTTGTTGTTGTTGTTGTTTAAATGTTGTTCGCGAAGTGTTTCCGGTTGTTCAAACGGGTTCGTGTAGGTCCCCATTTCGATATCTCTCGACAACGATCTGTGATGATGCGGGACTTTCTTCGACGGCGTTCGAGGAATCATTCTCGACACCCCGTCCGGAACGTCCTCTATTCTCTGCTCGAACTGGTCAATCAGCGTTTCTCTCCCGTCTCTTTCGTACATCGATTCGTCTTCGATATCGCCCCCGTCGCTCGTCGCCCGTTTCTTCTTCTTGGCGTTATTATTACTACTACTACTTTTATTCGCTAATTTTCTCAGTTTCGGAATTTCTCCTCGTAAACTGTTCTTCCCTCGTCTCACTTCCGCGTGCATCGCCGCAATCGCCGCTCGGTTCGTTTCTACTTTCGCTCGTTCCGAGACGTCCGCGATGTCGTCCAGTCGTTCTTCGAGTTTACCCAGGAATTGTTCGAACGAACTATCGTGATGATGAGTAGTATTGCTCTCGTCATCATCTTCGTTACCATTATTACCACCGCTACTGCTAAACTTCCCCACATTCACGTTCTTATTCGTTTTTCGTTGTTGTTGTTGTCGTTTCATTCGTTCATCCGACGCAGTTCCATCATCGTTTTGGGGGAGATGATTTTGGTATTTTTTAAGCAAATGTTCCGTCCTGGAGAGTAAATCGTGCGCGTTGTTGTTACCACTACTCCCACCGAGGATGCCCATTATTATTATTATTATTATTATTATTATTATTACGCTCGCGTTACGTCGCGCGTATCTTTTACTTCTGTTTTGCGGGAGAAAAAGCGCGGCGCGCGCAAAAAACACCAACCAAAAGTCAAAACTTCAAACGGTTGGTTTGGTTTGTACCGTTTGTGTTGTTCGTTTGAATCTCTGGCGCATTTTTTTTACTAAAAGTAAAAAACCCTAAATTGATGTTTGCTGTTTTGTGATTCCAGACTCAAAGTTAAGTTGAGAAGACCGCATTGTGCTCTTTTTTCATCAGAGAGCACACACGTACACACACACACAAAGAGACGACGTAAACGACGACGCTTAAAACAACGACAACAACAACAATTTAACAACAACAACAATGTTTGCCGCCGCGAGTTCGTTAACGACGACGACGATATCGTCGTCGAGTTTAGGAGGATATCGGGGAAAAGAAGTTGTGCAAAAATCCCGATCCTCGATGAGAAGTACTGCTAGGAGAAACAATGTAAACGTCGTCGTTCGAGCTGAAGCGCAAAAGACCATCGACATGAACGAGGTGAGTTTTACTCTAAATATTGATTCTTTTGTTTTTGTCTCGCTTTTGTCTATATGTTGTTTTCCCTTTTGGGATGGAAACAATGGTTCATTTTTCTTCTTTGTCTTCTTCTGTGGATCCATCGTCCATCGTCGGCGGATGGGACGAAAGATATCGTCGTCAAAATGGATAAAATATCGGACATTCGAAGAGATTACTTTTTATAGACACACGCGTCGTGTTTTGCTGACAAAATCGCAACTTCTCTCTCTCTTTCTGTAGTCTCGCACGTATTACTTTTGCATCGCGAACGCGGATTTTATGCTCAACGACGAAAACAACGAACACTTCCCGGAAATCTTGAGAGAACGAAGACGATTTTACCGAGAGACTGAGAAATTGCAAGACTTTTGGATCGTCCCGAACCCAACATTTTTGGACGCCATGCCGGAAATAAAGAAAAAAATTCGGCAACCGTGCGTGGCGGTGATGACCACGGACGAGGTGTGGAACACATTTATTAAGTTAAGAATGGACCGAGTGTATAAAGGTTCCGTGGAAGGGACTGGAGCGGAGTTGTTGAAATCGAACGAGTTAATCGCCGCGGACGCGTTTCCGCCGGTGGACCCGGCCAAGTGGACGGCGCCGTATAACAAATACTCGCCCGGGTGGTGGGAAGTGTTTTACCCCGGGGCGGATTGGACGCAAGGGTACCAAGCGACGGTGAATCCGTTGGCAGAAGAGGGGGTTGAGCGCACTGGGGCGTAATTTTTTAGTAGAAAGACAGACAGACAGACAGAGACAAACAACAACAACGACAACATATAGAGTGCGCGCACACAAAAGCCATCGGAGAAGAACGACGGAAGAAGAAGAACATCATCACAAATTTTTTATATTAGAAGAAATATCTTTATTATTATTAAAGAATGGATATAGAGTATCAAAGGTCCTCTTTCTTCTTCTTTCCCTTCTTTCCTTTCTTTTTCTTCTTCTTTCCGCTACTCTTTTGTTGTTGTTGTTTCTTTTCCTCCTCCTCTTTGACGCGCGCGGCTTCCGCTAATTCCTCTTCTTCCTTCTTTCTCTCTAACTCCGCAATCTCCGCTCTCGTCAAACCTAACGTAGCATCTTCGGTTTCTTCACCCATGATATCGTTCAAATCGAACTCTTCCTCGATCGGTTCCTCGGGTTCGTAATCGTTTTCGTCTTCGCTCTCGCCGCCGTCGATTATTTTCGGCACGTCTTGAATCATAAACGTTCTCGTTTTACCATTCAAGACTAACTCGCAGTGCCTAGCGAGCTCGCGAGGGTCAAAGGAACCACTCATGGTTGCGTACCTTCCTTTTCTGGGTTGTAAAACCGTCACGGTTGGTGAATTGTGCGGTAAAACGTCGAAGGCTTTTGCAAACGTTTTCTGGACAATCGGATCGACGACGATCCACGTGAACGGTCGTCCGCTCGTAAGTTTTGCCGCTTCAAACGCTCTTTCCATGCGATCTTCAAACATAGACTGCGAAGAAGAACTCGTCCCTGGAATAAACGCGATGGCGCACAAACCGCCTTTGGATTCGCACTCGTCCTCGAATTCCTTTTGCGTCGTGACGTGCGGCGGCGGCGTCACTTTTCCTGGAGACTTCGCCTCGTCTTTCCGCTTGATTTGATTTTTGGCTTCCAGCAACCATTGGCGAAGATAAATGTAATTCATCGGTCCAGGAAACGGCGCAGAGTTCATTTGGACGTTTCCAGACGCCTCTTGTTGCGGCGTGACCGCGGGATTAACGAACAATAATTGCACCGCGGGTAACTTTGGAATGTTGAACTTTTGCAAGTTCGGGTCGTTTTTATCATCGGCTTGGAAAAAACCGAAATGGAAATCGTCCTTGAAGTTTGCCGCTAATGTTTTATACATTCCGGGCGTCTCGTCCTTTTGAGAGAACAAAACGCACTTCGGTGTGAACGGATCCGTGGCTAAATACTGGTCCAAGTTGTCCTGGGTGATTCTTAAAACAACATCCGCCGTGTTTTCGTACATCCACGCTTTCAAATTCCCGTCGTTCACCGGATGGTCCTCGGAAACTTCAAACGGGTACGATTCTTCGTCCTCTTTGTTCTCACCGAACGGGTAATACATCAACGAGAAGCACTCGTCTTTGTTTGGAAACTTACTCAACGTTTGCGTTTCGGCAAGTTTTATCGCTTTCAAGATATCCTCGCCGTCTCGGTTCACGACGTATTCGTAAAGCTCCGCTTGGAATTGAAGCTTTGCAAACGCGTCGATGGCTTCGTTCACTTTAAGGCCACACTCGTCCGTTCGCTTGGTAAACATAACTACCACCGCTTCTTTCTTTTCTATCACGTCTTGTTCGAAATTTTTCGGTTTCTTTTCAATAAACAACGAAAAATCATCGTTGTTTTCCTCTTCTTCTTCTCCTTTTTTCTTCTCGTCTCCGCTTTTATCCTCGCCGTCGTCTTTCTTTTTACGAAGTACCTCCACTTCCAACTCTCCAACTTCTGGGCCTAAGTGCTTCTCCGCGAACGCAAACACCTCGTCTTTACTCATGCTCTCGCCGTCGAACAAGGTCGGTTTCTTCGTCAAATCTGCGTCTTTATACAACACCAACTTCACCGCGTCCTCTTCGTCTTCGTGCGCTTCCAACCCGGGAAGCACCGGCGTTGGTAACAAATCGTCCGTGGAAGAGTCGTACGTCAACTCAACCACGCGAATTCTGTTCTTATGGTTCCATGCCAACGATTTCAACATGAACGGGGTCTCGCTTTTGTCCGTCACGTACACCAGCGTCGGCATCTCGTCCGAAACGACGTTCTTTAACTCGTCCACGGAATCAATTCTCGCGACTTCATCGTCCGGTAAGTTCTTCACCGCAAACTCTCTCAACGCTCTCGCGGTCAACGCATCCCCTCGATACTCGTTGGACAATTTCTGCGCGATTTTCCTGTACGGGTTCCACGTCTTTTTCCCTCCGAAACCGACGATGGCCGGCACTCGCGATATTTGCATCGACCGTCCTAAATCTTCGTTCCCGGCGATATCAATCGCGCCAAACTTAATGTTCACCGACTCTAACGATAACGCGGCTCTACTGAACGCCGGTGCCATATCCTTGCACGGTTGGCACCCGGGGGCGATGAATTGCACCACCCACACGTCTCTCGTCTCCAAAACTTTCTCCTTGAACTCTTCCGAGGACTGGAAACCAAACACGCCTGAGTTGTTTGGGTCGTACAAAGTTCTCACTTCCGTGTGAAACACGTTGTTCTCTTTAGCAGATGATTCTTCTTCTTCTTCTTCGTCGTAGTCATCGTCATCATCATCAGTATCATCCGTTTTGGCGGCTGAAGCGAACATAAAACCCCCGGTTGTTGTTCCTTGGCTTTGTTTTCGTTTCATCAGAAACGCCGATTCATTTTCATAATTCGGCGGCATCATCATCATCATCATCATCATCATCATCGCGAAAAGGAGGAGAACAAACGACAACCGCAGCGAAAAACGACGAGAATTATTCATCGCCATCATCGTGCTCTTCTTCTTTTTCTTTTTCTTTGTTGTTTTTCTTGCTGCTGCTGCTGTTCTCATCATCCTCCTGTAATGTTATAAGTTTGTTACACTAAAAATGAGGAACGATGATGCGTTCGAGAGCAAACAAAATGTTGTTTTTTTTCTCAGTCAAAAGCGCGTCTGTCTCGGCGAATGAAAATCTCTTGTTTTTTTTCCTTGTTTTTTTGCAATTTTTTCGATCAATCGATCTCCTTTTGGTGAAGAAAATCTCTCTTCTTTTTTTTTGTAGAGAGTTCTGTGGAGCCAGCCTTCTTTTGGAGCTTTATGACGAATCCTTCATAAACACACACGTACAAAAAATAATTTAATAATAACAAACATGTCTGCTGCTTTGACTTCATCCACGTTCGTTGGCGCGAAAGTTTCCGTCGCGAAAACTACCACCGCGTCCAAGAGAGTCGCGTTCTCCGTTCAAGCGAACGCGAGCGGACCGAAGAAGGTACGAATTCCGATTTCGTTTTTTTTTTGTGCGCTTAAAAAATCATCATCGTCGCTCGTTTCAGGCGGGTGGTGGTGCGTCCAAATTTTGCATTTCGTCCAACGAGAAAGTGAGATTGCGCACGATTTTTCTCCGAAACGTCGATGAAGCGGTCGTGTGCGAGTTTTGGAAACGATCGATGCGCGTGTATTCCGATGCGAAAGTTCACTTCGAACGCAATTACGCGCTTTTTTGAGCGTTTCAACCTTCGCGCGTCGCCGTTCCACGACGCGCGACCGATTTCGAATTTTATTTTATTTTCTTCGTGTGTTTATTTGATACGCTCCGCTTCGTCCGTCGTCTTATCGAGGAGGATCGATTTTACTCGAAGAAGCCGTCCAAAAGACAACGAAATCTGTTTTGCCTCTTTCTTGAGGGAAAAAACGAAAAATAAAATATCGCTTTGTTGTTGTGTGTCTGCTTTGAGCAACAACATTAACAACAACAATAACTGACAAAATCGATGATATCTTCTCCTCTTTACATCACAACAGGGTACCAAATCCAAGGGTGGCCAAGCCGGTGTCGGCTACAAGGGTTCCACCGAAGCCGGTTCCGCCCCGAAGAGACGCGACGGTAAGGCTGGCTACGTCTACTCCTTGGGCGTCCGCAACGGCAAGGCGAACGTCGACGAATACTCCCCGATCTACTTACCGGAAGAATTCAAGACGGACGGCGACAAGTACGAAGGTAACTTGCTGTACTGGGCGGCTACGCTCGCCGGTATCATCGGTTCCGGTGCGCTCGCCATCTACTTGACTTCCGCCTTGTAAAAAGTTTGAAAGAGAGAAAGGAAGGAGAGGAGAAAATTTTTGTAGAACAAAGTGTTTTAGCAAACAGGAATAAAAGAGAGAGAGAAGGAGAAGAGAGAGAAGAAAGGAGAGGAGAGAGAGTGGAGGACGAGAGAAAGAGAGAGTCATCATTTGGCGTTCAACACACGCGCTTGATATTTTTGTCTTAGTTTTAGTTGATTTTGTAAAGAAGAAGAAACGAGACGATATTATTGTGTTGATTATATCACGCAACAACCAATAACAACGGGTAAAAAAGAAAGACACATTCATTCGCCGTCGTCGTTTTTGAAACAATTTTGTTCGTTGCGTTTGTTTTTTATTGACAATAAAAAACTAGTATATGCTTCTTTCTCGTCCTACAAAATCGTCTTCGCGTCGTGTGTTGTATTGATGTTGATCTTCTCGTTGTTGTTGTTTTTCGTTTTGTTTTGCTCTACTAAATGTTGTTGTTGTTGTTATATATATATAAAAATACTCTGTTTTATTGTTTTATTGTTGCTGTTGTTCATCGAAGATCACGCTTGCTCTCCGCTGCTCCCGTTTCCAAGAGTTTCTTTAATCTGCGCGGCGTGTTTTTCCATACCACTCACCATGCCTTCTCCTCCAAACTCCTTCATCGCTTCTCTCTGTTCTTCGATGTTGATCGTTTGTTTTGTCTCCGCTTGTAACTCCGCTCTAGCCGCCGCCCTCGCTTTCTCTCGTTCCTCTTCCTCGGCTCGGATCTTCGCTTCTTCTTCGTCCTTTTGCTTTTGGATCTTTTCTTGCTCTTCCTTCTCCTTTTGCGCTTGCTCGTTTTTCACCTTTTGTTCGGCTTCGGCGATTTCTTTTTCGCGCTTCTCAATCTCTGCGTTTCGATTCGCTTCAATGTCTTTCTTTTGCGTCGCCGCGGCTTCAAAATCGGACCACAAATCATCTGGAACGGCATCGACGGCTTCCGTGGGCGCGCTCGCGTCCGCCGCAGGTGCACCCGCGGCGGCGCCCGTGTTTGCTGTGTCGTCCTTCTTGTTGAGATCGGACCAACCTTCTGGATTTTGCACCGCCGCGACGGGTTGCTTTTGGTCGCGTTTGATGCCCAACTCATCCACGGCGGGTTGTAAGAGCTGATTCGTCGACTGTTCGACTCGAGAGACTGGTCGGACGTTGGAAGTCCCATCGTCGTTCCCGCCACTGCCGGCGGCTTTGTTGCCCTTCTCGGGATTCGAGTCGCCGCCTTCCGAAGACGAAGAATCGGAATCGGAATCGGAATCGGAATCGGATGAGTCCGAGTTTGCGGGTTTCTCACCAGAAGCACCCGCTACAGTCGCCAAATCAGTGTTCGACGCTTTCCTCCTCGGATTATTCTTCAAGTTCGCTTCGCACGCTTCGAGTTCACGCATGGCTGCCGCTTCTCGCGCCTTGGCTTCCTTCACCAAATCCATAGCCGACGCCGACTTTTTGCTCTTCTTCGGTCTCAACTGCGAATCGCAGTACCTTTGAAGTCTCCAAAGCGTTTTCGAATCGAGTTCTTCGATGTTGATTTCAATCTCGTCGCCCTCGGCTTTGCCCATCGCTGCTTGCCCTTCTTGAACAATAGTAATCACCATCTCTTGCTTGCTCTCTGGAAGCTCTTGCAACGACATCGTCAACGCGTGCTTCTCATCAAACGTCATCTCTCTCGTCGGTAACGGCTCTTGATCGAGCTCAATGTACTTGCGATCTTTCGTAACTTTGCTTTGTGGAGTCGCGCGTTGTCGTTTGGCTTTCGGTTGACCGCTGCCACTTCCGACCGGGCGACCTCTTGGTTTACCAGTTGCTTTACCTCGACTCGCGGCGGCATACTCCTCCGGATCGTCGTCGTACATGTTCGCGTCAAAGTCGTCGTCTAAGAATCCGTCCATATCGCGCTCTCGAGGGGCGTATCCGCCACCACCACCCTTTTGTCTTCTCAACTCTGCCAATTCACGTTTCATTTCCGCGAGTAACTTGGCCTGCTCTTCCGCGAAAACCTCTTCTTGTCTGATCGGATCCTCCGGCGTGTTTGCGATTTCAATATCCTCCTTCGTGCGGATGTCCTCCTCGTCGCTCATTTTCTGTTCAACGTTGTATTTCACCCACCCTTCTTCGAACGCGCCGCGGACTGTTTCACCCATTTGTCCAGCATCCGTAGTCGTCCCATTATACAAGGCACAGTTATCGAAAATCAATCGCATGTCGTCCGCAAAGTCGGTCGGCCACGTGTACTTCTTCCCATCCAACTTCTCTTTCACTTTACCGAGATCCATCGGGTTCTTCACGATCTCGTAATAATCAGGGATGCCAAGCTTTACCGCGTCAACGGGTTGCGTGAAAATCCAGTGGAATTTGTTTCTTTTCACGTGGTTCAAAACGTCTCTGCACGATTTGATCAACACGTTTCTCCTCTTTTGTCGTTCGTCCTCAATTTGCGCTTCTCTCAACATCCGTCGATTCTTAATGATGCGTCCATCGCGCATTCTCTTGTGCGAGCGGTCAGAACCGAGACTTATGCTTGCCGGCTTCACCGTTCTGTTCGCGTATGGGTCCGGTCTTCTCGCGCTGTACGCATCCGGCGGCGGTAACATGTCGTTGAACATGTTATCGTACTGGTTGAACACGCCGCCGCTCGCTCGTAACTGTTCTTGTTTTCTCTCCGCCGCTTCTTTCTTCTGCCTCTCGACTTCCTCGACTCTTCTCTTTGCAATTGCAATCTCCTCCAATTTCTTTTTCAACTCTTGTTTTGCTAATTCTTTTTCTCTTTTTTTCATCGCTTTTCGTTGTTTTTTCCTCTCCGCTAACTCTTCCTCCGTGCACTCTTCGTCCGTCTTATCGCCACCGGCTAATGGAATCTCCAACACCGGCGTCGCGATAATCGACTCGACTTTTTGAAGGATGGCAGGATCCACTTCTTGCTTTGCCGGTGGTTCAGGAGGCGCAGACTGTTCCGGTTTCGGAACTGGCGCGACTGGTGCGACTGGCGCGGCGGCGGCGTGTCCTCCTCCTCCCGAGTACGGCTCCGCAACTTTGTGTCGATCGAAAATCCCAGACCGCCACGACATCGGGTCAACGCCCCCATTCATCATCGACCCGTGACTTTTCTTCCTCCCTTTCATCTCTTGCCAGTTCTCTTTAAACTGCTCAAACTCGCTCGATTTAATAAAGGCAAAACCTTTCGGGCACCTCAAGGCGAGCGTTCTCGAGAGCAAAAGTTCACCTTTTTCAGCCGGTCTCGCGCCGCTCGGGTAGTACTCCTCGTCGTCCTCGTCTCCTAATTCCATTTTCTCCGCCGCGACTCCCGCGTCTTCTTTCTCTTTCTCTTCCTGCGCGGCTTTCTCCGCCGGTCGGACGCCCCCGTTTCGCGTCATTTTTTTATTGTCTTTTTTCTCTTCTTTTCACTTCTTCTTCTTCTTCCTCTCGCGAAAGCTTCTTCTTCTCGAGTCGACGAATTTCTTCTTCTTCTCCTTCGCTTTGTTGTTGTTGTTGTTGTAGCTCCTCTTCGCTTTTAATACTACTCTGTTGAGAAAGAAATAAAAAAGATTCGTTTCGTCGTCAGCGTCGTCTCTTCGCGTTGTGCTAATCGCGCGCGCTTCAAAGCGCAGAGGAATTCGAGAGAGAGAAGGATGTGATCCTGATGTGACTAATCGAATCGACGTAATTCTCTCTCTCTCTTTCTGACGACGTGAACGAAGATAACAAAGACGGCAGTAAAGTTGCTCGTCAAACAATACTCTCCTCCTCCCAAAGCGTGTCGTTTAAAACGTACCTTTAAAGTTTCTGTGCGTGTTAAAGTGTTAAAGTGTGTGTGTGTGTGTTAAATGCGCGCGCCGGCCGCACAATTATACAAGAGGAAAATCGCTCAATTTTGCGGCTGCCTCTTCGCAAGAAAAGAAAAAAAGAAGGAGTCGAAGAAAGAAAATTCAATGCATGGAAAGATGACGACGGCAAACAGGAAGTAAAAACGTGTCGTAAAATCAACATCAACAAACACTCTTTATTATTTTCAAAATGTCTACGAGCACTAAAAGCTACTTACTACTCTTCGTCGTCGCCGCCACGAGTACTACTACGACTGCTACTACTACTACTCGAATAAGAAGAAGACAAAGACAAAGAACACGAGGGCGGATCCGCGCTTTTCTTTCCCAAACAAACGCTCATGTGCCCGCCGTGTTCTAACATTCTCAAAAACACCGCTTGGAAGCCGAACGAGTGCGCCGCTTCCACGCCTTTGACTTTGTCGTGGTAGTGGTACGGGGTCGATGGGTCGGGTTCGATGCCAAAACCGTATAAATCGACGGATTCGCAGGTGAGCATGGCAAAATATAAACCTTCCACGCCAGTTGGTGGGGAGTTGCGGCCTTTGACCGAGACGGCTTTGAGGTCGGCGAACGCGAGGTACGCTTTTTTGTATTGGCCTCGCGCGGCGCCGGCGAATTCAGGCGCCATGAAGTAAATTTTTTCCTCGCTGCCCCATTTTTTGTACAGAGCGTCCATGCTTTTTGCCGCACCAGCACCGAAGAGGAGCAACGCGTCTTCGGACGCACCTCTTGGTTTCCGTCGCAACCACGTTCGGGTCCACGCGTTGTTGATAACTCTGAAGGTGGTTTTCGAGCCGACTTTGTTTTCGAAACCGACGGTTGGACCGTCGTTGAAACGGAAAACGGCGTCGTGCGCGTCGATGGCCTCACCGTAATTGGCGTTTAAGTTGCTGCCACCGTTTCCCACGACCGCGCAGGACTTGAACTGTTTTTCGCGTAAATCTTCCGCCGGTAACACTTCTGGATTGTTCTTGCCGCTCGGATGGTACTTGTTACCATTTTGCGCCTTTGTCACTAAAATTCTCTTCACGTTTGCTTTCTTCCATTCCGGCGTTTTCGGTATCCACAACTGTGGGAGAACAATATCGAACGACTCTTTCAGTTTCTTCAAGTTCATGGCTTCTTTGGCTGCCGCGCCAACGCGATGGTCTGCGGTCGGGAGGAACGTATTGCCACCGGCGCTCGAGTCGGCGCTCTCGTCCTCGCCGCCGGTATCGTCCCCTTCCTCGTCGCTCGCGCTACCACCACCAAAACTATTACTACTAGAACTACTACTTCCTTTAGAAGATGATCGCGAACGGCTTCTTCTTCGTCCTTTTCGTGCCGTTCCCACGACGCCGGCGGTGGTCGCTTCTTCTCCTTCTTCGTCTGCGTTGTTGTTGTTGTTGTTGTTCAACTCTTCCTCTTCCTCCTTCTCATGCGAAGACGAGGAAGAGGAGGAAGAGGAGATGTCTGCTGAAACGCGCATCGTTGTATCCTCCTCTCGAGTCGTAGTCGCTTCTCTCCCCCACTTCGACGACGACGACGACGCAAAACTTCCAAACAATCGCACACCCAACGCGAATACTCCATTTTCATCATCGTCGTTGATGAGAAACTCTTTGACGATAAAGACGAAAAGCGAGACGCACAGAAGGAGTCTGCACGCGCGATAATACGAAGATTTTCTTTTATTGATTCTCCTCGACGACCCAGTTTTTGCTTCTCTTCTGGGAACGGAGAGGCCCATTCCTTCTTCTTTGTCTTTGTCTTCTTCTTCGTAAATGCGCGAAGTGTTTTTGTGTGGTTTGTGTGAGAAATCAACTCATGATTTTAAAATATTACACTTTCGAAATTTTCATCATCATCATCATCATCATCACAACATCTGATCGTACTTGGTGTTATCCTCGTCGTATTCCGCGCGTTTCTTTTTATCGCTGAGAATAGAAAACGCGAACGCGATTTGCTTGAACCTCGTTTCCGCCTGTTGGAGTTTCGCGGCTTCGTTTTTCGAGTGGTGTTGTTTGTCCGGATGCCACTTCATGGCTTGCGTTTTGTACGCTTTGGCTATTTGTTTCGGACGAGCGGTTTGTCGACAGTCGAGGAGTTGATAAAGTTTTGGGGTTTTGGATGATTCACCGATATCGTCATCTTTATCGTTGTCGTCGTCGTCGTTCAAATCGACGTCGGAGCCGTAGCGTCCTTTTTTCTTGCCCGGCGTTTTTCTGTTCATGGCGGAAACGAGCTTGGCCAACTTTTGCACTTTTCGAGCGATGATCGGATCCTCCGGTGATAGCATTTGCGCTAAACGGATAGACTCGAACGCTTTCATACGTTTGTTGCCTAAGAGATAGATATCGTGCGAAATGACGTGCGCTTCAACGTTGTTGGCGTGTAAGAGTAACGCCTCCTTGGCACTTTTCAACGCCGTCTTTGCCAGTCGATTACGGTCGAGTTTTTCTCGGTTTGTTTCTCCGGCATTCGTCGATGAATACTCGAATCCACGTTCATTCAGAACAGTAGAGGATGATTCTGAATCCGAACCCGAGGATAACGCGTCGTCTTCTTCGCTGCCACTACTCGTTCCGGAGGAAGCGCCCCGCGAATACGTTAAGATTCCTACCAGACTGGACGCGCGAGCGACGAGAATATTCGCGCGAAACCGCGTCGGTTGTCGACCCATGGATAGTTGTTCCAGGACATAATCGCACTTTTCCACGCACAACTGATACTCCTCTTGATCTGATAAACTTTCGATGGATTCTGAAATCGTTTCGAGTTCTCTCAATCGGTTCGCGAGCGTCTTGCATTTTTGCGAGTGTTTCAAAAGTTCTTCGTCGCACTCGTGCTCTAAGCTCGATGCTTCTAAACATCTCAACGCACCGCTCACGTCGTTTACTCTCCACTTACACTCGGCGAGAAGGTACAAACGATCGATAGAGTCTCTGGGAAGTTTGTTTTCGCACTCGTCCAAGGCGAATAAGACGCGTTGACACTTGATGCAATTTTCCACGTACTCAAATCGCGCGTTATTCTCAAAAGGAGACGTCGAAGTCGTTAGAATTTGTCTCAACATTTCCTCGCTCGCGATTAAGTTCTCCGCGTTCTTTTCTGCGTTTCTTTTCAAAAATTCCGCTTCGTCAAAGAGAGGTTTTCTCAGTTCGCCTTTGCGCGTCGCCTCGTTCTGCTTATTCGCGCGTTCCGTTTTACTCTTCAAAAGTGCCCTGGCCTCTTCTCGTCCTTTCGTAGCTTCCGCGTGCGTCTGGTCGATGTGTTGTAAAATAAACTCGTACATTTCTATCGCTTTCGTTTCGTTATTTAACTTCATTTGCGCCTTGGCGCCTCTCGTCAAAGCCTTCTCGTATTTCGGGTCGAGTTTCAGAGCGTTGTCGCAATCCTCCGCGGCGATGACGTATCGTTCCAACTTCAACGCACAAAACGCCCTGTTTGCGAAGTATACCGCTTTCTTCGGTTCTAATCTGATCGCCTCCGTGTACGCCTCGAACGCGTGTTCGTGATCTTCGCGTCTTTGATTTTTAGTACCATTTTTCCTTTCCTTTGCCGTTTTCAAACATTTCGAACCGAGATCGTTCGCCTCGTCCGCTTTCTTCTCGTCGTACTCTCCGTCCTTCCACCACTCTTTTTTCGCGTCGCGATCGATCACCGAAGAAGTCTTTTCAAAAGTTTTTTCTTCTTCTTCCTTCTCCTTCCCCGCGATCTCGGCCAACTCCACGGTTAACTTTCGCATCTGTTTCAACATGCGTTGCACCTCGGGAGTGTCAAACGTGCCCACTTTTTTCGCCTGAAATACGAAATCTTTATACTTTTCCATCCTGTATATTTCTCCAGCTTCGATCGGGTCCATCGGACATAAACTGTCCACGATCATTTTCACG
>Ga0209631_10004834_pt1 | contig 14638 bp, 8 predicted proteins | sample COG_08_FD_184752 | JGI IMG/M metagenome (GOLD analysis project Ga0209631, IMG submission 184752) | Pelagic Microbial community sample from North Sea - COGITO 998_met_08 (SPAdes) (version 2) | ecosystem: Environmental > Aquatic > Marine > Neritic zone/Coastal water | place: Helgoland, sampling... | reverse complement strand
GCGAAAGCTGGTGCTTACGCTATGGGTAGAGCAATGGATGACGCAATTATTGCGGCCGCTTCTGGCAATGCATTTGGTGGAGTAGCTGGTGCTACTTCTATTGCATTACCTGCAGGACAAAAAATTGCAGTAGGAACTACATCTTTAACAGTTGCTAAATTAATTTCTGCTAAAGAAATTCTAGATGCATCTGACGTTGATCCAGACGAAGAAAAATACTTAGTTTGTTCAGCTAAAGAGATTACTTCTCTATTAGGTGATGACAAAGTAACTTCTGCTGATTTCAATAGTGTTAAAGCACTTGTTGCAGGTCAAGTTGATACTTTCATGGGCTTTAAATTCATTAGAACTGAAAGAATAGCCGCATCTGGAGGTGACAACCTTGCACTTGCTTTTACGCAATCATCAATTGGTCTTGCTCTTGGAAAAGACATTTCTACTAGAATATCTGAAAGAGATGACAAGAACTATGCAACTCAAGTATTCCTATCTATGACGATTGGTGCTACTAGAGTTGAAGACGAAAAAGTTGTAGAAATCGCTTGTAACGTATAATATACTTACAATCTCAACTTACCTTTAAAGGGCCATTGCAATATATGGCCCTTTAATATATTAAAAGGATATTATGGCTACAGAAGTTTCAATTTGTTCAAATGCATTAAGAAGATTAGGTGATGACCCTATTACATCACTTACAGACGATACTGAAAGAGCCAGACTTTGTAATTCATTTTACCCAGATGCAAGAGATGCGGTTTTAAGATTACACACTTGGAATTTTGCGGCAACAAGAGCATCATTAGCAAAATTAGCAACAGCACCCGCTTATGGTTATGCTAATCAATTTTCATTACCTTCAGATTGTTTAAGAGTATTAAGCATGGAAGAACCACATTTTATTTTTAAAGTAGAAAACGTAGCTACTCACGGTAGAGTATTATTAACAGATGAAGGCACAGCAAACATTATGTATGTTGCTAGAATTACTAATCCTACTTTATTTGACAGTATGTTTGTTGATACATTAACTGCAAAATTGGCAACAGATTTAGCATATCCAGTTACAAATTCTGTTCAATTACAAACCCAAATGCAGAAACTCTATGAATATAAACTTTCGGAAGCCCGTAGTGTTGATGGACAAGAAGGATTTATTGATGATCTTGTTTCTGACACATTTACAACTTTCCGAAGATAATGGCTAGAGTACATCCTTTTCAAACTAATTTTACTGCTGGTGAATTAACACCTAAACTTGCTGGTCAAGTTGATTTTAAAAAATACAATAATGGTGTTGAGATTATGGAAAATATGACAGTATTTCCACAAGGCGGAGCATCAAGAAGATATGGTACAAGATTTGTAAAAGAAGTAAAAGATAGTTCTAAAGTAACTAGACTTATACCTTTTGAATTTAATATAGAACAATCTTATGTATTAGAATTTGGAGATCAATATATTAGATTTTATAAAGACAATGGACAAATAACTTCTGGTGGATCAGCTTATGAAATAGCAACTCCATTTACAGAAAGTATGTTGTATGAAATACAATTTACACAATCAGCAGATGTTATGTACATTGTACACGAAACATTAAATCCAAGAAAATTATCAAGAACAGGTCATACATCTTGGACACTTACAGAAGTTGAATTTCAAAATGGCCCTTATTTAGATACAAATGAAAGTTCAATTACATTTGCATCATCTGCAACAGGTGTTGGTACAGGAAGAACTTTAACTGCATCTGGAACTGCATTTGGATATGAAAATAACGGTTTTCATTCTACTGACGTTGGAAGATTAGTTAGATTAAGAGATGGTTGGGGTGTAATTACTGGTTATACATCAGCAACAGTTGTTACTTGGGAAATAAAATTAGATTTAGGTTCTGCAACCGCTACAACAGATTGGGCATTAGGTGCTTGGTCTGAACATTCAGGTTATCCTAAAACAGTTTCATTTTTTGAACAAAGATTAATATTTGGTGGAAGTACATCATATCCACAAACTATATGGGCTAGTGAAAGTGGTTTTTATGAGCATTTTCATGCAGGTGATGGTAGTCCAGCAGATAGTTTTATTTACACAATAGCGGCTAACAAAGTAAACACTATTAGATGGTTAGCACCTGCTAGAGATTTAATTGTTGGTACAGCAGGTGGTGAATTTAAAGTAGGAAGACCAACTGGTGAGCCTTTACAACCCGACAACGTACAAATTACACAACAAACTACATATGGTGGTTACAGTACACAACCTATTCAAATTGGTAACGCTGTCTTGTTTGTACAAAGACAAAGAAAAAAAATTAGAGAATTAGCATACAGATTTGAAGATGATGCATATTTAGCACCAGACATGACATTACTTGCAGAACATATTACAGGTAATGGAGTTGTTGATGTTGATTATGCACAAGAACCACAAAGTATTTATTGGGCTGTTAGACAAGATGGAATATTATTAGGTTTAACTTATCAAAGAGAAGAAGATGTTGTTGCTTGGCATAGACATATTATTGGTGGTTCATTTAAACAAACATTTGATGCCGCATCTGATGTAACATCTAAAACAACTGATCCAAATTATAATGGTTACATTACAATAACAAATCATGGTTTTAACACAGGTGATAAAGTTTATTATGATGCAAATGGTGGAACTAAAATAGGTGGATTACAAGATAAAAATTATTATTATGTTATTGCAGTTAATGCTAACACAATTGAATTTGCAGATAGTTATGAACAAGCAATAGATAGAACTGTTTTACAAATATCAGCAGGTGTTGGAACTCATAGTATATCTGCACCATCTAAAGTTAAATCTGTTTGTACTATTTCTGAAAATTTAGAAAATCAAACATGGGTTATTGTAGAAAGAAAAATAAATAATAACATAGTAAAATATGTAGAATATTTAGATGATAAATTAAATATGGATAGTGCTTTATCTACAACTGTTAATGCTGACAGTACAACAATAACAGGATTAGATCATTTAGAAGGTGAAAGTGTACAAATACTTATAGGTGATGCAGTATTTCCAAATCAAACAGTATCAAGCGGATCAATTACTATTAGTTTACCTGCAAATACAGGTTATAAATCATTAGAAATTGGTCTTGGTTATATCTCACAATTAAAAACTATGAGAGTAGAAGCTGGTGCATCTGCTGGTACTGCACAAGGTAGAAAAAAAAGATATAATGAAGTATTAGTAAGATTACATAAAACTGTTGGTATTAATATAAATGGAGATCAATTACCATTTAGAACTTCATCTACACCAATGGGCCAAAATATTGCAGAATTTACTGGAGATAAAAGGGTAATTAATTTAGGATGGGATAGAGATGGACAAATTATTATAAAACAAGAACAACCTTTACCAATGACGGTATTAGGTATAACAGGAACATTAGTAACAAGTGATTAAGGAGTAAAATATGGCATTTCAAATGATACCTTTTTTAATGGCGGCTAGTACAGCAGTTACCATTATGGGTCAAAGACAACAAATGAAACAAATTAAAGCTAATGCGGCTTGGAATAAATATGAAAATGAATTGTCATTTCAATACGAAAAACAAAAGAAATTAAAAGAACAAGCAAAATTAATGTCTGCACAAAGAGCAAGAGTAGGTGCTAGTGGTGCGCAATTTTCTGGTTCACCTTTGCTTATAGCTAATGCAGATTTTGAAGAATTTGAAAATGATATGTTTTTTTTAGAAAAAAGAGTTTTTGTTAGAAATGCGGCAATGGATGCAGAAACAACTGGATTGCTTACTGCACAAAAATATAAAATGGGTGAAACATTATTATCTGCTGGTATGACATATAAAACATATAAACAAGATCAAGCGGCGGCAGAAAAAGGTATTGGTTAATGGTTTATCTAGTAAAAGTTTGGGAACATGATACAATGATATTTGAAGGATACACAAAGAAAATACCAAAAGCAGGTCAAGATTTTAAGGCTTTTAAAACTACTACTGATATGAATGGTGCAATAAAAAGTCATAGTTTTAGCCCTGCTCAATATAGGATTACATATGAAAATACCAAGATATAGAAGTGAAGGTGGTACTACTATTGATAGTAATAGATCATTAACTACAGGTACTCAAACAGGTGGTGCTGTAGCTAGTCTTGGTGTAACTGCAATAAACAAAGTTACAGAATACGCTAACAGAAAAAACTCTATTGATGCTAAATTAAGAAGATTAGATATTAATACTAATAAAGATTTATCTACAGCTATGATGTATGGTAAAACTTCTGATTTTCAAAACTCATTACAAAATAGACAAGATTTTTTAACTCCAGATAATTGGTTATTAGATTATGATAATAGTGCAAAACAATGGGAAAAAGAATTTAAAACTGGATTAGATGAGCAAACTTGGAAAGAATATCAACCTTTGTATTATCAAAAATTTTTTGAAGCTAGAAATGATGTAGTTAAAGCAGTTAATAATCAAAAACTAAAAAATGCAGGTCATGCTTTTAATGAAGCAAATACTGCATACAAATCATCTGTAGAACAAGCTAATTCATTATCACAAATAAAAGCACAATATGAATTATATACAGAATTACATTTAAAGAAAAATGTAGAAACTAATTTATTTGATAGAAAAACTTTTAATGAAGTTAAAGAAACAACTAAAAATTGGACAAATGTAAAATACGGAATGTTACAAGCTACTAAAGATTTAATTATTATGTCACCTAATGGTAGCCAAGAAGTTGATTGGAATAATGTAACATCAAGACTTAAAAACAAAAATTTTAAAATGGTTGATATTGAAGGTAAAGAATTAACTGTTGATGATGATTTAAGAAAAGAATTAATTAAACAAGCACAAGATGAATTTACAAATCAAAATTCATTACACACAAAACAAAAAGAAGAAAAAGATAAAACAACTAAAACAGATTTTGTTGATAGAATTATTGGTTTAGAAACTGGTACTAAAGAAGGTCAAGAAAATGCTAAAAATTTTATGGCTGATTTAGAAAATTCAGATTTAGAACCAAGCACAAAATTATCTATGAGAACTGCTTACAATGCCGCTTTAAATAATATGAAAAACGGTAAGAATAGTTGGAATAGTGTACAAGGTAATCAAGCATTGGCAATGACTACTTATCTAATTGGTTCTGGTGCTATGGATACTGAAAAAGAAAGAGAAGTTATTTGGGATTTAATGGCTCAAGGATTGTTAGAACCTAAAACAGCAATGAGTTTATATAAACAAAGTGGTGAATTAACAAAAAGCAGAAACTCATACAAAAAAGATATTACTACAAAAGCTACATCTATGTTAATGAAAGAAATAGGTGCTGATGAAGGTGTGTTAGGAATGTTAAATAATTTACAACAATTACCAGCAGAAGAAAGAACAGGTGCTTTATTAAGCGCATTAGATAGTGGAAAAATGACACAAGAAGCATACAATGCTATGAACAATATGTACAGATTACTTGCTGAAGGTGAACGTAAAGGATTTACATATGAAAATATGTTAGTCAATAGAAGACATCCAAATTACATTTTAAACGATTTAATTGAAACTTATAAAGGTACTATAAATGATGAAAGATTAAATGAATTACAAAATAAAATTAAAGGTATTGTTGGCCCAACAGCTACAGACCAATCTTTTTACATTATGCCTACTGAATACTTTGTAGGTAAAACACCAAGTAATGCTAATCTTGTTATGCCTCCAAGAAATGAAGGTGAAGATGTTATTACTTATCTAAAACGTGCTAAAAAATTAATAAAAAGAACAGATGGATTACCTAGTGTTATTACTGGAGAAAATGTTGAAACATTAGATGTATCTGATCTGTTTATAATGCCAGACTTTGAATAACTATGAAAATAACAGCTTTACAATTATCACAAGCTGGGTTTGATACAGACACCATAAAATCGTATGTTGATACCCAAATACCTCTTTTAGAAAAAGCAGGATTTAATAAAAAAGAAATATACAATAGTTACGGTATAGTACCTATTAAATCTAATTCATTATTAGATACTGATATGCAGGAAGACACAACTGCTATTACAGAAAATCAATTACCTTTAGGTAAAAAAACATCATTAATGAAATTACAAGATGAAGAAAATGCTAACACAATTAAATCTAACAAAACATCTGACGGTAAATACAATCTTAAAAACACTACATTTGATTTATTAAAGAATAAAGATCAAGCTAAAATTGTAAATAAAATAGATGAAGCGTATAAATTATTTAAAGAAGATGATGATGGTAGAGTAGGATTTATAGATAATTGGATGGAAAAATACTATCCAAACATAGCATATGAAAAAGAAAAATTTAAAGGTAGTGTAGATTTAACTTTAGCAGAAAGTGCATTGAATGATGAACAAGTTAAATTACTAGAAAACGCACAAGCTAAAGATGCTATTGCAGGTAACTTTGGTTTTAATCAAGAAACAGGTAGATATCTTTTTGATACAAATTTTGAACAAGCTGAAGATGAAAGAAAAGCTAATGAACCTGTTAATGTATTACATACAGCTTTTTCTACAGGTGCTAACTCAAAAACAATATTAGAATATGCTAAACAAAATTATGAATTTAATGATATGCAAATTATGTATCTTAATGAGTTTATGTCATTTGTTTCAGCTTTAGAAAGTAATAATAGAAATATTTACAATGCAGATGGTAGTGCTGGTGGTTTATTTCAATTTAGAAAAAGTGGTTTTAGAACTGCTTTAAATAGATTTGTAAACATAAACAGAAAAATCAATAAAGATTATGAATTACCTTATTGGGTAACAGAAGCATTTAAACATCAAGACCCAACAAGATTATCACCAGATGAACAAAAATCTTTAGCATTAGCTAACTTTTTAGAAATGCCTAAAAGCACAAAATACAATCGTGCTGGTTCAGATCAATTAATTAAAGCAATTGCTAATGGTGATGTTGATGCAATGAAAAAATTATATATTGAATATCATCATGCTGATTATGAAAAAGTAGAAGATATAGAAGCAGGTGTAGGACAAGAATATAGACTTGTTGATAATCAAAAATTAAAAGACAGAACTGACCAATATTTTGATAAATTTGGTACAGATAAATATGATTATGAAACTGCACAATTAGCTTATTGGGGTAATGACAATATCGTAACTAAAGCATTAGAAAAATTACCTGCAAACATAGGTGATAAAGTTTTAAATGCTTTTGGTGGTAAAGGTTATTACAACGTATTTACAAATGGATACGAACAATCTGTTAATGGTATGTTAGACAGATATTATCAAGTATTTATTGATGATCCTAATGCTGATCCTAAAGAAGCAATACAAAAAGTATTTATGTATCAAGAACAAAGATTTGATAAAGATATTGTTGCATCTGCTGTTACGTTAGTAAATGATTTACCATTTATGGTGGCAGGTTGTTTTGCGGCAGGTGGTACAGCTTTAGCTGGAAGTTTGGGTACAGCCGCACCTGCGTTACCTGTTATATGTGGTGCTGGTGGTTTTGCATTACCAGAAGTTATTAGATCATCTTACATGAGAGCAATAGAAGATAATTTTGTAGGTTCATTTCCAGAATTTTTAAGTCACTACATGGATAAAAAAACAGCATTAGTTGCTGGTAAATCCGCAGTAATTGGTGGTGTTACATTTGGTGCTGGTGCAAAAGTTAAAGCATTAACAGGAAGTACAACAGCTAGATTAGCAACAGAAGTAAGTGTTATGACTACATTAGGTGCGGCATTAGAAGGCCATGTACCTACAATGAGAGATTTTGCTCATGCTACGGTCTTGGTCTTTGGAATACATGGGTCAATACGAGGTATGAAAATGTTTAAAGACATTTATACTGAATACGGCAGACACCCTAGAGATGTAATTAAAGACATGGAAAAAGACGTAACTGTTAGACATCAAATAGAAAATGGTCAAATGCCAACTCTTTACGAACAAGGTGCTAAAACAGTTGTAGAAGGATTAGAGAAACAAACTAACATTAAATTATTACCTCCACCAAAATTTAAAAACAATGAAATTGTTAATGTATCCACATCTTCTACAGAAGTTGGTAGGGTAATTGGTAAAGAAACAATTGGTAATGAAAAAGTTGTTATAATTGAAAAAACAAATGGTGCTAAAATACCAGTATTAGAAAGTGAAGTTAGAAAAGCACCAAACAAACCTATTGAAGTAAAAATAGAAGGTGACAAAATTAATATAAATTTTGCTAAAGACACATCATTTGCTGAAAGAAAATCTAATGGTGAATTTAATGTTAATGTTGTTGAGGTTACAAAAAATGCAGATGGTATTTATAAAGAAAATTTATCTAGTATTAATAAACAAATATTAGAAGCAAAAAAGAAAAATCAAGAAATATATAAAAAAGAAAGAGAATTAAATAATCAAGATGCTAAAGTTAGTTCTAAAATTTATAAAGAAACTGCTTTAGAAGTTAGAAAAAACAATCCAGAATCTACTGTTGCTGATATAAATCGTGCAGTTTCAGAAAAATTATCAACTAGAACAAATAAAAAATTAGAACCTTTATTAATAAAAATAAAAGAATTAGAAGTTAAAAAAGAAACTGTTTTTAAATCTACACCAGAAATTACTATAAGAGATACAGGAAGCGCAATAAGAATAGTTACAAAAGATGGTAAGACAATTGCTAATGAAACAATAACTATTCAATCTAAATTTTACCCAGAATTAGCAAAAAGATTTAAAGAAAACAAAAAACAAAAAACAGAATACAATAACGCTAAAGAATTAATTACTAAAGAACGTAATGGTTTATCTTCAATTGCTAAAAAAGTTGAAGTTTTATTTGCATTAAAAGGCAATATTGAAAAAATGATTTTAAGAGTTGGTAAAGACAATGTTGCTATACCAAGATCAGCTTATGAACAATTAATCAAATTTACTGAAAAAGGTGAAATTAAAACTGCTGAAATAATGGGTAGTGAAGGAAGACAAGTTATAATGATGTTGCATCCAGAAACAGGTAAGATTTTAGCAACTATAAAAGGTGAAAAAATTAATGGTGAAATAGATGCACAAGCTACAAATTATTTTGATAATTTTAAAGAAAAAGAAGGTGTACATTTTGATAGAGTAAATAGTAGTAGAGATGGTGATAACTGGGGAATACCTAGAGATATATTTACACAAGAAAAGAATTTACCAGCAGACTACGCAAACAATTCTGCGGCATGGAAAGGTCTATTTAATTCATCAAAAGGATTAGACTTAATTGATCTTGTAGAATTATACAAAGCATTTGTTAAAAAATCACCAGAACTAAATAACTTACCAACAGGTCTAAATGGTTATTTTCAATTTAAAGGCAAAAAATCACCTAGAATAGTTATCAATGAAGCATTACAGAAAAACCCAGAACAATTTTTAATGACGTTTGCACATGAGTTAGGACACTTAATTGATTACTTACCAAATGCTTCTTTATCAAGAGGTAATATATTAGGTTCTATAGCCGCTTTAAAAGGATACATGAACAAATGGATTGATGGTAAAAATGAAGGTGCAAAACCATTAAGTGCAAAAGAAATAGAAGCTATTAAATCAGCCGCAATAAAAGAAGCAAAAGCTAAAGAAAAAGAAACTAATGCAGAAATTAAACAGTTAGAAATTACACCAGAAACTATATTACAAATTTTTAGAGATGCATCTGCTAGAGATAAAATTAATCCAGATTTTTATAATGCATTTATAAAATTAGACGGTGCATTAAAAAGACAAGTAGTTAAAGATGCAATGAAGGGTTTAATGTCACAACACATGAAAGCTATTGCAGATAAAATTAATGGCAAACCTACTGATAGCAGATTAACTAATGAAGCATACAAAATCTTTAAAGATAAATTTGAAAGAATAATTAAAGAAAGAGGATTAGTTAATAAAGAATGGATTACAAGTGAATTAAAAAGTCTATCAGCTAAATGGAAACCATTTGATAGAAGTGCTAGAGCAGATTACACAGCATATAGAGATGGCCCTAGAGAACTAATGGCAGATTTTATGATGGCGTTTATGCTAAGACCACAATGGGTTAAAAACAATGCACCTAGAACATGGGAAATGTGGATGCATTATATGGATGCTAGACCAGAAGTAAGAGCAAACTGGGAAAGAATACAAATTGATCTTAAATCTGGAACAGACAAAAGATTAGGTAAAGTAGTATCAGACATAGGTAATATGTTTAGAGAAACTAACGAAGCTACAATCAAACGAATAGAAAAAGATTACAAACCAGATTTAGCTGATGTTCTTGGTACTGAAGCAATTGATAACTTTTTTTGGATATATAGAAGATTTAGAGGAACTGGTAGTGATAGATGGCATAGTCCATTAGCAAAAGAATTAAACTGGTCAATTGAAAACTACAGATACCGTCATGCTAAATTAAAAAGATACACAGATGATATGATGCGTAAAGTTGTAAAACCAGCAGAAGAACTAGGATACAACAGTATTGATATTGGTACTATGTTATTTTTAAGAAACATAGCTGAAAGTTCACAAAGAAACAAATTAGTTAATTCATTAGGTATTATGAAAGTAAATCCAGAATTAGCAAAAGTATTAGGTAATAGAACTGCAAAAGAAATATATGATTATTATGTAAAATTACATCCACAATTATTTGAACTAACAAATGAGTTTTACAAAGTTAGACAAGAAATGGTTATTCCAGAATTAAAAGAAAGTGGAATGTATGACAAAGAATTAATTGCTAAATTAGAAAACAACAAAGAATACGTTACATTTAACGTAAGAAAATATTTGTTAGAACGTATAGAAAAATACGGGCCAAACTCAAGTGCTACAAGATTTTTAAAAGGGTCAAAAGGTACGTTTGATGACATTATGAATGTATTTAATGCAACACTTGAAAAAGATATGTTGTTAATGGTTGAAGCTAAAAGACATAGAACAATGGCTTTAACTGTTAAATGGTTAAGAGAAAATAAAAACTGGATGGAAGCATATGGCAAAAAATCTGGACAAGCATATAGACCAGATAGAGTTGTTTACAAACCTAAATTTATTGGAGAAGGTAAATTAGAAAAACCAGCTAAAGGCATGGAGCAATTTAGCTACATGAAAGATGGTAAGATGCAACATTGGCACGTTAATAAATTTGTAGCACAATCATTTAAAGAAAATCCAAACGGTACAATGATGATGTACAAAATTATGACAGGAACAGGTGATGTATTTAGAAAAATGTTTACTGAATATAATCCTGCTTTCTGGCCAATTAACTTAGCTAGAGATTTAAACAGATCAGTTAAATTATTACCTAATGCTAGATATATTGATATTGCTGGTATGGGTAAAAACTCATTGTTTAAATATTATTTTAAAGCAGTTAAACCTGCATACCAATCTATTTTTAAAGATGGTACTGAACTTACAAGATGGATGGAAAGTGAAGGTTTTTTAATCTCTATGAATGAAGGATATAGAGGACAAGCAGGTAGTAAAGCATTAATGAAGGGTCTTGATCCAGACACATATATGCTTGAAAGATTACTTGGTGATATGCAAAAGAAAAAAGGATTTGATAAATTTTGGAATGATACATTTGGTCATTTATTTTCTACATTAGGTAACTTTGCTAGAATGTTTGAAAGAACACCTAAAATTGCAGGAACTATGTATTTAAAAGATGCAATTAAAAGAGGTGATTTAAAAATGAATGATAAAGAAATGATGTTAAGAATACAATCGGAAGTAGGATCACCAAACTTTTTAAGACAAGGTAGATTAAATGCATTTACTAATAATTTATATTTATACTCTAACGCATTTAAAGAAGGTTGGAGAGCAGATATAACTAGATTTAGAGAAGACCCTGCATCAGTTGGTGGTAAATTTATAGCTTATAACGTAATGCCTAAAATTTTACAAAAAATGATGGAAGTAGGATTATTTGGTGTTTCGTTAGGTATGGTTTACAAATACGGTATATCTGATTGGGATAAGATAAATTACATTCCAATTGTTTTAGGTGAAACACAAGATGGAAGACCAGTATATTTAAGAATACCACAAGACGAAACATCTAGATTAATTAATGGATTTTTATACAAAGCAATGAGTATTGGTGATGATGGAAAGACAAGTACATTTGAAACACCTGCTGATTTGTTTGGTTATTTAGGTAGTTCTGGTTTACCTTCTATGAACCCAGTATTTAGTTTATTTGGTGATGTTATTGGATGGATGAATGGTACTACTCCATATGATGATTTTAGAGGAACTACAGCAATTGATAAAACAACTGACAAAGCAGATGATGCTAGAAAAAACAAAGAATTATTAAAATGGTTTTTTAATACTTATTCTGGTCAAGGTATATATAAATTTAAAAGCAATAACTTTGAAGAAATATCATCAGAATTAGAAGAAATGCTTGATATGCCAGTAGTAGGTAGAATACTTAATAGATTTGTAAAAATTGGTAATAATCCAATAGTAGGATATATGGAAAATTCTGAAGGTGGATTACAACAATACGAAAAAGAAAATGCTCAAGTTACACTTGATTTTAGAGAAGCTATTGAAAATTTAACTACAGGTGAGCCATTAACCAATAAACATAAAATGGCATTATTAGCAAGAAGTGAAAGTTTAAAAACTAATAAATTATTAATTGACAGATTATCTCAAATGGCTGGTGGCACAGTATTGTTACAAGATTTTTTAACTGAAACAGACAGTAAAAAACAAGCAATTATGATTATGAAGTTAGTTGAGTTTATTGAAAAAACTGATAATACGTATCCTATTAACTTTATTAAAGAACAAAAATCTGATAAAATAGAGGAATAATTATGACAATTACTACTACTATTATAAAAAACAGTTATTCGGGAAATGGAAGTCAAACAGTATTTCCATACACATTTAAAATTAATACGGATGCTGATATACAGGTTCTTGTTAGATCATCATTAGGTACTGAAACATTAAAAACATTAAGTACAGATTACACAGTTAGCGGTGCAGGTGATGCAGGTGGTGGTAATGTAACTATGATTGTTGCACCTGCAACTGGTGAAACATTAGTTATTAGAAGATCAACTACACAAACTCAAGAATTAGACTTAGTAGAAAATGACCCTTTTAGTGCAGAAACAGTAGAAGGTGCATTTGATAAATCAGTATCATTAGTACAAGAAATTCAAGAAGAAGCAGATAGATCAATTAAACTATCAAGAACAAACACTATGACATCAACTGAATTTACAGTTGGTGCTACAGAACGTGCTAACAAAGTTCTTGCATTTGATAGTACAGGTGAATTATCAGTTGCTCAAGAATTAGGGCAATTTCAAGGCAATTGGTCATCTGGTGAAACATATGCTCAAAGAGATATTATAAAAGATACATCTAATGGAAACATTTATATTTGTATAACAGCACATACTTCAAGTGGCGCACAACCTATTAGTACAAATACTGATAGCGCAAAATGGTCATTATTAGTTGATGCAGAAAGTGCAACTTCATCTGCAACTGCGGCGGCGGCAAGTGCAACTGCGGCGGCTACATCTGAAACAAATGCGGCTACATCCGCTACTGCGGCGGCAACTTCAGCTACCAATGCGGCAACGTCTGAAACTAACGCATCAACTTCAGAAACAAATGCGGCGGCTAGTGCAACAACAGCATCTACTGCGGCAACCAATGCTCAAACAAGCGAAACTAATGCGGCTACCAGCGAAACTAACGCCGCAACTAGCGCAACAAACTCATCAAATTCTGCTACATCTGCGGCCAGTTCAGCAACAACAGCTACCACAAAAGCTAGTGAGGCATCTACATCAGCTACAAACGCCGCAAGTTCAGCGTCATCAGCATCTACATCTGCAACTAACGCATCTAATTCTGCGTCTGCGGCAAGTACATCTGCAACCAATGCATCTACTTCGGCTACTAATGCCGCTACTTCAGCGACATCTGCGGCTACTTCTGCTACTGCGGCTGAAACAGCATATGATAATTTTGATGATAGATATTTAGGGCCAAAAGCTAGTGACCCTACATTAGACAATGACGGTGATGCTTTGTTAGATGGGGCATTGTATTTTAACACAACAACAAATGTTATTAAATATTATGATGGATCAAGTTGGTCACCAGTTGAAGCAGTAGATACATCTAATTTAGCAACAAATGGGTTTAGCATTGCAATGGCGATAGCCCTGTAGTATAAGGATAATATATGGCACAAAATTTTAGAAGATACACAAGCAATGATGTAGGAACATCAGCATCAACATTATTTACTGCTGACAGTTTTGATACTGTAGTTGGTATATCTGTTGCAAATGTTACAGCTTCTGCTGTAGTAGCATCTGTATATATCAATGATGGTGCTAATGATATTTACTTAATTAAAGATGCACCTATTCCAGCAGGTTCATCACTTCAAGTTCTTGATGGTGGTGCAAAGTTTGTAGTTCAATCTGGTGATGCTTTAAAAGTAATATCAGACACAGCTTCATCTTTAGATGTTTGGGTATCAACTGTAGATGCAATAAGTACATAGGAG
>Ga0209631_10004824_pt1 | contig 14654 bp, 12 predicted proteins | sample COG_08_FD_184752 | JGI IMG/M metagenome (GOLD analysis project Ga0209631, IMG submission 184752) | Pelagic Microbial community sample from North Sea - COGITO 998_met_08 (SPAdes) (version 2) | ecosystem: Environmental > Aquatic > Marine > Neritic zone/Coastal water | place: Helgoland, sampling... | reverse complement strand
AGGAAGAAAACTAACTTCGTTGGAGTGCCATGATCTTGTATGTAAGACGGCTGAAGTTGTTGTTGTTGGAGGGGTCAGGCGTTCTGCTCTTATCTCTCTTAGTAACCTGTCTGATGATCGGCTGCGTGGTGCTAAGTCTGGTGATTGGTATAATCATACTGCTCACAGAGCTTTGGCAAATAACTCAGCGGTGTATAGTGCAAAGCCTGACGTAAGTATCTTTATGTCTGAGTGGAAAGCCTTGCATGACAGCCTGTCAGGTGAGCGTGGTATCTTTAGTCGTGCTGCTTGTACTAAGAAAGCACAAGAGAATGGGCGTAGGAATACTAACCGTACTCCAGAAAACATTTGGGAGTATGGCACCAACCCATGCAGTGAGATTATTCTACGGCCTAATCAGTTCTGTAATCTAACAGAAGTCATGGTGCGTGTAGATGATACCATTGAAACACTGAAAGAAAAGGTACGCCTTGCTACTATACTTGGCACGTACCAGTCCACCCTTACAGACTTTAAGTATCTGCGTAAGCGTTGGAAAGATAACACAGAAGAAGAGAGGCTGCTGGGTGTAAGCCTGACAGGCATCATGGACTCACCACTAACGAATGGGCGAGGATATGATGATGTAGATCAAGGACTTAAGGAAACGCTGAATGCTTTAAAGCTAGTGGCTATTGAGACTAACGCTAAATGGGCAGCTACATTTAACGTGCCTGTATCTGCTGCCATTACCTGTGTTAAGCCTAGTGGTACAGTCAGTCAGCTTACTGACACAGCCAGTGGCATCCACTCACGGCACAGTGACTACTACATTCGGCGTGTTCGTGGTGACATGAAGGACAGCCTCACGCAGTTTCTACGTGATGAGGCAGGTGTACCCTTTGAGTATGCTATCTCAGGCTATCAAGACATTGATGAAACAATGCCTATCTACAATGAGAACTTAGGTGTCTTCTCTTTTCCTGTGAAGGCACCAGTTAACTCTGTTACTCGTGACGATGAGAACGCCATTGATCAGCTAGAACTATGGCTGTGCTACTACCGTTACTGGTGTGAGCATAAGCCTAGCATCACTGTAAGTATTCGAGAGGATGAGTGGCTTAAAGTAGCAGCTTGGGTGTACGATCACTTCGATGAGATGTCAGGTATCTCCTTCCTGCCATACGATGGTGGTAAGTACGTCCAAGCTCCATACGAAAAGATAGAAGAGGAGGAATATGATGCGCTATTAGCTAAGACACCCACCACAATTGATTGGTCGTTGCTTTCAAAGTATGAGGTAGAAGATGAAACTAAATCATCTCAGTCGTTTGCTTGCACCGCAGACGCCTGTGAAATCGTAGACATCTAATGGTTAAGCCTAAAGTAGAAAGGTATCCTCCGCTGTCAGTTCAATTTAAACAGGGCACTGTTTCTTTTTATACGGGAAAGGAACATCACCCTCCCTATAAAAAAGACACAGTACAGTTTAAAGAGTGGCAGCGTGGGTACAACCATGCGTACTACGATAATCTAAAGAGAGTACATGCTCGTGAACAGTCTTTATAAGATAGAGCAAAAACTTCTGAAGGAATCACATGCTTGGACTAAGGTCAAACATGATCTTACCTACGATGTGGTTCTTTCAGGAGAACATGCTGGTGCAACTATCATTAAAGAGTTACATCCTGTTCTAGTAGGTTATGTAAAAAAGGGGAAGGTTAGTACTGCAGTGTATGATATGGTGGGAGCGTTAAAGCTTACATCAACTGCGGGAAAGCATTACATCAACAGGCTGATAGAATATCCTGACGATGGAGGGCCGTTGTTTATACAGACACCCTAAGCGTTATAGATAATATCAGCATTGAAAAAAGAGTGAGGCTGAGATTGGGACACTTCTATGCACCTGATCTCAGCCTCAATATGTTTCTGCCAGTAGTCTATAAACGTGTTAAACCCCAGTAGCTCTGGAGCTATGTCTTCAAATTGCCACACGAAATCATTCACTAAGTGTGGGTAGTCCGGTAGTGAGTAGGTTATTCTAGTAAGTAAGAATACTTTAGATTGAAACACGGGTTACTGTCTGAAAATATTAGTAATTTTTCTGTCTTTAGCATACTTATTCGCTAAATCTATTTGATCTTTATAAGATAAATCGCTAAAACGTTTTCTGTATCTATTTTCTGAATTGTAAGAACTTCTCACTGCGTTTAACACTCGTTTTGTTATTCTGTTTCGTTTTTCTTCATACAATTTATCTATTAACTCGTCCTTGTTAGGTGCGTTCCCGTTCTGTATCCATTGAAGAAGATACTCTTCATCAGTGTAGGGCACACCGTTTATAGTTTTTGCACTTTTAAACACACTGTTTAAATTAAACTTTTTCTCTGATATACTTGTTGGCATACCTTCCTTTGTTTTATTGTATGTTTTACTCCTAATAAAAGGAATTAATAAATCTTCAGATATTTCTCCATACATTTGAGTAATTGCTTTTCTTAAACGAGGATCAGAAGCACGTACTTTAAAGAACTCATATGGCTCTATATTTAACTTAACTAATTCTGTTTCAATAGTGTTACGTGCTGCAATAGGAGTAAGACCAGTAACCTGTTTTATTATAGGTACAGAACCTCTTACTACGTCACCTAATCTCGTAGGTCTAGCTAGTTTATCACCATCTATAGGTGCTTGCGGTACAGAACGTAACGAGCGTTGTATTAACCTTTGTAATAAGTTTACATCTTGTGTGTCAGCTAAGACTAAGTAGCTCTCATCAAATGTTCCCATAATATCTTTAGCAAGCCCTGCACCTACAGTGAAAGAGTTAAAAAAGTTGCCAGCAACATCAGTTATTAATTTTCCAGCAATATCTAAGTTTCCTGTTTGTAGATACTCATCTATAATTCTTGATGTAATTTGAGGAACCCCTTTAATCTGCGTACCAAAAGCAGCTTTAAACAATTCTCTTCCCATCTTACTTGTCTGAAATTCTCTTCCCATTTCGACTGAGGCTTGCTTTATAAATATAGCAGTTTTTTCTGGGTCTTCACCTAATCGCTGTTTTGCAGTTTCTGCTAGTTCATTAGCTCTAAATATAGCGTCTGCAACTACCATGTAGGAAGCAAAGGGACCATACAAAGCTTTAGCGTCATACAAATTTCCCTTGCCATCTTTAAGCTCATACCACTTTGTGTCTGTACCCATAGATGCACGTAGTTGAACTGCACCAAACAGCATACCTGCACCTGTAAGTTGCTGTGCTATTCTTTTAGAGTCCGTTCTTCCTGTTGCACCAAACACAGGTTTTAGATCAAACATACCTATAAGAGGAGCGTGTTCGTATGTAAACTCTAAAGAGTTTGCGATGTATCTTGGAAAAGGTATAATTAAACTTGGACCGGGAGTACTAAAAACTTTTATAAAACCACTAGCAAGCGTTCCTTTTTCAAAGCTTTTCTGATAGGTAAGTTCCAAAGCACGTTGAGTAGCATTCTCAAACTGCTCTCCAGTAATATCAGAAGCAAACCTTCCTTCTACAATGATCTTGTTTAACGCTCTCATGCCACCAACTTCTTTAGCAAGTTCACTGGCAAACATAGCACGTTTAAATGTGTTATCAGAAAGAGTGTTTATTGAGTTTAGATATCTAGTAGCATTGAGTAGCCCAGCAGTAATGCCTTTTTGATTTACTATTTCTTCGTCTGTTGCTTTAAGCGACACATCTGCCATAGACCTAAACAATCTTTGCGCTGCTTCAGGAGAAGCTTCAGCAAATAAAGCTTGAATAGCACGACCTTCATCAACATTACCAGCAAGATATTTTACCAAACTTAAAGGAGAAAATACGTTGTTAACTCCTGCTTTAATTAATTCTGAGTCACTTTTTACTACGCCTATAGCTGTTTGAATAATTCCTTGACCCATGTTTTCAAAAGCATGCATTGCTGTTCTAAACGTGGCGTTGGCTGTGTTACGTACTGTAGTTGCTGGTTGAATAGTCATCAAACCCCTACGCGCAGAGTCAACATTAGTTATCCCTTGCCACAACTCGTTATGTGTTTTATTAGCTTTGTCTACTTGTTTATTTCTAGCAGTGATCTCTGCCGTTTTTTGGCCCGGTTCTTTTGTAGACATTCTTACTATTTGATCAAAAAATTCTTTTAGATTTCTTTTTGCGGAACTAGCAATAGCAAGCACTCTACCTGCTTCTGAAAACTCAAAAGCAAACATTGCTGCTACATCATTAAAGTCAAGCTCATAAGTTTTTAGCAGGTCTTTGTATACCGCTTCTCCTAATATAGGATTTCCCGCCGAGTCTTTTTTACCCGTTGGTGTTTCAAGAGCATCAGCAAGTATATCAGTAATGCGTTTGCCCTCAATTGCTTTTGGGTCTAGCCCTACTTCAGTAATTAACTCTACTGTTGCAGCGGCAATACGATCTAGACGGTCAGTCTTTAAACGTAAATCAAAGTCAGACAGTATGTCATTGCTATCTACGCCCTTAACTCCTCCAGTTGCATTTCCTGCATCAATACCTAATTCATCAAGCTTTTCTTTTCCTCTAGCTACGCGCAATTGGTCTAGTTCATCTAACGTAGAAGAAGATTTTCTTATAATATTATAAAGCTTTTTGTTTTTCTTTAACATTGCTTTTGTTATTTTGTTTGCTTCTACTTCTCTAGTTGCTTTTGCACTAGCACTTTTTTGTAGTAGCTCTTGAACACTTTCTTTTTGTGCCCCTCTGACACCCCCAGCAAACACACCACTAAGAACACCCGCAGGTGCAGCAGCAGCAACTGTAGATAAAGCAATTTGACTTCCTGAAACTTCTTCTTGTGCATCTGCTTCTACTCTAGACAGTTGCCTAGTAGTTTCAGCGCCAAGTTCTATGCCTCCCTCTACTGCAGCAGTTTTTGTGCCAGCTACAATGCCCTGACTCAGTTTGCTTTTTAAGCTGGAGGTAGCCATTGTTTTTGCCATTTGAACGGCAGCACGTGTGCCCCCTACTCCAGCAGCCTTTGTTATTCCACCAGAAATAAGACCAAGGTAGGTAGAGGGTGCTGATAAAATACCTTCAGCGTAATCCCCTATCTTTTGTTTTATACTTGTTGCATCATCTAATCTATCGTAGGCAAGATATAATCTGCCCATCTGTTCTTTTTCTTCTTGTGTTCTATCTTTAGAAGATACATAGTTGTAATCTTTAATGGCACTTATTTCATTAATCGAAGCAACACGGTTTAGTTCTACCCAAGCATTGTAGATATCATCAGCGTTATCGTAGTACTCTCCCGTGCGTTTTAAAAGATGATCTTGTGCCTCGCTTAGAAACATTTCATCTTTTTTTAGCTCATCACTACGTATATTTTCTTTATCGTAATACATTTATTTACTGACTGCTGTATGCGTTTCTAGCGTTTATAATATCGTCCGGCATAAGAGTGTTAATATTTACTGATGGATCGTTTCTCATAAGTTCTGCAACAATATAAGTAATAATCTTGTTTTGCTCTGCCATATTAACTGCTTTAAGTACCCCTTCCCTTGCTAAGAAGTTACCAATTGTATTCTTTAAATCGCCTCTTCCATACTGTATAGCTTTTTCTAAATTGTTAAATTTTTTATCATCTCTTTTTTCTCCGATTTTAGGTAGTCGAACCAAACTTTGAGTCGTACCGTCACCTTTACCCTCTACTCTTGCCGCACCCGCACCGCCCAATTTTTGTGCAGCTTTTTCTGCTTCCGTTTGCGGCGGCGTCGGCACTTGAATAACTGGTTGTTGTGCAGCTCTTTCTACAGAACGTTTTTCAGTAATTCCAAACAGACTTCTAAGAGTATCATTCTTATTAAGAAGGTTTGTTATTGCTTTATTAGTACCATACTCTTGTTGCACTCTATCTTTTAGGTAATCAGCACTATTTGTATTTCTAAACAGTTCAAGTGAACCTTCAACATTAAGATTTACTTGTTCATTAAGAATCACTGTACCTAATTCTGCAGACAACTGTGTTAAATCTGCCAAATTAGTTTTATCTTCAGAATCTGTACTCCATTGACCAATAAGGTCATTAAACGAAGTGCTTCCATCTAAAGTAGCCAATGTTTTACTTACATTTCTGGTGAACTTTGTTGCCTCTGTAATACTCAAAGGACTTCTTGAATTTTTTATTGCTTCTTGTTCCTTTCCTAATGTGTCTATATATTGATCATATCTAAAGTCTGTCATCTCTTCAATGGATTCTTTTGTTATAGGATTTTCTCTCGGTCTTAGAACTGTAAAATAGGGTAGTTTTGCTTGTGCTTCAGCAGATGCAGTTTTTGCATTTGTCAAGTTTAACCTAGCAGTTTCAAGATCTAGGCGTCTAATTTCTTTTGCTTCTTGTGCTTGTGGATCAACAATGCCTAAGTTAACTCCTGTTGACGCATCTCCAAAAGTAAGGTCACCAGAAGTAATTGCAGACAATTCTGCAGCACCTACGCCCAGCACACCTGCTGCTTGTTCTCTAGCACTACGTTCAATCTCTTTAGGTGTTAAAGTACCAAAGTGTCTACGCAACCCTTCTGCGGTAGTGCCAAGAGTTTTTGTATTTGCTACAGAAGACTTATCAAAAACACCCATGACATTTCCAACAGCAGTGTCTACAGTTATATCTGTGGGTTTAAATTCTGCTCCAATTAAACCTAGCTCCTGAAGTTTTGTTGCGTCTAGTGTACCTACTTCATCAGCACTCTTCTTTAACCTTGCAAGAAAGTCTGTGTAACTATCATCATCAAGTTGAATAGCAGCACTAGCAATATCCTTAGAGTACTGTGTATCCCCAGTTAAAAGTTTGACAGTTTTAAATCTTTGCTGCAAAGCATTTTTTCTTTTACGCCTTTCTTCTAAGCGCCGTGATCCTTCAGTCCTATAAAAGTTAGAAGCATCTCTAATCTGTACCTCCATTGCATCACGATCTTCTTTCCAGTTATCACTCATGCGCTGGCTAAATCCACCAAGGAAACTTAAAACGGACATGGGTTACTCCTCTACCATTTGTTCAGAAGGTCTAGACATTAGCCCACCAGAAGGTTGGCTTGCTAAGTATGCTTCAATTTTTTCTTTTTCGTATTCTTCCAGCGCGTTATCATCTTCTTCATCTTCTTGACTTACTTTAGCAACAAGGGAAGGATCACTTTCTTTAGGGTCTTTTTCTGTACCCATTGTGTATTTAACATCCATTGAGTCTGCAACAGCAGTAACAATATCTAAAAGATGAGGAGAAATAATTACAGCAACATCAACACTGTGCTTACCTTCCATAACACCCGCTAAAGTAATTGCATCAATAAGATCAACAACAGGAAAGCCTGTTTCTAAAACTTCCATAAGTCTTGCCATGCGATCTGGCATTAAAATTTGACCTGTGTAATAATCTAGAGCATCTAAAGGCTCTGTAAATTCAGCAGGATTTTCCCACGGCCTAGCTTCCGGCTCTGTAGTTAAAGATTGTCCGGGCACAGGTTGATCAAGATTAAAAGAGTTAAGCTCTGTCATAATTTTTTATCCTGTATTCTTGAAAGCATCTTTTACTGCAGCAACATACGCAGTAAGTGTATCTGGAGGAGCGCCCTCAAGAGCTACTTTAGATTGTTGTTCAGGTTGAGCCATAATGCCACTCTTCGGCCTAATAGTTTTAGCTGTGTAACTATCTACATCACCAAGCGCCGCTAGGTCAGGCGATTTAAGTTGCTCGCGTATAAGCCTATCTTGAATTGAACCAATAGTATGTGATACTGCCATTTTATTTATTCCTTAATTAAAGAAAGGTAGTTTTGTGACTAGCCCCGTTAATGGTGTTTTAAATATGTCTGCAACTAAACCACCTATTTGTCCTATAGCATTTCTGTTTGCTGTGTACTCACCTAAATCTGATCGTGCCTTAGCATTTAACTGTGCAATTGTCATTGCAGCTAGTCGCTCTGCTTCATTTTCACTTGAAGTCCAAGCAAATTCCATGACATCTCTATACTCTTGCCACAGATTACTGTAAGCCGTATCACTAATGTTTAATAAATTCTGTGCGTTAAGTTGGTTTTGAAAGTTAACTGCTGCAGTATCTGTGGTAGCAATACTCCTACGCCACTGAGCATTGCTTTGAGCAATAGCTAACTGGTTCTGTGCGTTGAACTGATCACGTTGATTTACAATCTCACTGTTAAACCTTTGCAAAGTATTGATCTCACCAGCGTTAAACTGATTAATGGCATTCTGTTGTGCTGAGTTTTGCTGTGATATTTGTGATCCTAAGTTAGCAAAGAACTGATCTAGCTGCTGTTCGTTAGCTGCGTTAAACTGCCTAGCAGCATTCTCTGCTGCCGTGTCACTAAGAATAGACTGGGTGCGATTCTGTGCGTTAAACAAAGCTGTTTGCTGAGAGTTACCTAGATTAGCCATGTCAACTTGTAGAAAGTTCTGAGCATTTTGTACTGCTGACTGTTGCCTATTGTTTAGATTAGCTGTCTCTAGTCCAGCAATCTGTGCAGCATTAGCCATTACAAGAGCTTGCTTATTACTTAGGTTACTTAGGTCTGCTGTCTGTGCTAGTTTTGCATTCTCTAAAGCAATTTGTTGCTGAGAGTTAAAGTTAAGATTAGCAATGTCAGATACACGGGCAGCGTTCTGCACTCGCGTCTGAAAACCTTGATCAAACTCTTGCTGCATAAACTGGGCACGATACTGTGCCGATACCATTGCAGCCTGTTGCCTGTTAGACAGATTAGCTTGCTCAAAGCGTGAGACAGTAGCCGCATCTACCTGTGCGATAGGAAGTGCTGCTCGCATAGCAGCCTCTACGATAGCTTGCCCTGCCATGCTGCTGGCTCCAATGCCTCGTTGCTGCAGTACAGCACGAGCATTATCTACAGCACCACGTGCCCATAGAGGCACTTCTGTATCTGTAAACTCAGAGACAAGACTAGCAAGCTGACCCTGTACCGTGGCTTGACTAGACGGTGTACCTACAGCAGCAGTAGGCTGTACAAAGGTAGCAGCCTGTGCTGCCTGACCCGTAGGAGCCGCTATAACCTCTCCTGCGCCTAGTTGCCTAGGGGTAGGTGCCTGAACTTGTGTTGCAGCAGTCTGAGCGGCCTGTAATTGGCTTACAGCAGTACCTGCTTGCTGGGCTGCAGTAATGGCTTGTGTAGGTGCAGCTTGCTGTGCTGCTGCTGTCTGTGCTGCTACATCTCGTACATCTGGTGCAGCCTGTGCGGCAGTAATTGCTGCTGCAGTTGTAGCTGTGGGCGCAATAGCCTGTGCTGCTTGGGCCTGTCCAGCTTCAGCTACTCGCACATCTCCTGTAATTAAAGCAGTAGAAGGAGCTACAGACTGAGCAGCTTCAGTGGGTGTCTGTGCTGCAGTGTAAACTCCACCGGCAGGTAGAGCAGGTTGCTGTAATCTCTGTGCAGTTTCTACACCAATCTGTGGTACTTGAACTTGTGATAGGTCTACTTGACCTGTTGTTGGGGGTGCTTGTTGTGGTATCTGAACGGGATTTCTAAAGTTAGGTTGCTTAGATTGTTCGTATGTGTATTCTGTAGGGTTACCGAACTGGTCGAAGTCACCTTCTTTAACAAATGGCCCTCTTGTATCTATTAAACCTCTAGCTTCTAGTGTTGGAAGCAAGGTGTTATAGTCAAAATCAGGATCGCCCGGCGGCGCAGGGTATGGCAAAATCCGCGCGGGCGGGCTAAAATACCCATCAGGCCCAGTATTTTGTTTTATATAATCTTCTTGCTTTTGATTAAGGCCACCATTAGCCATGTACTGTGTAGCTACAAATCCACCGTTATCAAACTGTAGTCGTTGCTTCTGAATGCCCATAAAACTATCATGCGCTTGTGGGTTTTTACTTAAGTAATCAGCAAAGCCAGAAGGCTCTCCAGTGTACCCTAATACATTGGAAATATTTTTCATGTCTTCTGGAGTAAACCCCATAGAAGGTGTAGCCATGTTAGTTTTATTCATTATCTATACCTTGTTTAAGTAGAAGAAGCATTGAGATCAATGACACGTTCCCAAGAGTTACCATGCGTTACCACAGAAATATTACCTGTTGCTTTGTTGACATACATTAGCTGCCAAATACCTGAGTCTTTATTATAAGAGATACTAATCAACGAACCATCCGATATAATACCTTTAGATATTCCGGGCAGTTGCTCCCACTGTGTGCCGGTAGCAATAGCACAAAGAATACTGGGCTGTCCTTTAGGCGTCATAGTAAAAGTAAATGTTTTTGTTTTGGCGTTTACATAAACACCTACATAGCCTAAGCTACCATTATCTATACCGTACTCTGTCTCTTGCTCACTAAACTTACTTGATATAACCTTTACCATAGTAAGCTTAGGAAGGCACATAGTTTGTGCTATAGCAGATGACGATAGCGTCACTAGCGCCACTGCAAATAGGCAAAGTGTAATATATTTTTTAATCATCTATCCCTGCTGTTCAGTAGATTAAACACAGTAGCAACCTTCTCTTCTAACACCTTAATACGCACTAGTACCTCTGCACGAAAGGCTATACCAATTGCGCCAACGGCTATGATGCCAGAGATAATAGGCCACAAGTCAACGAATGTTGTCATTTATTATTAATCTGCGTTAAACGCTTTTGGGGCAACGTCAGGCTTTACTAAGTCATCAGGAATGTCACCATCCCAGTCAAGAATTTGTGTAGGCAATCCTCGTGCTACAAATTTCTTCTTGAGTGCAGCAGTAAAGCCAGCGTCACGCTCCTCCATTGTTTCTATGATTGCGTCTAGCATCTCATGGTTCTGCCAAATAGCACCAGTTGTTACGCGAGCTTGGCCGGTAACATTAACTAAAGAACGATCACCATCTTTCCACTCTTTGTCACTAACTACTTGCATAAGTTTAGTGTCAGCTAGTTGTTCTTTACTATACTTATTACCATCATATCTGCTGGGAAGAAGTTGCTTTTTAACCGTGTCTGGGTTTTCTTCTCCACGCCACAACTCTAAAGAACGAAGCAACGCCGCATCGTCGTAACTATCGAATGGTGCGCTATCGGCACCGTCGTTGTGAATATCGCCGTCTTCATCAACAATAAAAGACGCACGACCGCCACCACCCACTTGGCTCATTATAACAAAGACGTTGCCATCTGCGGTTATGTCTGTAATCGTGCCTGATCCATTATGCTCACGGGCTTGCAAGTGTATAAGGCCCGTTGCACCAGTCGTCTTTGCAGTTCCAGCTTGACCGCCGTCTGCAACAAGAATAAAATTTTGCGAAAAAGCGCCATCTTCCAAAAACGAACGAACAACTAACCCCCCATTCGCTGGGTAGCTCTTGGCAAAATTTGCGAAAGTGTCTGTTTCGCCTTGTCCGGTTAATCCAGTAGCGACATCCGATGATTTGAAAGCTAGGATTTCGTCATCTAACGCTAATTGATTGATAGTTAGTCCACCAGTGTTGTTTGCATTAGCCGTATCACCAATGTAGAGCGGCCCAAGCATTCCTCCGTCAACTTTAACTTTAGCATTTTCATCAACTGAAATAGCCGTTGTAGTGCCCAGCGTTGAGCCTACGCCGATCACCAGATCATCATCAGTGTCATCGAGGCCAATGTGGTAGTCTTGAGCGTTACCATCGAAGACAATCTTTGTATCCTCTGCCCCAGCGTCACCAATTGTTAATGTTGGTGTAGTACCTTTAAGCGTTAATGCGCTGTTAGTAAGGGTAGCTACTTCTGCACCAGCTACGTCAAACCTAATCGTATCCTCATCAGCACTCTCTTCAACCTGTATCTTAGTGTCCTGATCGCTGTCCTGAAGAATGGCTGCATTTGCAACATCGACAACACGACCCAAAAACCTCACATGAATTGTGTCACCATCAGCAGGAGCAGAGGTACATGTTAATGTAGTACCTGCGACAGTGTAAGCTGTGGTAGGTTCTTGAATAACATCAGCAATAGTCACTATTAACGAAGTAGGATTAGCTACAGTGTAGCTTAACGTAAACGCTGTAGTTGAACCATCACCAGTAAATGTTTGACTGGTTAGCTCACCAAATTGAATATCGTTACCAATGTAAGGCATATTTAATTCCCTGTTATGTTATGGTGCATCTGGAAAAACAATCTTAGTAGGATCAGCATTTGTAGCTGGCAAATCCCTAAGCTTTTGCCTGTATGCTTTTTGTGCGTCTGACATTGTTACGTCGCTCATGCCTTGCCAGTCGGTGTCTTTTAGAAGTTGATTGCGTTCTGCGCGAACAGTTTCCCATGTTGCTGGGGGCGCAGCGTAGTCCGCGATAGCCGTGCCAGCAGCTTCGATTTCATCAAACTGAGTGTTTCCCGTGACGCAAGGGATGCTCATGTTGCGGCTGTCGTCAAAGATCGTAGTGTGACCTGCATTTGCGTATTTCAAGACCATGATTATCTCCTTAAAGGTCAGCACTAAAGTTAAGGCGAGCATCTGCGCTAAGAGTGTAAAAACGATAGGTCAGATTTTTTGCAGCGTCCGCGCTAAATGTGTGAGATATCCAAGCAGAACTGGCTGTGCCGTAACTTAGAGTGATTGCGTCCGGGTTTTGTTGAGCCATGTCGGGCTGAACGCCAAAATGAGATAAATCGCTATACGCGAGGGTTGGAGTAGTTCTCATTTCAACTGGGTATTGGTAATACGCGCTTCCCCCAGTGGTTGCTGTTTGCGAACCAGTTGGAAGCGCAATTTGGTCCGCTCCCGCAAGTTCAAAGTAATACCTAAGACACTTTGCGAACGTCACACTAATTGGTTCATGCTCAAAGTCAGTCGCAACGCTGCCGACTTCAAGTTGTAGACCTGTTATTCTCCAGTCCCCGGAGCTAGAGCCTAGCACATTGTTTGTCATGCCAGCGCCGATCATATTGTTGTTGGTGGCCGCCCAGCTTCCTTGCGTCCCACCCGTCCAAGTTGAACCGCCGCCGAGAAAAAACCCGATTTCAAGGCCAATGCCGGTGTCATCATTAATAACGCCTGACGCATCACCCGGAATTGTTATTGTCTTCCTCTCCCATGTGTTTGCCGAATCAACAGTGTAGGTTGTGCTATACATTCTTGTGGTGTCGTTTTGGCCAAAGGTAACTGTGAATGCACCAGTGAGGTTGCAGAACACGTAGAACGAAAGAGTAATGGATTTGGCCGCCGCATTTCCGTAAGCCAGCCGCTGTAGGTTTTGCGCTTCTATCCGAGTCACGACTCGGTAATAGTCTCCGGCGCTTGGAGATGCGTCACTGGTTGTCTCCAAAACCTTGAGGCAATTTGCAAAGCCCGCAGGGCCAGAACTGTCTTGCGAGAAAGTAGCGCGACCACTTTCGCTTCCGCTTGCTCGCTCTGACCGAAACCCATCAGGCCAAGCGCCGTATCCGCTGGCGGAACCAAAGACGGCAGCTTCGGAAGTCCCTCGCTGGGCAACGGTCATCGCGCCGTTCTGGATAAGGTTTTTACCAATCTGACTTACAGTACTATCTAACCCACTAGCACCAATTGTTGAAATTGCCATTATCTATACCTCCTACGGCGCATCTGGAAAAACAATTTTTGTAGGGTCTGAGTTTGTCGCTGGCAAATCCCTAAGTTTTTTTCGGTATGCTTTTTGAGCATCAGTCATTGTGACATCGGTTCCTGCTTGCCAGTCGGTGTCTTTTAGAAGAGCGTTCCGCTTGCTGCGGATGTCCGCCCAAGTTATTGCCGGAGGCGTGTAGGCAGCGGGCAGTACCTCGCTTGGGTATTGTTCTTTAAAATCCTCAACAGACAGACTGCCGCCCCCTTTAGGCAAATCAAAGGCAACGTATTGCCTGCTAGACGATGTGAAGCGTAGGTTTTGAATTGTCATTTTAAATCTCCGCCGAAAATAAAAACGCGCTGCCGTTCGAGCCGTTGATGACAAGCGCCTCATACGACTGCCCAGCAGTCAGGGGGGTGCCCGACGCAGCGTCCAATAAAAATTCAACGCTCTCGCCTTCTGAAGACGCACTTTGAGTTGACGGGGTGCCTGTCGTTGCGTGGAGGCTGCCGCCGCCGCCAGCAATTCTAATGTCTGCTGCGGTTCCAACATAAGAAACGGATATTGCTGCTCGCATGGGCGTGTCTGGCTTGTAGACAAACCAAGCACGGGTTGTGTTGTAACCATGTCCAAATGCAAAGTTCTTGCGGTTGTTGGCGTTTTGGACATAGGTGCGCAAATACCTGCGACACTTCTTATACGTCGTGTCGTAATCCTCATGCTCAAAGTCAGTCGCAACGCTGCCGACTTCGAGTTGAACATTGGTGATACCAAGATAGTTATTTGTTGCGTCTGCAAGATTGGCAACACCGCTAACGCTCACGTCGGCGCCCGACGCGCTTTCCCACGTCGCATTACTAGTTTCTTTTCCCGTGCCAGAATAAATAGTGAAGGCAACTTGAAACTGATTCGTGTTGGCGTTGCTGATTGCAATGCTGGTATTGGCCGCAATAGGAACGCTCACACGTTGCCATGTGTCAGCGGAGGTAACTGTAAAAGTCTTAACATATTGCTGGTTTCCAAATCCGTTGTCGTTGACGCAAATTGCACAAGTAATCGGGAAGGAAAGACTGCTTGCCCCATCGGCGTGAACAATAATGTCAAAGGACATTGTT